>ONZR01000156.1_pt1 | contig 36615 bp, 30 predicted proteins | sample 1671691 | NCBI WGS metagenome assembly ONZR01 (sample SAMN06348182, study PRJEB24527) | human gut metagenome | biome: human gut; feature: ankylosing spondylitis patient; material: feces | host: Homo sapiens | place: China | collected 2015-10 | reverse complement strand
TGACATAATCAAACTTCATGCTGGTACTCCCTTCCTGAATGGTTTCAAAGTTCTGCGTTTTGTTGGAACGCCAATTTTTTACTTTACAGGATACCGTGGGCGGCTGCGGCTCTGCCGCCCCGAACATGGAAAAGAGATCAAGCTGTTCTGCCTCCGGCTGAGGCTTGCCGCCGGGCACAGAGAGGTGCAAGCCGTCCATTTGCCACAGGTTCCAGCTGATGATGTTGGCGATAGGCTGTAACTCTTCTTTTGTGGGTTTGCGCTGCCAGCGGGCTTGCAGATGCTCTGCATAGGTCAGCAGCAGGTTGACCCGTGCCAGCAAAAGATTATCGCCCTGATACTCGTAGCCGTAGGTGGACTGCACCGCATGGGTGGCATATTTGCGCCACTCGTCCTCTGTGGCGGCGTTCTCGCTTACTACACGCAGCTTGCGGTCCAGAATGCCAATGCGCCGGGCTACCGGGATCATCTCGCCGGTGGCGGCATCGTAGCGGGACGCCAGAAAGGGGGCTTCGCCGCAGGTCACCTCCAAGCGGCGGCTCTGCACATACTGCACCCATGCCGGGGTCCTGCCCTTGCAAACCTGGAACTGCACCGGCGTTTCCGCCGTCTGCCAGCCTTGGGGCAGCTCCACCGTGAACTGCCCGGCGGTCTCTCCTGCCCCCAGCGCACCGAACCAGTCGGCGTCCAGTGCGTTGTTCATTTTGTTGCAGACCCATGCGGGCGAGAATACTTCGCCCTTTTTGCGGGTGCGCTGCTGCTGGGTGTCGGTCTGCTTCATCATCCGGGGCAGCACCACCTCGTAGTGGGTCAGCCCGAGCTGCTGGATGGTGATCTGGGATCTATCCGTGACAGGTTCGTACATTACCGTTTGCAGCTCTTCCGGCGGGTCGGTGGCCCAGATGATGTTTTTGCCGGTAGATTTATCTTTTAGTAGCGTATCCAGCACCGCCTGCACTTCCGGTGCGTGAAAGTCGATCAGTTGTTCCAACGGGGATTTCCTCGCTTTGCCTTAGCGTTGCGGCGGAAGTAGTATTTTTGTACTAGTTCCGTCTTATACTAGCATTATAACTACTTGTTTGCATCGTGTCCAGCATTTTAAGTGCGTCTTTCGTCAAAAACTAGTAGAATTCCCTATACTAGTAACAGGAAAGGTGGTATTGATAATGCTTGGAGAGCGACTGGCAGAGATTCGAAAGAACTATCATGACACCCAAAAGAGCCTTGCGGACAAGCTGGGGCTTACCGTTTGGGCTGTCAGCGCTTGGGAGCAGGGACGCAATTCGCCGCCCAGCGATGTGCTGCTTGCCATCTGCAAACTCTACGGCACCTCCGCCGACTACCTGCTGGGTCTGACCGACATCGACCCCTCGGACGAGGCTCGCAAACAGCGCCAGCGCCTGACCGAAGAAGAACAGAACGAGATGCACCGCTACGAAGAATATTTGCTCTGGAAACGCAAAAAATAAGCCGCCCAGCGAGACCGTAAGGTCACTGGGCGGCTGTTGATTTATACAGAACATTGAATCGATTCCTATACAGAATCGCCAAATGCCTCGTTCTTTATTGATGGTATCCATCATTGGTAGTATAATAAAATCAAATTTTAGAGTTCGCTCTCACAAAGTACAATTTATAACACACCGATTGCGCTACTATATAGCAGGAGGAAATAATTATGCAGGAAGTATCCGTAAACAGCACAACGATCAAGGTTTACCCACCTAGAAAAAACGACCATCCTCTCTTCTGGAAAAATCCCGTCGAAGATCACAACGATTTGCTCGACCTCCTAAAAGATAGAATTACTGCACAAGTCAAATTTGACGCTAACGCTCAAAGATTCGGTGACGGAACAGCTGCTGATCCTACTCCACAAGACGCTCCAGAAAATCAAACTCGTCCTTCCGCCAATGCTAAAAAAGCATGTCTTGTCCCCTTTAATGGAGGTTTTCACAAAGGAGAAAGTGTTGTTTATGGAGTAGAACGGAACGGTAATACTGAACTTTACCGTTATATCTTTTTCACGATTACTTACGGTGAAAATGGTATGCGTGCTGAACTTCATCAGCCAACAGGCGATATTCAGGTTCACCCGGAAGATATCTTGAGTCAGCGCTTCCATGTCTTCATAGCATTTGTAAGCCATCCCGGTACAACAACTGCTATTATGCTGACAGAGGCATTAGGCCGTAGAAGTGTTGCTGATGTGATGCGCAAATGGCTAAAAAGGCTTTTGAAGTCCATTGACGGAAAAAATCATACAGTAGATCCTGTCGAAACGCCTGATTCGGAGGCTCTTAAAACTTTTATTGAGCGCAATCTTTGGGAAGAAGTTCGCATTGCAAAAAAAGCTGTTGCAGATGAAAACGGACTCCTTCCAGACTATTCAGAAGAAGTTAGAATATTCAAGTTCTCTAAAAATCGCCCGCAAGCTCCACTCCGGATGATTAGAGATGTTTTCCACCGTGCTTTCCCACACGACACCGAAGCCGTCGAACGTTCTCCTGAACTTGATGGATTTGACCCTGAAAAAATCCAGTTCAAAGTTAAAGGCCCACGTGGCAGTCGTATTTTTACCGTTAACAGATTATTGTCAGGAGGCATTCGAGAAGTATTAGACCCTTCCGTTGTCGGTGCAGACGGTTATACTTCCGATGCAAGAATGCTTGAGGAGTTCAAACGCATTTTTGAGGATCATCATATGCCTCTATAACTCATAGCTCATATTTTGTAAGGAGGTGATTGTGTTGACTAAAGTATTTTCTTTAACTACGGATAGTGTAGCCACTATATTGTTTATTGTTCTAATCATTATTATGGTGCTTCATTCTATTTTAGGGCATTCTAAAACTCTACTACCAAAACTATTGCATATACGAGGAATTATCAAAGATTATATATTGGTCTTTCCCAATATATGGGATCTTATATATTTGTTGGCTCTTGTTACCATCATTACAGTGATAACTATATTAAAAGTCCCATTAGATCCATCGCAAGAATACACTCAAGTAGGTGTCATTTTAACATTATTGGTTGCAGCAATGATGGATATCATGTCCATGGCTATTGGTCGTGGTGACAGCATTCAATCACTAGAGAACAAAGATCAGTCCCATAATGAAAAAATTGTCATTATACGTGATATTGTCCGAATAGGCATATTTGAAGTTTTAATTGGATTCGTTGACCTTATCTTGATTTTTATAATTGAGTCAATAGGTGGAACACTTCAGGAAATTTTACGAACGGTAATTTATTGGATTTTTTACCTATTTTCCTTTAACATTCTCACACTTATGCACAAGCTATACTTGCTCTACAATGAAAATTATAAAAAGGATTGATTTTCTTTACAACAAATGCACTGTACACTCATCTGCACAGTGCGTTTGTTATTTTCATTTTATAACATCATTCTGATATAACTTTTTAGTCCATCTTCCGTCCGAATATTATACTTCTCATCCACCTTTTTGAAGTACGCTTTCATCGCATCCAGCGAAATCTCCGCATGAGAAGTTTCGTCCGGCAGAAAGCCCTTTCGGGCATCCAGCCAAGGGGCTTCTTTGTGGGTGATGCTTTCCAGAACCTTTCCGCTGTACATACCAAAGGTATCCAGCACCCGGTCTACCACCTCTTTGGCCTCCGGGGTAAGCGGCAGAGCGCTCTCCTTCAGCGGCACAAAGGGGGCATCAAACAGCGGTTTGTCGTAAATCGCTGCATAGTTGCCCTGAATATAATACAGCAACAATAAAGCCGCTGACAGTCTGCCGCTCGCAGAATCCATCAGTGGGTTTCATGAGTCTTCAAATCCCCTAGACACAAAAAATCGGCACCCGCTTTTCAGCGAGTGCCGATTTTATTACCCTATAGTGCGCTTTGATTTTTGGCGTAAGTGGCGTAAGTTTGGCGTAAATCCGCTTTCGCGTGCTCCAAAAATCAAGGATTCATGCGGTTTTTAGGCAGTTATTAGTACATGCCGCCCATACCGCCCATGTCACCGCCTGCAGCAGCGGGTGCAGCAGGGGGTTCCGGCAGATCAGCGACCAGGCTTTCGGTGGTCAGCACCATCTCAGCGACGGAGGCTGCGTTCTCCAGAGCGGAACGGGTGACCTTGGTGGGGTCAACGATGCCAGCAGCGATCATATCGTCCACAAAGACCTCGTTCTGAGCATCAAAGCCGTAGTTGGGCTTGTTGGCAGAGATGATCTTGTCGATGATGACACTGCCTTCCAGACCGGCATTCTTAGCGATCTGGCGCAGAGGAGCTTCCAGAGCCTTCAGAACGATCTTGGCACCGGTGCGCTCGTCGCCTTCCAGCGTGTCGCACAGCTCACGCACAGCGGGGATCGCATTGATAGGAGCAGTGCCGCCGCCGGCAACAACGCCTTCCTGAACAGCAGCCTTGGTTGCGTTCAGAGCATCCTCGATGCGCAGCTTCTTGTCCTTCATCTCAACTTCGGTAGCAGCGCCGACCTTGATGACGGCCACGCCGCCAGCCAGCTTTGCCAGACGCTCCTGCAGCTTTTCACGGTCGAAATCGCTGGTAGCGGCCTCGATCTGGCTGCGGATCTGAGCGATGCGGGCTGCGATGGCATCCTTATCGCCTGCACCGCCAACGATGGTGGTGTTCTCCTTGGAGACCTTCACCTGACGGGCATGGCCCAGCATCTGGACGGTAGCATCCTTCAGCTCATAGCCCAGATCGGAGGAGACCACGGTGCCGCCGGTCAGGGTTGCGATATCCTGCAGCATTTCCTTGCGGCGGTCGCCAAAGCCGGGAGCCTTGACAGCGCAGACGTTCAGGGTGCCGCGCAGGCGGTTGACGATCAGAGTGGACAGAGCCTCGCCCTCAATGTCCTCAGCCACGATCAGCAGTTTCAGACCGTTCTGCATCACCTGCTCCAGCAGAGGGACCAGATCCTGAATCACGCTGATCTTCTTATCGGTGATCAGGATAGCGGCGTTGTCCAGATCAGCCACCATCTTGTCGGTATCGGTGACCATATACGGGGTGAGGTAGCCGCGGTCGAACTGCATGCCTTCCACGATCTCGTTGTAGGTCTCAGCGGTGGTCTTGTTCTCCTCAATGGTGATAACACCATCGGAGGTGACCTTCTCCATAGCCTCGGCGATCAGACGGCCGATCTCGGGGTCGCCTGCAGAAATAGTGCCGACGCGGGCGATATCGTTGCTGTCCTTCACCTTCTGGCTGTGAGCCTTGATGGTCTCAACAGCCTTGGCAACAGCCTTGCTCATGCCGCGGCGGATATCCATGGGGTTTGCACCGGCGGTGACATTCTTCATGCCCTCGGTGACCATGGCCTGTGCCAGAACGGTTGCGGTGGTGGTGCCGTCGCCTGCTGCGTCGTTGGTCTTGGTAGCGACTTCACGCACCAGCTGTGCGCCCATGTTCTCGAACTCGTCCTTCAGCTCGATCTCCTTGGCAATGGTCACGCCATCGTTGGTGATGACCGGTGCACCGAACTTTTTGCCCAGCACCACATTGCGGCCCTTGGGGCCCAGGGTGATCTTAACGGTATTTGCCAGGGTATCGATACCGGCACACAGTGCCTTGCGGGCATCCTCGCCCTGCTTGATCTGCTTAGCCATAATCAAATCGCTCCTTTAAAGCTTCAATTTTCAAATATCAGAGGGGAAACCGCTCAGTCCTCAACGACTGCCAGGATATCGCCCTGACGGACGATGGTGCACTCTTCGCCGTCCACCTTGACCTCGGTACCGGAGTACTTGCTGGTGAGGACCTTGTCGCCGACCTTCACAGTCATCTTGACTTCCTTGCCGTCCACAACGCCGCCGGGGCCGACAGCGATGACCTCAGCCACCTGGGGCTTTTCCTTAGCACTGCCGGTCAGGATCAGACCGCCCTTGGTGGTCTCCTCAACCTCAACAGCCTTAATGACAACACGGTCTGCAAGAGGAATGATCTTCATAGTTCTTGCCCTCCTATAGTAAAAATATAATTTAAAACTTTGCTGTGTCCAAAGGGCCTCGTGTCGGCTCTTCGGTTCTTTAGCACTCCATTTCTCTGAGTGCTAAGTGTATTGTACTCATCTTGACCCAAAAAATCAAGACCTTTTTTGCTTCTTTTTGTTAAGAATTTATGACAGATGAAAAAATCAGCCGTACAGCGAAAAAGAGACAGCTTTCTTCTTGGACAAAAAAGCTGTCTCTTCTTCTGGTTTTTCATGTTCGGTCTGCACTCTGTGCCGCCCTCTGCGCTGCAAAGCGCTCAAAAGCAGGCTTTGGCAGAAGGATGCGCCCTGCCAGCGGCTGTACCTGTACAGTGATCTGCTCCTTGGGTGCGCATTCACCGTCTGCCGTGGCAACGATCGGCCCGCGGCCATCCGCAGCGCGCAGGCTCACCTGTTTTGCGCGGCGGTAAATAAAGTACGGCTCTGCAGCCCTGACGAGCTGACCGTTCTGGAAGTGCTTGCCGCTCTTGTACATTCCCAGCAGCTTTGCAATGGTCACGCGGCTCACCTTGCGGATGATATATACATCCAGCCAGCCATCGTCGGGCTGTGCTTCCGGCGCTGCACAGAAACCGCCGCCATAGGTGCGGCCATTGCAGATGGCACACATCAGGCAGTCCACATCCAGCGTTTCACCATCGATGGTGTACTCCACCCTGCGGCCGATGTGTCCGCACAGCTGTTCCACAATGGAAAGCACATAGGCCATCTCGCCGCCGCACAGCGGGATGCGCCGGAACTTCGGGATGCCGTAGGCAACCTGCGCATCCAGACCGGCAGCGCAGATAGTGGCCGAAAGGCCAAGGCTGGTCTGCATCAGATCGATGCTCACCGGCCCACCGGCCAGCTGGGCATCCAGATCCAGAAACTCTTCCTTTGTACCAAAGGTGCGCAGAAAATCGTTGCCGCTGCCAAAGGGCAGACAGCCCACGGCTGCATTTGCATAGCCATAGATCCCGGTGAGCGCTTCGTTGAAGGTGCCGTCGCCGCCGGCAGTGAAGACCCGCAGTTCTTCCCCGCTCTGCTGGGCCTGCTGCGCAGCGGCATTGGCCAGCTCCCGGGCATGACCGGCGTGATTTGTGACCTGAATGGTATATTCTTCCGGCGCAAGCCCTGCACGCGCGGCGGCAACATTGATCTGCTGCGGCAGCGTACGGGTGCAATCGGCCTTACCGGCAGTTGGGTTCAAAAGAAACAATGTGCGCATGGACTTCCTCCTGCAATTCTGTTGCTTCTATGATAACAGAAAACCAAAAGGATGCAAGAGCCAATCTCACAATGTCCCTGCCCCGTACGCACAAAAAAGGAGCGGATGTCTCCGCTCCCCCCTGCAGACAAAAAAATACCGTCCCGGGTCTTGTAACTCAGGGCGGTCCTTTTGAGCTTCCGATGCTTTACAGTGTTGCGGTTTCGTCCTCCCGCAGGACGATAGCACCATCCGCCGAGCAGTCCGCCGTCCAGTGCTGGCCCACGCAGGCCGTGCCGGATGCGATCTGATCCGCAAGTGCCTGCTCCACTGCCCTGTCCACTGCGCGGCGCAGTTCTCTGGCCCCGTAGGCAGAGTGGGCCTTTGCTGCCAGCGCCTGCCCTACCCGCGGTGTGTGATGCAGCTGGTAGCCGCTGCGGGCGGCACGCTGCTCCAGCTGGCACAGCATTTTTTCGGCAATGGCGCACAGGCTGTCGTCGGCCAGCGGACGGAATACGATCATCTCGTCCAGACGGCCTGCCAGCTCTGGCCGGAACCACTTTTTTGCCTCCTCAATGGCCTGCGCAGACTGCTTTTCAAACACAGCTTCGCTGCCCGCCGCAAAGCCCAGCGGCGTGCTCTGACCCGCCAAAAAACGTGCGCCGAGGTTTGAGGTGAGCAGTACGATGGTGTTGCGGAAATCCGCCTTGCGGCCCATGGCATCGGTCAGCTGGCCATCTTCCAGTATCTGCAAAAGGATGTTCTGAATGTCCGGGTGTGCCTTTTCGATCTCGTCAAACAGCACCACACTGTAAGGGCGGCGGCGCACTGCTTCGGTCAGCTGTCCGCCCTCGTCATGGCCCAGATAGCCCGGCGGCGCACCCAGCAGCCGGGCAGCGGTGTGCTGCTCCTGATACTCCGACATATCAAATTTGAGCAGGGCTTTTTCGCTGCCGAACCAGCTGACCGCCAGCGCCCGGGCAAGAGCCGTTTTGCCCACTCCCGTGGGACCAAGAAACAGCATGGCACCCATGGGCCGGCCCGGCTCGCCAAGACCGGTGCGGCTGCGCCGGATGGCACCTGCCACCGCAGCCACAGCCCGGCTCTGGCCCACGATCTCGGCGTTGAGACGTTCTTCCAGCTTGTCCAGCCGTTCCCGCTCCTGCTCACCTACCCGCTCCACCGGCACACCGCTGGCCTGCGCCACCACATGGGCGATATCGTCCGGCATCAGCGTGGGCTTTGACTGCTTTGCCTGCTCGGCCCGGATGCGTGCCGCCGCACAGGCTTCGTCCACAAGGTCGATGGCCTTATCCGGCAGAAAGTGCCCCGGCAGATATCGCACCGAAAGCTCCACCGCAGCCTGCAGCGCTTCCGGCGGAAGGCAGACATTGTGGTAGCACTCATAGCGCGGCGCAAGCCCGTTGAGGATATCCAGCGCCTGCGCAGGCGTAGGCTCCTCTACCTGCACCTTGCCGAAACGGCGTTCCAGTGCTGCATCCTTCTGGATGTGGGTGCGGAACTCTTCGGTAGTGGTAGCGCCGATAATTTGTATCTCGCCCCGGGCCAGCACCGGTTTTAAGATGCTGGCTGCATCGATGGCACCCTCCGCTGCACCGGCACCCACGATGGTGTGGAACTCGTCTACGAACAGGATGGAGTTGCCGTCCCGCACCAGCTCTTCCAGCAGGTTCTTGAACCGCTCCTCAAAGTCACCGCGGTATTTGGTGCCCGCCACAAGGCTGGCCATATCCAGTGCCAGCAGACGGCGGCCCTTGAGCGCACGGGGCACACGATCCGTGGCAATGCGCTGGGCCAGCCCTTCGGCAAGGGCGGTCTTGCCCACGCCCGGCTCCCCCACAAGGCAGGGGTTGTTCTTCTGACGGCGGCATAAGATCTCCACCATGCGGTCCAGCTCTGCTTCCCGGCAGAACACCGGGTCCAGTTCCCGTTCCGCAGCACGGCGGGTCAGATCCCGGCAGTACTTATCACTGGCGCGGCTGCCGCGCGGCGCACTGACCGTGGTCCGCGTCTGATACGGCAGTACGAACTGCCCGGACAGCTGGCGGCATTCCCGCACGGCATCTGTGAGCTGCACGCCCATGGATGCCAGCAGGATGCCTGCTGTGCAGCCGTCATCCTCCAGCATGGCGCAGAGCAGATGTTCCGGCTCGGCCCGGTTCAGGTGCGCGTTCTGTGCCCCGATGATGGCGTAATCCATGGTGCGCTTGAGGTCCGGCGCAAGAGCGTAGCGATCCAGATGCAAAGCCGGTGCGCGGCGGCTCTCGGCCAGCTGACGGCGCACCTCTGGTTCCCGGATCTGCTTGCCCTCCAGAAACCGTGCTGCCGCCCCATGATCCTGCTGCAGGATCGCCAGCAGCAGATGGCCGGTATCGGCTTTTTCGCAGCCAAGGTTCCCGGCAAGCTCCACCGCACTGCGCAGCAGCTGATCCGACTCGTGCGAAAAGCCCTTGTACCCGCCAAAGCCAAGTTTTTCCCAAATACTCATTTGCCCGCTCCTTGCTGATGAAATTCGTTTTCACAAGAAGTATAGCCCCGAAGCACAGAAAAAAAACATCTCTTTCTGTCGGGATGGGAAAACAAAAAGGAGATACCCGCAGGCATCTCCCCTTCGCTGTTTGATTTTTTCAGTCCATTTCGGCCAGAGCCTTTTTCAGGTTCTTGGCGATCTGATCCGGGCAGCTGGTATTGCGGAAACCGCAGAGCGTGCCCTCCATGCGGTCGATCACATCTTCGGCCTTCATGCCCTTGACCAGACGGCAGATGCCCTTCAGGTTGCCGTTGCAGCCGCCAATGACCTCCATAGACGCAATGGTGTGGTCATCGTTCAGCACAAAGTTGGTCTGCTTGGAACAGGTGCCGCTGTTCGGGAAGCTGAATTCCTTGCTCATAGTTCAAAATCCTCTCTTTTTGACAGAAATCCCGACGAAGATCGTCTGCTTCTATTATAGAGCAGCGTGCCGGAATGTCAATGTGACCGGGTCACACATCAATACCGCGGCGCTTGTGGGCCAGCTCCAGAATGCGGGCCACCTGATCGTCTGCCGTGGTACAGGTGCCCACCGGGTGCGGCACCTTGTGGTTTGCACCGTGGAAGTCCGTACCGCCGGTATGGATCAGCCCATACTGCTCACACAGAGCAGCACACTCGGCCCTGTCCTCCGGGCTGTTGCGGGGGTGCTCCACCTCAATGCCGTCGATGATGCCCTCTTTGGCAAGCTGACGCACCAGCGGCATGCTCTTGTAAACGGTCGGGTGTGCAAATACCAGCACCGCACCGGCAGCTTTCGCCGTGGCGATCACTTCCTGCACCGAGGGATATTTTACCTGATGCAGCACCACACCGCGCGGCTCCCAGCCAAAGAGATAACTGTACAGCTTGCCGTACACAGCATCGCACAGCCCCAGCTGGTGCAGCGCTTCCATAATGCCGCTTTTGAACAGCACACCGCTGTCCTTTGCGTATTCCAGCGCCTGTTCCGTGCGGAACTGCGGGTACAGCGCTTCGATCTCCTTTGCGCTTTGCAGGCCGCACTCGTTGCGGCGCTGTCGCAGGATGTCGCAGTGCTCCTTCAGTTCCCGGCTTTCCGGGTCCGGGAAGTAGCACAGCAGGTGCACGCGATGCTTATGCTCATGGTCATAGCCGGTCAGCTCGGTGGCCGGAAGCAGGCGCACGCCGTCCTGCACAGGGTGCTCATAGCAGTAGTTTACGCTGAGCAGGGTGTCGTGGTCGGAAATGGCCATGGTGTCCAGCCCCGCCCGCGCCGCCATGAGCGGCAGGCGGTGGATGGGCACAGAGCCATCGGAACAGGTGGAATGGTTGTGAAGATCGCCGGGCATGGAAAATGAACCTCCCAAGAAAGCCAGAGAAAGGCTTCCCCCAAAGAGGAAGCCTTATATCATATCAGTGCTTATAGAAATTGATCAGGCAGCCGTCGGCCAGGATCTTGCGCTCGTCGGCGGTCAGCGGGGCCATGTACAGGCTGAACTCCTTTGCGGTGTCGCCCAGCACATAGGCCTTGATGTCCTGCAGGTCGCCCTTGAGGGCCTCGCGGACATTCGGGATAAAGACATAGTCGCCCAGACCGAACGGCGTTGCGCCCACCAGCTGCAACGGCAGCATACCCCAGTTGATGAGGTTGGAGCGGTAGCGCTTGGTGGCGTACTCGGTAACGATGTTGGCCCCGGCCCCCAGCACACGCTGGCAGCTGGCCGCCTGCTCACGGGCAGAACCATCGCCGGGCTTGACGGCAAAGATGGTGGATGCGATCTGCACATCGTTCCAAGTCAGGTTTTCGCAGCCGGGCACCTTGTGCAGCTGGGCCAGCACCTCGGCGCTGCCCTCGCCTGCACGGCGGGCCTTTTCTTCGGCCTGCACGGCCTTGGCACGGCCCACATACTCCGGGTCCTTGCGGCTGAGGGTGAACTCGGCCAGGCCCAGAGGATTGGAACGGTAAGACGAAGTCTCACCGGAGGGGATCAGCTCGTCGGTGGTGGTGACAGGGTCGGTGATGTAAGATGCCACCTTCAGCAGCAGGTTATCGCCCAGCGGTGCAATTTCGGGCCAGTCCTTGATGTTGGGGCCAAGCTTGAGCAGGGCATCGTAATCGCCCTTGCCAAAGCCCTGATACACGCGGGTATCGTAGCTGGAAGGATCGTACTGATACTCCGGCACGGTGGGATCATAGTCGATATCGGTAGCCGGGGTCAGAATGCCGCCGTTGGCCGTGGTGGCCGCAATGCTGCGGGCATCCATCAGTGCCACGCCGGAAAGCTGGCCGTTGCCGGGCTTGGAGCCTTCGCGGCTGGGGAAGTTGCGGGTGGTATGGCGGATAGACAGCGCGCCGTTGGCGGGCACGTCGCCTGCGCCGAAGCAGGGGCCGCAGAACGCAGTGCGGACGGTGGCACCGCTGGCCATCAGGTCGTGGATGACTCCGGTGCGCACCAGTTCCATCATGATGGGCTGGCTGCCGGGATACACGCTCAGGGCGTAGTCACCGCAGCCGCCGGTGTGGCCCTTGAGGATGGAGGCAGCTTCATAAATGCTGTCGTACAGACCGCCTGCGCAGCCTGCGATCACGCCCTGATCCACACGCAGTTTACCGTTCTCGATCTTGCTGCACAGGTCAAGGCTGACATCCTTGCGGCCGATCAGCTTCTGCACATCCTGCTCGCAGGCATGGAGAATATCCTCAAGGTTTGCGTTCAGCTCTTCAATGGTAAATGCATTGGAGGGATGCATGGGCAGTGCGATCATGGGGCGGATGGCAGAAAGGTCTACCTCTACCACACCGTCGTAATAAGCAAGGTCGGCCGGAGCCAGCTTCTTATAGTCGGCGGCACGGCCATGCACCGCAAGGAATTTCTGCGTCGTTTCGTCGGTTTCCCAGATGGAGGACAGGCAGGTGGTCTCGGTGGTCATGGCATCGATGGCGTTGCGGGTATCCTGACGCAGAGACGCAACGCCGGGGCCGACAAACTCCATCACCTTGTTTTTGACATAGCCGCTCTTGAACAGCTTGCCCACCAGCGCAATGGCCACATCGTGCGGGCCGCAGCCTGCAGGCAGAGAGCCGGTGAGATAAATTGCAACAACACCCGGACGGGCCACATCGTAGGTGCGGCCCAGCAGCTGCTTTGCCAGCTCGCCGCCGCCCTCACCAATGGCCATGGTGCCCAGAGCACCGTAGCGGGTGTGGGAGTCCGAGCCAAGGATCATCTTGCCGCAGCCCGCAAACTTTTCGCGCATGTACTGGTGGATGACCGCCAGATGCGGGGGCACAAAAATGCCGCCGTATTTTTTGGCGGCGGACAGGCCGAAGCGGTGGTCGTCCTCATTGATGGTGCCGCCCACGGCGCAAAGGCTGTTGTGGCAGTTGGTGAGCACATACGGAATGGGGAATTTCTCCAGACCGGACGCACGGGCCGTCTGGATGATGCCCACAAAGGTGATGTCATGGCTGGCCATGGCATCGAACTTGATCTTCAGGTTTTCGGCATCGCCGCTGGTGTTATGGGCCTGCAGAATGCTGTAGGCCATGGTGCCGGTCTTTGCGTTCTCGATGGCTGCGGCATCAAAGCCCTTTGCTGCCAGTGCGGCGCTTGCTTCGCCGTCTGCAGGCACCCATTCACCGCGGGCATAGTATGCGCCGCCGGTGCTGCACTTGATCATATCCAACATCTCGATTCGCCTCTCTTTTTGTATTTCCCGCCCGCCCTATCTTGCGGGCACTGCCCCAGCAGAGCGGTACGCTGCCCGCTCTGCCCTCTTCTGCCGCGCTGCCAAAGCACGCGGCTACGGCCCGGAAAACCGTATCTGAAGGTTATTATACCATGAAACCACGGAAAGAAAAAGCACTTTTTACAAATGAATCGTGAATGGAGGATGAAGAGACGGGCTCCGTGCTTTTTCTTGACAAAGAAGCCATTCTATTGTATTATTATTAGCGTTGTATGCCGCTGTGGTGAAATTGGCAGACACGAGGGACTTAAAATCCCTTTCTGGAGACAGAGTACGGGTTCGACCCCCGTCGGCGGCATAAAAAGACCCCCCAAGCTTACGCTTGAGGGGCTTTTTATTTTGCTTATTTTACACCTTGCCGCCGTGCAGCTCTGCATACATCTTGGAACGGCACTCGGCCACAGCCGGGGTCATGTTCACATAGTGCTTATGCGGGCATTCCAGACGCAGTTCGCTCTCCCAGGTCTCCTCGGTGAGCTGCTTTGCAATGTAGGCCTTCTTCTCTGCGATCGAAGGCAGCTCAATGGCCAGCTGACCATTCAGCACATGCGGCACCAGCAGCTTTTTGACCTTGGTGGGGGTAATGGTGACGGTGCGCTCGATGGCATCGGAGTCCAGATTGACCATCGTGACGGGCTTGCCCGCCTCGATGACTTCATCATCCATGGCGATCAGGTCACACTGGGCCTGACCATTTTCATCGTAGAGGCGCCACGGCATCTTCTTGCCCGGAATGATGGCCTTGCTGGCGGAATCCGAGCACTTCATCTTGGGAGTGTAGCCGCCGTCCGGCTGCTTGACCGCCACCAGCTTGTACACACCGCCAAACACGGGGTCGGAAGCAGAGGTGATCAGGTTTTCGCCCACGCCGTAGGAGTCAAAATGAGCGTGCTCATACAGCTCCATGTTGGCGATCTTCTTTTCGTCCAGACCATTGGAAGCCACCAGCTTGATGTAAGGCTTACCGGCCGCATCCAGTGCCTTGCGCAGGCGCTTGGAGCCGCGGGCCAGGTCGCCGGAGTCGATACGGGCGCTCTTGACGCGGCGGTTCGGGTCGTTGGGGTATTTTTCGATGAGGTAATCGTCCAGTTTAATGAGGTTGGGCAGACCGCTCTCCATGATATTATAGGTGTCCAGCAGCAGACTGACCGAATCCGGGTAGGTATCGGCAAAGGCCTTGAAGGCATCAAACTCCGTGGGGAAGAACTCGATGAAGCTGTGCGCTACGGTGCCCACAGCCTTGACCTCCGCGCCGAACTTCATCTCGGCCAAACAGTTGGCAGTGCCCACGCAGCCGCCCAGAACAGCAGCATATGCACCATCGTTGCCAGCGCTTTCGCCCTGCGCACGGCGGGTGCCGAATTCCATCACGCTGCGGGGCGTGTGGGTGTTCAGGCCGGTGACGCGGGTAGCCTTGGTGGCAATCAGACTGTGGAAGTTCATGGTCTGCAGCAGGTAGGTCTCGATCAGAATTGCGCCCACGAGGTCGCACTCGATGCGCACCATCTGCACATGCGGGTATGCCACCGTGCCCTCGGGCAGAGCGTACATGTCGCCCTTCCACTGATAGGTGCGCAGATACTCGCAGAATTCCTCACTCATGCCCTTGGTGCGCAGCCACCAGATATCCTGTGCATTGAAATGATAATTCAGCAGAAAACGGGTCAGCTTGCGCTGGCCGGCGCTGATGGAGTAACCCTGATTATCCGGGTTCTTGCGGAAGAACATATCAAACACCAGCGTGGTGTCCTTGAATCCGTGCAGGAACAGGCAGTTTGCCATTGTAAATTCATAAAAATCCACGACCATTGCGGGGTTGTCGTAGTCCTCATCTGGAATATAAGGCACAACCTTGATTTCGTCCATGAATAGTATCCTCTCTTCTTTACACCCGGCAAAGGCTCCTTGCTGTCCCCTGCCGTTCTGACCTGTGGGAAGGTTTGCGCGCCTGCCTGTCTTGACAGTGCGTTTCTATCATGATATCACCAAACGCAGAGCGGTGCAAGCATTTTTGGAAAATCCCGGTCAATTTCCGGTAAGAAAAAGCCGCCCATACACAAACAGCACGGGCGGCTTTCAGAACAAACGTGTTAACCGTTGATGATATTGGGGGTAGCATTCTTCAGCACAACGTCGTGGCTGCCGCCCTCAACGATGGAGGTAGAGGAAACCACGGTCAGCTTTGCTTTCTGCTGCAGCTCCGGGATGGACAGAGCGCCGCAGTTGCACATGGTGCTCTTGACCTTGTACAGAGTGGTCTGCACACCGTCAGCCAGAGGGCCGGCATAGGGCACGTAGCTGTCCACGCCTTCCTCAAAGCTCAGCTTGCTGGAACCGCCCAGATCGTAGCGCTGCCAGTTGCGGGCACGGTTGGAGCCTTCGCCCCAGTACTCCTTCATATACTGGCCGTTGATGCGCACCTTATTCGTGGGGCTTTCGTCAAAGCGGGCAAAGTAGCGGCCCAGCATCACAAAATCCGCACCCATGGCCAGTGCCAGCGTGATGTGGTAATCGTGGACGATGCCGCCGTCGGAGCAGATGGGCACGTAGATGCCGGTCTCCTTATAGTACTCATCGCGGGCCTTTGCCACCTCGATGACAGCGGTAGCCTGACCACGGCCGATGCCCTTAGTCTCGCGGGTGATGCAGATAGAACCGCCGCCAATGCCGATCTTCACGAAGTCTGCACCAGCCTCGGCCAGGAAGCGGAAGCCCTCGGCATCCACAACGTTGCCTGCGCCTACCTTGACGGTATCGCCGTAGTGCTCACGGATCCAGCCGATGGTGCGGCTCTGCCACTCGGAGTAACCCTCGGAAGAGTCGATGCACAGCACATCCACACCGGCATCCACCAGTGCGGGCACGCGCTCAGCGTAATCGCGGGTGTTGATGCCGGCGCCCACCACATAGCTCTTGTTCTTATCCAGCAGTTCGTTGGCGTTCTTCTTGTGGGAGTCGTAGTCCTTACGGAACACCATGTACTTCAGGTTGCCCTCGGCATCCACCAGAGGCAGGGTGTTGATCTTGTTATCCCAGATGATGTTGTTGCAATCGTGCAGGGAGGTGTTCTCCGGTGCAGTGACCAGCTTTTCAAGCGGGGTCATGAAGGTGGTGACAGGGGCATCATCCGGGGTGTGGTTGATGCGGTAGTCACGAGATGCAACAATGCCCAGCAGCTTGCCGCTCGGAGTGCCATCGGCAGTGATGGCAATGGTGGAGTGGCCGGTGCGTGCCTTCAGCTCCAGCACATCGTGCAGGGTGGCAGTGGGGGCCAGGTTGGAATCGGACACGACATAACCGGCCTTGAAGCTCTTGACACGGCGCACCATGGCAGCCTCGTTCTCAATGCTCTGAGAGCCGTAGATGAAGGACACGCCGCCCTGACGGGCCAGTGCAATGGCCAGCTTATCGCCAGAGACCGCCTGCATGATGGCGCTGATCATGGGAATATTCATCTGCAGGGGGCACTCCTCCTCGCCCTTGCGGTACTTGACCAGCGGGGTCTTGAGGCTGACAGCCGTGGGGATATTCTCTGCAGAGGAATAGCCGGGGATCAGCAGATATTCACCGAAAGTGCGGGAAGGTTCTTTATAGAAATAAGCCATGTTCAAACTCCTTTTCTCTTAACGCATCAACATCAATCGGATTCATGTTTGCAACCTATAAATTGATTGTATATACTGTACCACAAAGCCAGCCGGAATACAAACCCCCGCCGCGCCAAACTTTGTAAATGTCCTTTGCAGAAAAACAGGCAAATTGCCCACCAAAATGGCGTAAGGTCATACTTTCCCGCATGAGAAGCCGGTTTTTGCGTGATTTATGGATGCAAAAAAGCTCGTCCAGAACGGACGAGCTTTTTTGCACACGAAGCGGGATACCGCCTGTGCGGCACATGGATCACGACTGTGAAGGAGAACAGCCGGAGGAGGAGAACCTGTGCCCGATATCCCCAAAAAACAAGAAGAAAAAGATTTCACACTCAGCAGGGCTTGTGCCCTTGCTGTAACCATATTGTAACTCTTTTGAAACCATTTTGCAATAGGGTTTTGTAATTTTTCTGTAATTTCTTTTGTTAACTTTTTGTAGACACATATAAAACCCCTGCCAGAAAATTTCCGGCAAGGGCTTTGCAGATCATTCTTTATTTTCTTAATAGCACTTTTTGCAAGCAGTGAAGCCTTCCGCTTTTGCTTTCGATAATGTAACCTTTTCCGGGTCTTTCATATTGCTGCAGGTAGACTTGCTGTGATATTTTTTGCCGCCGTGCGTTGGGACCCAGACCATCTGCTCCGTCTTTTTGCCGGCAGAAATGGTCTGAACGGCTGCAGTGGACGGCTTGCAGGCCGCAGTCTGTACACTGGCGGCAGATGCCGCCGGGCACAGCAGACTGAAGCACAGTACCAGAACGGCCGCAATAACTCGGAGATGTTTTTTCATTTGTTTTATCCTCCTTTGGACAATCGGAAGATCCTTCTAATAAAAGAGTACTCCCTGTTCCTCAGAGGATGCAATTCTCAAAATGCGCCGTTTTTTCTGCACGGGTGACGCTTTTTTGCATTGCTCGCTTATTTTCAGCTAAAAGCGGCGCAGCGGTTCTCTTGAGAAATCAACGATTTACACGTTTGTCTTTCCCACCTCCAGATAGCACTCAAAGCTGGTCTGGCCGTTGTGCTTTCCGACCACATACCAGCCATCCGCCGAAGGAGCATAAAACACCTCTGCCGTTTCTCCCATCGGGATCTCGCGGTGGTAGTTGATAGAAGCAAAGGTCACGGGGCCTTTGCGCATCACTTCCAGCGGCAGCGCATCGCAGACAAGGTCCAGATAGAATGCGTTGTTCAAATGGCCGTTCAGATCGCACTGGGAATAATGCGCCGTCCACTCCCCTGCGCTGGTCAGACCATCCTTGCACTTGTGCAGCTGCAAAGGCAGCTCGTCCTCCACCGTATCGTTCCAGAAATTCTCCACCGTCCAGCCCGGCTCCCGCAGGATACGGCCCTCGGCAAGGCTTGCCACGATCCAGCGGCAGTCCACCATAGCCACCTCTTTGCCCTCGGCATCGGTCAGGGTGGTGATGCGTTTGACCGAACCGTGTTTGCTGACCTGCGCCCGGGAGGTAAGGGTCAGCGTTTCGGCACGCTGGGGCACACGGTCAAATTTCAGGGCCTGCTTGCCCACCAGAAAGGTCACACCGCGATCTTTGAAGAACTGGTCATCCATACCAAAGGCGCGGGCGTGGTCTGTCGAAATCTGCTCCACATAGCGCAGCAGGGCGCTGGGCTTGAGCAGGCTGCGGAAGTCGGCATCTGCGTTCATGACTGTCATGGTCTCGGTGTAAAAGAACTGTTCCATGGTTTTTCCTTTCTATAAAAAGAGACCACTGCACGTTGTTCTGTGCAGCAGCCTCCTTTGCGTTTAATACTGATTGCGGTTGCGCCTGCGGACCTTGCGCCAGATGTTGAAGCAGGCCAGCGCTACCATGGCTGCCAGCAGCGCAAGAAACAGCAGACTGCTGCCACCCTCGTCGTAGCTCTTCATTTCGCTCCACTTCACGTCCAGCTCGCTGTTCACATCGTCGCTCAGGGCAGTGAACACCTTTTCCTTGGCGGCTTTCTCTTCGGGCGGATAAGCGATCTCGCTCTCCTTCAGATCCTCGTCCAGCACCTCCCACACATCCTGCATGGGGGTGGTGTAGCCGATGTACTCGGCGTTTGCCTTGCCGATGTCCGTCTCACACATGAAGTTGATGAACATTTCCGCAGCTTCCTGATGTTCACTGGCAGCAGGAATGGTCATGCAGTCCACGGAAAGCACGCTGCCTTCTTCCGGGAACACCCATGCAAGGTCGGGGTTGTCGTCGATCATGGTGATGGCATCGCCGGAGTAGTACACACCGACGGCTGCCTCGCCGCCGATCATCTTATCAAAGATCTCGTCCATGACGTAGGCCTGCACCAGCGGTTTCTGAGCCTTCAGCTCTTCCACCACCTCATCCACCTCTTCAGTGGACTGCGGGTTGATATCGTGGCCGCTCTTAAAGGCAGCAATGGCGTAGGCATCGCGGCTGTTGTTGAACATCAGGATATTGCCTGCGTACTGCTCGTCCCACAGGTCGGCCCAGCTGGTGGGCGCTTTGTCCACCATGGTGGTGTTATAAATGATGCCGGTGGTGCAGAGCATATAGGGCACGGTGTAGGCATTCTGCGGATCGTAATCCGGATTCACGTATTCCTGATTGATCTTTTTGAAGTTCGGGATATTGTCGTAGTTCAGAGGCTTGAGCATCCCCTCGGCGATCATTTTTGCCACCATGTAATCCGACGGAATGACCACATCGTAGTTGGCTGCGCCGGACTTGAGCTTTGCGTACATGGACTCGTTGGAGTCGAAGGTGGTGTAGTTCACCTTGATGCCGGTGAGCTTTTCAAAAGCCGCCACCACGTCCACGCTGTCGTCCGAGCCGTTGGAGATGTACTCGCCCCAGTTATAGACATTGATGGCCACGTTCTGGCCCTTGAAGCGGGTCCAGTCGTAATCGTCCGACACCGAGACATCCTCGGTCACCTCAATGGTGCCGGCGGCAAAGGCGGGCATTGCACAGCAGACCGCCATTGCCAGCGCCAGCAGCAACACAGCAAAACGTTTCATCACACGCCCTCCCCTCTCAGCGCCTTCTGGTCGCGGCGGTAGCTGCGGCTCTCCATTGCATTGGAAATCAGAATGATGCACAGAATGACCACGAACATGATGGTGGACAGCGCATAGATCTCCGGGCTGACCTTTTTACGGGTCATGGAGTAGATGGCGATGGGCAGCGTTTCCACCGTGCCGCAGTTGAAATAGGAGATCATGAAGTCGTCGATGGAATAGGTCAGGCAGATGAGGAATGCCGACAGGATGGCCGGGCTGATCTCCGGCAGGATGACCTTGAAGAAGGCCTGCTTGGGGTCGCAGCCAAGGTCGAGCGCTGCCTCATACAGCTTGATATCCAATTGCTTGAGCTTGGGCGTGACGTTGAAGATGACATACGGCACATTGAACGCGATATGCGCAATGAGCAGCGTCGGGAAGCCCATGATGGTATCCGGCAGCCAGGAGACACCCCCGGCAAAGCGCTGGTAGGCCACGAACAGCAGCATGAGCGAGATGCCGGTGATGATCTCCGGGTTGACCACCGGGATATAGGTGATGTTGGTGACGACAAGGCGGCTCCCGCGGCTCATGGACGCAATGCCCAGACTTGCCGCTGTACCCAGCACAGTGGCAATGACCGCAGAGATCAGAGCCACTTCCAGCGAGACCAGCAGCGCATGCAGGATGGAGGAGTTGTGCAGCAGGCTGGAGTACCACTTGAGGGTAAAGCCGGTGAAGAGCGAATAGCCCTTGGACTGGTTGAAGCTGAATACGATCATGTATGCAATGGGCAGGTACATGAAGCAGAAAAACAGCACGATATAGACGCGCTGCATCAGGCGCAGATGTTTCGTTTTCATCAGGACACGCCCTCCATTTCATCTTCATCAAAGCTGGAGGTGAAGCTCATGCACAGCAGCACAATGATCATCAGCACAAGGCTCATGGCAGAACCCACGTTCAGGTTGTAGCTGTTGCCAAGGAACTGCATCTCGATCAGATCGCCAATGAGCAGGTTGGAGCCGCCGCCCAGCATACGGCTGATAACAAAGGTGGACACCGCCGGGACGAACACCATGGTGATGCCGGTGCTGATGCCGGGCACGCTCATGGGAATGAGCACCCGGAGAAGGGTCTTGGTGGTGGAAGCACCCAGATCCTGCGCAGCTTCCACCAGGCTCTGGTCGATCTTGGTCATGCTGGTGTACAGCGGCAGGATCATATAGGGCACATAGTTATACACCATGCCCAGTACCACCGCGCCGGAGGTGTTGAGCATATTGAAGGGGCCAAGGCCGAACACGCCCAGAACGGCGTTCACCGGGCCGTTGATGCTGAGCAGGCCCATCCATGCATAGGTGCGCAGCAGAAAGTTCATCCACATGGGCAGCATGACCAGCATGAGCATGATGTGCTGCTTGTTCACCCGCAGGCGGGAAAGAAAATAGCCCACCGGGAACGCAATGACCAGACAAATGACCGTGGCAATGAGGGCCAGCAGCAGGCTGCGGGCAAACACCGAGCCGTAGCCGCTGATGGAGGTGAGGTTATCCAGCGTGAAAGCTCCGTTTGCATCCGTAAATGCATAGTACACCACGATGATCAAAGGCACCACTGTGAACAGCGTCATCCATACAAAGTACGGATAGGCCAGCTTTTTATCGTAAATCTTCATCATTGCGGCTCACCCCTCTGAACGCGCCATAATGTGGATCTCGTTGGGGCCGATGCGCATACCAATGGTCTCACCGGGGGTGCAGGCTCGGGTGGAATGGATCAGCCATTCGCGGCCCTCGCACTCCACATGCATCTCAAAGTGGACACCCTTGAAGATGACATCGTTCACAACGCCGACAAGCTGGCCTTCCACAGGAGAGACCACCTCGATATCCTCGGGGCGCACCACTACCTGCACGCTCTGCTCGCGGGCAAAGCCGCGGTCCACACAGGGGAAGTCCACGCCGGAGAAGGACACCAGAAAATCCCGGTGCATCACGCCGTCCACGATGTTGGAATCGCCAATGAAGTCTGCAACAAAGGCATTCTTCGGCTCATTGTAAATATCCTCCGGCGTGCCGATCTGCTGCACCTTGCCGCCGTTCATGACCACGACGGTATCGGACATGGTAAGGGCTTCCTCCTGATCGTGGGTAACATAAATAAAGGTAATGTTCATTTCGCGCTGCAGGCGCTTCAGCTCCAGCTGCATCTCCTTGCGCAGCTTGAGGTCCAGTGCGCCAAGGGGTTCATCCAGCAGAAGGATCTCCGGCTCGTTCACCAGACTGCGGGCGATGGCCACGCGCTGCTGCTGGCCGCCGGACATCTGGCTGATGCTGCGGCGCTCGAAGCCTTTCAGGCCAACAACCTCCAGCATGTTGCGCACCTTGCGGCGGATGGTTTCTTCGTCCATCTTTTTGAGCCGCAGACCGAAGGCCACGTTCTCGAACACGTTCAGGTGCGGGAACAGTGCGTATTTCTGAAAAACGGTGTTCACCGGGCGCTTATAGGGCGGCACGCCGGTAATGTCCTCACCTTTCAGCAGCACTTTGCCGGAATTGGGTTCCAGAAAACCTGCGATCAGACGCAGGGTGGTGGTTTTGCCGCAGCCGGAAGGGCCCAGCAGCGTCACGAACTCTTTGTCATGGATGTCGAGGTTCAGCCCATCCAGAATGCGCTGACCGTCAAATTCCACTACGATATCCCGCAGTGAAACGATCACCGAGTTGTCCATTTTTACTTTATCCTCCTTGTAACTCAGATACGAAAAAAGACAGGGCCATGCCCCATCCCTCGTACCAGGGCGACCCAGCCCCGCACAACATCCATGACGACCGGAGAACCTGCAAAAGCAGGCTCTTATATTGCGCAGTTATTCTGCCCTGTCTCGTCTATCTTAATCAATCTTTGCTGAAATGTCAATCACTCTGCCAATGTTTGCCGAAGCTTTACACGCCGCAACAAAAAAACATGCGCCGCAGCGGGCTTTCCGCATACGGCGCACAAAGGTTTTTATTCAGCTTTTAAGGCAGCGGCCGTTATCAGAAGGGCCTGCACAGTGTCAAGGTCAACCGCATAGACGGAACTGTCCCCCTCCACCATCATCCAGCAGCCGTCTGCATTTTCGGCGTAGTGGAGGGTCACGGTCCCATCGGCAGAGGCGGCCCGCACCGTTGCAAGCGGTGCAGCAAAGCCATAGGCCGAAGGGTCGGCATCCGTGATTTGTGCGGTCACATAGCCTGCCAGAGCGGAGAGGATGCTCTGCACCTTGCTGTCGTCCAGATCGGCAGAGGGTTCATCGGCCAGCCGCCACACGGTCTGATAGGTGGTGGACTCGGCCGCACTTTCCGAGGAATCGCTCTCCGCTTCCGCAGGCTCAGAGACTGCATTCAGTGCAAGGGTGCCGCTGCCCGTCGTAATGGAAACACTTTCCAGCGCGGAGGCTGTCAGTCCCGCCGGGTTGAACGCGCCAAAAAGGTCCGCTTTGGTCAGCTCAAAGCAGGCCGCCTTGTTGCCAGAAACGGTGTACACGGCATCGTCCCCTGCCTTCTGCACATACAGATCTCCTGTGACCGGGTTCTCGGTGCCAAAGGCAAAGGTGTTCGTCTCGCCTGCCGCCGTCACTGTGACCGTAACAGCCGGATCGGCAAGGCCGTAGTCCTCGCCGGGCTGAGCCGTGAGCTGACGTTTGGCGTTCAGGGATGCCAGCGCCGTGACCATGGTATTGCAGGCAGATGCATCCAGATGATAGTCCGGGTCATCCGCCAGCGTCCAGCTGCCGGAATCGTAATTTAGGGTAAGCGTTTCGCCGCCATAGGCATACCGGATGCTGGTCACATCGCCTGCCGCAAAAGAAGAGAGCAGGATGCTGCCCTCTGCGGCGGCGCTGGAAGCAGTCTCTTCTGCGGCATTGCTGCGGCTGACAAACCACAGCAGCCCGCCCAGCACAAGCACCAGCACCAGAAGCACCGCAAGGGTGCGCTGTTTTGTTTTCATGGCAGTGCCCCCTTACCTGCGGCGGCGCAGCAGCACCTCCACAGCACCTGCAATGAGCACTGCTGCGGGCAGCACGAATACGAACACCATGCCCAGCGTCATGGATGCGGAAGCCGGGACCGTGATGGGTGCAGCTTCCAGTGCTTTGGTGTCGATGAGCAGGCTCTGCCCTACCAGCGAAGCGGCACAGCCCTGCAGGAAGGTCAGGTTGCCCGGGATGGACTGGTACACCTGCTCGTTGTCCATGTTGGGGCAGCCGATCCAGATCACCTCGGCACCGGTGGAGTCATTGCGCGCCCATACGGCCAGCGAGAACGGGCCGTCGGTATCGCCGGCTTCCTTTGCGGAAGAAGAGCTGGCATCAAAGTCCTGCTTGCTGTAGGCATCCTCGGTGGTATACAGCAGCGGTTCCGCCGTCACATCGTCTGTCTCGGTAATGGTGATGCCCTGTGCCACCGAGAGCATCACATGGGTGCTCTGATTCACGCCGTCCAGCGCGGTGCTTTCGTCGGCGGCCGCGTAGTCCGGGAACAGCGAGTACGGGTAGCCGTACAGCGCGTGGCCCGCATCGCCCTCCACCACAAGGCCCGGCTCACGTGCAAGGCCGAACTGTGCCATCACAGCATCCAGATTGGGCGTTTCGGTATAGCCGCTGGTGGTCAGCAGCACCTTGCCGCCGTTTTCCAGATAGGCCTGCAGCTGCGCGATCTCATCCACAAGGCCGTCAGCTGCAAAATCCGAAGCGGGGTTGCTGATGATGAGCAGATCACAGTCCTCCGGAATGGTGCCGGTGAGCAGATCCAGCGGCTGGGCATCGATATTCTGCGCCTTGAGCGCCTCGGTCAGCGAGGAGGTAAGCGCCTGCTCGCCGTGGTTGGTGGTGTAGTAGGCATGACTTTCTGCTGCGGCAGTCAGCTTGTAGATGGCAGAGCTGATCTGCTTTTCGCCGCCAAAGGTCACGTTGGCAGCGCCGGTGGTGTAGTAATCGGAGTAATCGTACTCGTAAAGTTCGGCGGCGTTCAGCACTTCGCTGTTCTCACCGCTGACCACGATCAGACTACCGGTGGATGCATTCTCTGCGCCGTACTGCGCTGCAAAGGTCGGGTAAAGCGCCGGGTCCTTCTGCTCCCAGTGGAAGTGACCGCTCTCGTCGGCGTAGTGATCCAGCAGCTTGGTGATAATGGCATCCTCGCTGCCGGTCTCACAGAGATAATAAACGGTCACGTCCTGATCCAGGCTCTGCATCAGCTGCCTGGAGCTGTCGCCCAGCGTGTACATTTTTGCGGCAGAGAGGTCGAACTCGGTGTATTTTTTCGGGATGGCCCCCACCAGCAGATTGATCAGCACGGCCAACACGATGGCTGCTGCCAGAATGGCCGTGGAGTACAGTCCATTGCGGAACACCTTGCCGTTTGCAGAGGAAGAAAATTTGAAATTTTTCATGTTGTTCCCCTCCCCTCAGTTCCAGCGGCGCTTTTCCAGCCCCTGCGCCGTGAAGAACAAAAACAGCATGGTCACGGTCAGGTAGTACACCAGCGTCGGGATGGAAAAGCTGTTGTTGACAAACTCTTCAAACGGCGTGAACAGGCACAGCCCGCTGAGCACCGCGCTGAACGCTTCGGTCAGCCAGCTGCTCTGCAGCAGAAACAGTGCCGTCAGCACCACACAGCAGCCCGCAAAGGTCAGGCAGCCCAGCGTAAAGCTGCGGGTACGCAGGCCTGCCACCACACTGAGCACTGCCGCAATGGCGGTGAACAGGGCCAGCGCCACTGCGCTGCCTGCGGTGAACATGCTGCGCAGGCTGGGCATCATGTAGGCCAGCAGCAGTGCGGCAACACCTGCCACCGCAGCAATGATCTGATTCTCGGTCAGGCTGGAAAGAAACACGCCAATGGCAATGGCGGCGCAGCCCATGAGATAATAGCACAGCAGAGCGGCCAAGTTTGCCAGCGTGGCTGTGCCGGTGGCACCCAGTGCGGCCAGTACAAGGATCATGACCGCATCGGCAAGGCACGGCAGTGCAAAGATGACGCACAGGGCAAAGAATTTGCCCAGCACGATCTCCCACACAGACACCGGGCTGGTAAGCAGCAGCTGATCGGTGCGGGTGCGGCGTTCCTCTGCAAAGGAGCGCATGGTGAGCACCGGGATATACAAAAGCAGCACAAATGTGGTGCGGTAAAGCGTGTAATAGCCAAAATCCGTCAGGCCGTAGCCCAGATTCAGGGCAACAAAATAGATGGCCGTTGCCGCCAGCATAAAGGCGGTGAGCACATAGCCGATCATGCCATGAAAGCTGCTGCGGACTTCGCGTTTTAAAATGGCGGTCATTCCGTTTTCTCCTCCCCTTCATCCGATGGTGTTTCAGACTCGTTTTCGGTCAGTGCAAGGAACACTTCCTCCAGCGTCCTGTTTTCCGCTGCCAGCGCCAGCACCGTGCATCCGGCCTGCGAAAGGGCGCGGGACACCTCGGCGCGGCGGTCAGAAGCATCGGCACTTTCTGCGGTAAAGGTCACCTGTCCGTCGGCCTCGGATTCGATCTCCACCTTGCGGATGCCCGGAATGGAGCCGACCGTTTTCAGCACGGTCTGCCCCCCGCCCAGAACGGTAGCGCGCAGACGGCTGCCGGGGTTCAGCTTTTCGGCCAGCTGTTCCGGCGCACCCACCGCCACCAGATGCCCCTTGGAAAGGATCAGTACCTGACTGCACACTGCCTGCACCTCGCTGAGGATGTGGCTGGACAGGATGACCGTGTGGCTTTTCCCCAGCTCCCGGATCAGTCTACGGATTTCGATGACCTGTGCAGGGTCAAGGCCTACGGTAGGCTCGTCCAGAATGATGAGCTGCGGCGCGCCCAGCAGTGCCTGCGCAATGCCCACGCGCTGGCGGTAGCCCTTGGACAGACTGCGAATGAGCCGGGGCAGCACCTCTTCCAGCCCGGTGCGGCGGGCAGCTTTGCGCACCTGTTCTTTGCGGTCGGCCTTCTTTTTGATGCCTTTCAGCTCTGCAGCAAAATCCAGATATTCCTGCACCGTCATTTCCGGGTAGAGCGGCGGCTGCTCGGGCAGATAGCCCACACAGGCCTTGGCCTGCTGGGCCTGCTCCGGCAGGCTGAAGCCCGCCACCTTCACTTCACCGGAGGTGGGGGCAAGGTAGCCGGTGAGGATATTCATGATCGTGGACTTGCCCGCGCCGTTGGGGCCGAGCAGGCCGAAGATCTGGCCGTCGCCCACCGTAAAGGACAAATCTTCAATGGCAGGGTGCGTGCCATACTTTTTGCTCAGATGCGATACTTCGATCACAGCAAACGCTCCTTTTTCATCTAGTTCAATGCTGGTATATTTTAGACTGAAAATGTGTAAAAATTAAGACAATCCTGTGGCGGGATGCAAAAAGAATTCTTAAGAATGATTAAGGCCGCCCTTTCATATGCCAAAAAGGCAGCAAAAAAGCACCGTCTCCCAAAGGAAACGGTGCTCAGAAAACCATAATTACTTACGGCCGAAACGCTTGTTGAAGCGCTCAACACGTCCGCCGGTGTCAACCAGCTTCTGCTTGCCAGTGTAGAAAGGATGGCACTTGGAGCAAACTTCGACGTGGATCTCAGGCTTGGTGGAACGAGTCTTGATGACGTTGCCGCATGCGCAGGTGATGGTGCAGTCAACGTAGTTCGGATGGATACCCTGTTTCATTCTTTTCACCTCATTTCTGGTTCTGACTTATTGGGGCCATATTATAAATGTATGTGCCCATCACAACCTTCAATATCGGCTACCCCGTCGAGCGGCCTTGGAAACGATTGCCTTACTATTATAGCACGATTCCGACAGAATGCAAGAGGAAAAATAAAGTTTTTAGCATACAAAAAGTCCCCTGCACTTTCATGCAGAGGACTTTAACGGTTTTACCTTACGCCGTCAGGCCATCAGTGGATGAACACAGGACCCAGCGGGTTGGTGATGGGGCTGACGTAGCCGCCCAGCAGCTTGGGGATCGCCAGGCTGATGTCGGGCACGAAGGTCAGCAGCAGCAGTGCAACGAACATGCACAGGTAGAACGGCAGGGTCGCCTTGACGACCTTTTCCATCGGGCGCTTTGCAACGGCAGAGCCGATGAACAGCACAGCGCCGACAGGAGGAGTCAGCAGGCCAATGCCGCAGTTCAGAACCACAATGATACCGAACTGGATGGGATCGATACCGATGGAGGTTGCGATGGGCAGCAGGATGGGAGTAGCGATCAGGATGATGGGAGCCATATCCATGATGCAGCCCAGAACCAAGATGATCAGGTCGATCAGCAGAGCGATGATGTAGGGGTTATCGGTGACGCTGGTGATGGCATTTGCAGCCAGATCCGGCACATGCAGCATGGTCAGGCAGTTGCCGAAGACTGCAGAGGTGGCGATCAGGATCAGCACGATGGACAGAGTGTTCACGCACTCATCCAGTGCATGCCAGACACCCTTCCAGTCCAGACCCTTGTAGACGAACACCGACACGAACAGAGAGTAGATAACTGCAATAGCTGCAGACTCGGTAGCGGTGAACACACCGCCAACAACGCCGAACACAACGATAATAACAGCGGCCAGTGCCCAGATGGAAGTGCCCAGCTGCTTAACGAAGCCCTTGATGCTGAACGGAGAGCCCTTGGGGTAATTCTCCTTGACCGAGATGATGTAGGAACCGATCATCAGGACGATGGCCAGCAGAGCACCGGGCAGATAACCTGCCAGGAACAGGCTGCCGACCGAGATGCCTCCGGCAGTGGTGGCATAAATGACCATGTTGTGGCTCGGAGGAACCAGCAGACCCTCGCAGGAGGAGGTGATGGTAACAGCAGTGGAGAAGTCGGCATCGTAGCCCTGATCGACCATCATGGGGATCATGATGGAGCCGATGGAAGCGGTATCTGCAGATGCAGAACCGGAAATACCGCCGAAGAAGTAGGAAGCAACGATGTTGACCATTGCCATGCCGCCGCGCATCCAGCCCACGCAGGCATCAGCCAGAGCGATCAGCTTTTCAGAAATGCCGCCGGAGCCCATGAGTACGCCCATGGTGATGAAGAACGGCACGGCCATCAGGCTGAAGGAAGAGATGCCCTTGACCATCAGACGGCAGACATCGGTCAGTGCCTGACCCTGCACCATCATGCACAGCACGCTGGAAAGACCAACGGCGTATGCAATGGGGAAACGCAGGAAGATCATTACAAAGAAGCTGACAAGAAGGACAATGATTGCCAGTGTCTGAACTGTCATATTACACTTCCTCCTTTACAAAAATGCTCTTGATGTGGTTGTACAGTGCCTCGATCTCGAAGATGATCATGGCAACACCGGCCAGCGGCACCGGGAAGTACATCCAGAAGCGGCTCAGCCAGGGCATGGACACGTAGAAGCCGCGGCCGCCCAGAGTGGTGGCATAGTTCCAGCCGACCACCATCATGATGACACCCAGAATGCACACGGCAAGATCGGCCAGAATATCCAGCACCTTGACGGCGATTTTGGGCAGATACACGTCAAACGCAGTCATGCGGATATGGGCACCGCGGCGGATGGCCAGAGCAGCACTCAGCACGGCCATGTAGCTCATGCAGGTCAGCACAACTTCTTCCGACCATGCCGGGTCCGGGATGAACGAGACGTAACGACCGATGACCGACATGGTAGTGATGAGGATATCTGCGATCAGCAGCAGCTTGCAGATAAACAGGACCACTTTGTAGGTGATGTCGTACGCCGGCTTGATCTTATCCAAAGTGGTAAAGATTTTCGGCATATGAATTCCTCCATATAAAAACCCGGCAGGTCTGCGGGCGTATCCCGTAGTCCCCCGCCGGGCTATGTACTATCTCAGAACAGGAAAGGCTTTTTCAATTATGCCTTCATGTCCAGCAGCTGCTGATACAGCTCAGCCTGATCGGAGGTGTTCTCGCTGATGACCTTAGCGCAGGCCTCCTGCCAGGGTGCCTTGTCGTCAACATCCACAACGTTGCAGCCGGAGCTTCTCAGCTCCTCCAGGACCTTGTTCTCAGCGGTCTCGGACAGGTCTGCGTTGAAGGCCTGCGTATCAGCACCGGCCTCCATGATGGCAGCCTGCTGGTTCTCGGTCAGCTTGCCCCATGCGTTATCGGTGATAACAGCCTGAATAGCGCCCAGAGTGTGGCCGTCCAGGATCAGGTTGTTGGCAACCTCGGGGAATGCATTGGACTTGTAGTTTGCGATGGGCTGCTCAGCACCATCCACAACGCCGGTCTGCAGTGCGCTGTACAGCTCACCGAAGGAAACGACGGTGGGGTTAGCGCCCAGACCCTCGACCATGCCGTTCATAACGGGGTCGTTGGACACGCGCAGCTTCAGGCCCTTGAAATCATCGACGCCGGAAACCGGGTTGACCGTGAAGAAGTGACGGAAGCCCTCTTCGCCGTAGAAGACGCCACGAACGGGCAGGCCCAGCTCCTGAGGCTCGTTCAGGAACTCAGGTGCCAGATCGCTGTTGGCGAAGTTCCAGAAGTGTGCGCGGTTCTCGAAGGTGAAGGGGATGGACAGCAGCTTGGACTTGTTGCAGCCGTAGCTGGTCAGTGCGAAAGCGGAGATACGGCTCATATCGATGGAGGTAGAACCGCCCAGAATTGCATCCAGAACGTCGTTCTCAGAACCCAGAACGCCGGAAGCCTGCACGTCGATGACGACGGAGCCGCCGGTCAGCTCCTCGACCTTCTCCTTGAAGTGGGTAGCGGTCTGGCCAACGATGGTATCCAGCGGGTTGACCTCGGCGTAGACCAGAGTCACCTTGGGATCGTTTGCAGCAGCAGTAGCATCACCAGCAGCAGAAGCTGCGGTGGAAGAAGCTGCAGTAGAGGTGGAAGCAGCAGCAGAATTGCTGGAGCCACCACATGCGGTCAGAGCCAGAGCAGCGGCGGAAACACCGGCTGCTGCCAGAAAGCTGCGACGAGTGATCTTTTTCATAATAAATCGTCCTCCTTAAATCTCCCGAACGGCCCGGTCTGCACAGGACCCGCATACCGTTCATTTACTGTACACACTTTAGCAAATTTTTTTAAACGAAACAAGGGCTTTCAAAAAATGTCCTGCTTTTTGAAAGAATGTCAGAATTTCTTTTGTGAAAAATGCCAAGTGCTTTACTTTTTGTTTGTGCACCTTCGCCTAACAGATGGATACATTTCTGTATTCCAGATAGAAGCAAAGCGCTGGATGCCCTTCCCTTTGGGGTTCAGAGCACACAGCGCTTTGCCGGTTCTTTATTCTGTTTTCCTGATTTCTTTGCCCATCTTTTCCGGGCTTTGCTGTAGGGCTTATGCCTGCCGGATGCGGGCGATCAATTCGCCCTGCTGGGCGAACCGATCATACATCGGCTGCACAGCAGCACGGAACCTTGCCTTTTCTTCTTCGTCCAGCTCTGTCACCTCAATGCCTGCTGCACGCAGATCACTTTCCGATTCCGCCTCCTGCTGCGCCCAGAGCCTGCGCTCCACCTTGGCGCTCTCCCGGGCACACAGGCGGATGATCTCCGGGTAGCGCTCGTCCAGTGCGGCCAGCTTTTCCATCACAGCAGGGCTTGCCAGCTGCACCTCCGGCACGCGGGTGTGCTCATCCTTTAAAAAGTAAGGTGCCACCTCGTAGTGACCCATGGCTTCGTAGCTGGGCCAGTTGTTCTCTGCGCCATCGATCTCACCGTTGTGCAGGGCGGCATACACCTTGCTGTACACTACCTTTACCGGCTTTGCGCCGAGGTCGGTGATCATTTCGCTCATCATGTCCGATTCCTGCACGCGGATGGTCAGGCCCTGCAGATCCGCAAGGCCTGTCACCTTCTGCCGGGTGTAGATGCTGCGCACACCGGCATCGAACCAGGAAAGGCCGGTCAGCTCCAGCGACTCCAGCGTGGAGAGGAACTCGTCGCCGATGGTCCCATCCAGCACGCGCCACATCTGGTCAGCGTCGGTGTAAAGGTACGGCAGCTGCAATACGCTCAGCGCCGGCTCGTACTCTGCCAGCTGGCTGAGGGACACGCGGGAGAAATCAATGCCGCCAAACTGCATCTGCTGGATCACGCTCTGCTCCGCGCCCAGCTCTCCCCCGCTGTACACCAGCACTTTCACGCGGCCATCGGTGCGCTGGGCCACAAGATCCGCAAAGGCCAGCGCCGCCTGCGTAGTAGGATAATCCTTCGGCTGGTTCTCCGCATAGCGCAGGATCAGTTCCGCCCCCTGTTGCTCCTGCACCGGCTGATGGCCGCAGCCCGCCACCGGCAGTGCCAGCACGGCTGCGCCGAACAGGGCGGTCAGCATCTGGCGGCGGGTCACAGGCGGGCCTCCCGTGCAGCCTTGGCCGCTTCCCTGCGGTACTGGGTGGGAGTCATGCCGGTGCGTTTTTTAAAGGTACGGGCAAAAATAGCTGGAATCCTCGTAGCCCACCATGGAAGCCACCTCTGCTGCCGAACGGAACGGGTCGGTGAGCAGCTCCTTGGCAGCGTTGATCCGCAGCTCGGTCAGGCAGTCCAGAAAGTTCATCTTCTGGTACTTCTTGAACTGTGCCGAGAGATACGCCGGGCTGATATGCAGGATCTCGCTCACACTGTCCAGCGAGAGGTCGAACATATAGTTATCCTCCATATACTTGCGCACATGGGCCATGACCAGTGCATTGCGGTCGTTCTCCCCTGCTTCGGCGGCATCGCTCTCCGGGTCAGCTTCCGGCTCCGGTTCCACCGGAGCCAGCTCTGCAAGGCGGCGGCCCGCCTCGATCTGACGGATGGCCTTGCGGATGGAAGCTTCCACTTCGTCCGGGTTCACCGGCTTGAGCAGATAATCACAGGCACCCAGATGCATGGCCTCGTGGGCGTACTGGAACAGACTGTAGGCCGTAACAAAGATCACCTTGCACTCCGGGCGCTGTTCCAGCACGGCGCGGGCTGCATCCAGACCGTTCATACCGGGCATCTCAATGTCCATCAGGATCAGGTCTGCGCCCCACAGCACCGCCGTATCCGCTGCCTTGCGGCCGTTCTCGGCAGTCTCGATGGTCACTTCGTGCTCAAAGCGGCGGGCCACGATGTCCGCCAGCGTTTCCCGTTCCAGTGCTTCATCATCCGCGATCAACAGACGAATCATTCCTCAAACTCCTCCTCATTCTCCACCAATGGCAGATACAGCACCACCGCCGTACCGCGTCCCGGATGGGACCGTATCACAAAGCGGCTGTTCCGATCCAGCAGACGCAGGCGGGCCGCAACATTATAAATGCCGATATGCTCCCAGCGCTCACCGGGCTGGCTGAGCGCCCCGCGCAGCTGTCGTAATTGATCCAGCTGGATGCCCACGCCGTTATCCACCACGCGGATGCACAGCAGCCCCTTCTCCCGCAGAGGGTTCACGCGGATGCGCACCACACCGCCCTCCTCTTTGGGGCAGATGCCGTGCTTGAAGGCATTTTCCACGATGGGCTGTAAAATAAAGGACGGCACCATGGTCTCGGTAAGATCCAGCGAATCGGAAATGCGCCACTCCATACGCACCCGCTCACCAAAGCGGACATGGTAGATGGAGTAATATTCATCCACGATGCGCACCTCACGGGAGAGCGGCACCTGTTCATCGTTGCTCATCAGGCTGTAGCGCAGCAGGTGCGAAAGCGCCATGATGAGCGCCTGCGTACGGTAGGCCGTCTCGGTACCGGCGGTCTGCTGGATCACATTCAGGGTGTTGAACAGAAAGTGCGGGTCGATCTGGCTGCGCAGCTGCTGCAGCCGGCTGCGCTCCATGCGGTTCTGCAGCTCCAGTGCTTCGGTCTTCTGGCGGTGCAGCTCCCGCTCGATCTCGTTTTTCTCCTGCAGGGTGGTCACCTGCTGGGCCATGGAGTGCTTCATGATGTTGAAGGACTCGGCCAGCTGAGCGATCTCCGGCTGCTTGGGCAGCGGGATGTCCGGGGTGTCGAACTCACTTTTGCCAATGGCGCGGGAGGCAGCGATCATCTGCTGCACCGGCGTGAGCAGACGCATGACCATCAAACCGGTAACGCAGCCCAGCGCCACGCACAGCGCCACCACCACCGTCTGCAGCATGGTGATGCGCTCGTTCAGGGCCGAGATGGTGGTGTAGGTGGTCTGGGAATCCTGAATGGCGGTTTCCAGCAATTGCAGGGTGTACTGGCTCAGGTAATCGCCGCAGGGCACCACCTTTGCATAATACAGCTGGGAAGCTGCGGCATCGTTGCCGCTGAGCAGGTCGTTTTCCAGCTCATCCAGCAGGCCGGTGTAGGTCTGATAGACCGTATCCACTGCGCTGTAGAGCACCCGCTGCTCATCGCTGACGCTTTCCAGACTGTTCAGGCTGGTACCGATGCGCCAGAGCCATGCGTTGCAGGTGGAAGATGCTGACTGCAGCCGGTCAATGATCTCCTCCGGCTCGCTGTTCTCCCAGCGGTAGTTCTCCAGCACGGAAATAGAGCTTTCCACACCGCCCTGAAAGCGGCTGATGGCGTTGAAGCAGCCCATCTGCGCGTCCTGTACTGCCTGCACTGCTCTGGACTGGTAGCCATTGAGCGTGAGCTGCATGGCAAAGGCCGCAAAAAATGCTGCCAGACACAAGCCCATGCGCTGCTTGAGGGTGATCTGCCGCTTGCGGTGCTGCAAAGCCTGCCGCCTCCTTTCGTTTGGTAACGATTTATTGTACCACGCTTTGGGCCGGATTGGCAAGGTTTGCATGTTTTTCTCTTGCCTAAACCGCGCAATTGTGGTACGATGCCTGTAAATACAAAGGAGGCGACTTTATGTCCCAGACCATCTCCGTTTCCACCACCATGGGTGAGCAGGGCTTCCGCGATTTTGCCGTGTTCGATGCATTCCATCACCGCAAAGCATGGCTGCGTCCCGCTGTTTTTGCCGCCATTATGCTGGCTTTTGCCGCCGTCTGCCTTTCGCAGCTGGGCAAGCGCCCGGGTGCCGGGCTGCTGGCTGCTGTGCTTGCCATTGTGGGCATCGGCCTGCCGGTGAGCTACTTTTACTCGTTCTTCCGCAGCGTTTCCCGGCAGATCAAACAGATGCACCTGCCGCGGGCCTTCTACCGTGTGGAGCTGGCCGACACCGGCATTGCTGTGTGGATGTACGGCCAGCAGGACAAGCCCGAACCCACCAGCCGCCACGCATGGGACAGCTTTTACTGCGCCTACCGCATGGACAATGCGGTGTACCTCTACGTAGAAAAAGAGAAAGCTTACTTACTGAACGACCGCATGGAAGTAGTGTGGAAGTTTTTGGCCGGCATCCTGCCCAAAGAAAAGCTGCACGACTGCAGAAAAGGTTAAACCCAAAAAATATGCACACGCAAAAAAGAACTGCTGACATTTCGTTCAGCAGTTCTTTTCTTTTATAAAGACCCACGCTGCGGCAAAGCAAAGCGCAGCGCGGGTGCGAAGATAGCTTATGTTATTGCGTCAGCCGATCAGCGGGCAAGCGTATACTTGTGCAGGGTCTTGCGCACAGCGCCGGGGCCTGCAAACAGCTCCTTGGCCATTGCCTCGATCTTCTCGCCCAGACCAACGGCATACAGATCCACGCCGAACACGTCAACACGGCTGTACAGCTTCTTCAGGCAGCTGAAGTCCTGCTCGCCTTCCTTGACCTCCAGCGGAGCCACAATGGCCTGCAGCTCAGCCAGCAGCGGATCGGTGGAAGGCTCAAAAGCCTGACCGTTGTCATCGATGCCCTTCAGGTAGCGGGCGTAGCCTGCCAGCACCAGCGGGATCAGGATCAGATTGCTCTTGTCCAGACCGCGTGCCTCGTAGGCCTTGATGGTCTCACCAAAGCGGATGGCCAGCTTCTGGGAGGTATCGGTTGCAATACGCTGGGGAGCATCCGGCATGAAGGGGTTGGGCAGACGGCGGTTGATGACAGCGCCGATGAACTCGTAGGGGTTCAGCACGCCGGGATCAACGACCACAGGCATCGCCTCGATATAGCCGATCTTCTGGATGAAGGCACGCAGGTCTTCATCGGCCATCTCGGCGGAGATGAGGGTGTAACCCAGCATGCAGCCATAGATGGACATGGCAGTGTGCAGCGGGTTCAGGCAGGTGCACACCTTCATCTTCTCGATCTTGTCCACGGTCTCGCGGTCGCAGTACAGCACACCGCCCAGCTCCAGCGGAGGACGGCCATTGGTGTAGTGATCCTCGATGCACAGGTACTGGGTCTCCTCGGCGTTGACGAAGGGAGCGGTGAAGGTGTGCTTCTCGGTGACGATGGTGTAGTTGTCCTCAAAGCCGTCGTCGGCCAGCATCTGCTGGACCTTGGCATCCGGGCGCGGGGTGATCTTGTCGATCATGCTCCACGGGAAGGTGATCTTGGTCTCGTCCTGCACATAGGCAAGGAACTCGGCGGGCACCAGACCCTGCTCCACCCACTTGGCAGCATAGGCGTGGACAGCGTTCTTGACCTTATCGCCGTTGTGGGAGCAGTTATCCATGCTCTGAACGGTCAGGGGCAGCTTGCCGGCCTTGAAGCGCT
>ONZR01000155.1_pt1 | contig 36639 bp, 34 predicted proteins | sample 1671691 | NCBI WGS metagenome assembly ONZR01 (sample SAMN06348182, study PRJEB24527) | human gut metagenome | biome: human gut; feature: ankylosing spondylitis patient; material: feces | host: Homo sapiens | place: China | collected 2015-10 | reverse complement strand
CGTTTCTGGTTCTTTGGGTAATATGGAGGTCGATGTACCTGTGGCAATCAAGGAGTTCTTTATGAAGGACACTTGTGAGCGTGAGGAAGGGACGGGGAAGATAACCGTTCCTTCTCAGGGAAGTCGTGCCGTAGTAGAGTTATATCGCAAGAAGTTTGTTAAGGAAGCAAAGAACCTTGCACAGATGAATCATCCTCATATCGTTAAAGTTGTAGATGTGTTTGAGGAAAATGATACGGTTTATTATGTAATGCAATATTTGAGTGGTGGCTCATTGGCTGATTATGTGAAGCAGAATGGTGCTTTGAATGAGGCAATAGCCATTAAGTATATCCAACAAATAGGTTCGGCATTGGAATATATGCACCAAAAGCATATTTGTCATTATGATGTAAAGCCAAGCAACATCCTGCTTGATGACAAAGGTAGTGCTATGCTTATTGACTTTGGAATCTCAAAAGGCTATACAGAAGAAGGGCATCAGACTAGTTCTACTCCCGTAGGAATTAGTGCTGGCTATGCACCTTTGGAACAGTACCAACAAAATTTGCAGGATTTCTCTCCTGCTACAGATGTTTATGGACTTGCTGCTACATTGTATTTCTTGGTGACGGGTAAAGTACCCGCGGAGGCTAGTATCGTTTTGAATGATGGAATTGGCCGAAAATCTGATGGTATTTCTGCAAAACTATGGCGAAGCGTAGAACGTGGAATGTGTCCTCGTAAAAATGATAGGTTTCAAAATATATCTGATTTTATAGGCTCTATTTCCGTTGGTGAAACAACAATTGTTTCAAAAAAAACTTTTGTAAATGAATTTGAGGCACCAATTGCATCGTCTACAACAAATGCTATTGCTGGTAAAGGAAAAGGGAAATGGGCAAGGACAATTTTTATGAGCTTGTTGTCGATTTCTATGCTTCTATCTTTAATAAAGGTGGGTTATGTGAAAGTACATCAGCATATCGTAATCAATGAACTTGTAGATAATATGGTAAAGGTTAAAGGTGGAACAGTTGATGGAGTAACCTTCTCGGATTTTTACATTGGGAAATACGAAATTACCAATGAGGAATATGATGCAGTAATGGATGAAAGACCTGTCTATAGATTGATATTTGCTCAGTGGGGTGGTGTGGAAGCTTATATCAATAAGCATAGAATAAAAAACGAGGCTGCAATGGGCAAAAAACATCATCCGAAGATAGTGTCTAGAAAGCAGGTGCTGGAGTTCTTGGAACGTCTAAATGAAAAAACAGGAAAACAATATAGATTGCCTACAGACTTAGAATGGGAAGTAGCTGCAAAAGGTGGCATTTGTGGGCATGGATATAAATACTCAGGAGGTAATGATATTCTTGGAGTAGCAAATTTCTATAATGGAAAAAAAACGAATCTTGAAGATGTTGGACAAAAACGCCCGAACGAACTAGGGTTATATGATATGACCGGTAATGTTGATGAGTTGTGTTACAATGCTTGTATTGATATAAATGATAAGAGGTGGAGTGTTCGAGGAGGTTGTTGCTTGGATGAAGCATCTGAGAGTTTGGTAACTTCAAAGAAACCTTTAGGTACAAATTGTCTTGTTGGCTTTAGATTGGCATTAGGTAATTCGAATATTTGAGAAGAAGGATATGTAGATTTGGGCTTGACTGTAAAATGGTCTAAATGTAAATTGGGCGCAAAAACACTAGAAGTTGCTGGCGATAGACTTGCATGGGGGAAACAGAAACAAAAGAAAGTTTTGATATGAAAAATTATGTGTCTCCTGTAAAAAAGAAAGAACTGGGAAATACCAAGAAAAGTGTTTCGTATGTGGTGGTTCTGGGAGTATAAAATGTGCTATCTGTAATAGTACAGTTGTAATAGAGGATAGATGTCCCGTTTGTAAAGGAAGTGGTGTAATCATCAAATACAATGTCGTTCTTGTTTTGGACGAGGAACTGTTGGAACATTTGGAAACGCCAGTTTAGAGTGTGGGGGCTGTATGTTCTCATGCATATTGTGGAAAATGTAATGGTTCGGGCAAAATTGTTTCAGTTTGTACTGGATGTGATTTTTATAATCATATGGTATCTTGTAAAAATGTTTTCGAACAGGATATGTACAGAAAACGAGAGTCGTTGAATATTATGAATAGATAATTATGATAGAATATCTTCAAAACAAAAAGTATAAAATAGAAAAGATCATAGGACAAGGTGGTTTCGGTATTACCTATAAGGCAATAATGAAAGAAACAGTTTCTGGATCTTTGGGTAATATGGAGGTCGATGTACCTGTGGCAATCAAAGAGTTCTTTATAAAGGACACTTGTGAGCGAGTGGAAGGGACGGGGAAGATAACCGTTCCTTCTCAGGGAAGTCGTGCCGTAGTAGAGTTATATCGCAAGAAGTTTGTTAAGGAAGCAAAGAACCTTGCACAGATGAATCATCCTCATATCGTTAAAGTTGTAGATGTGTTTGAGGAAAATGATACGGTTTATTATGTAATGCAATATTTGAGTGGTGGCTCATTGGCTGATTATGTGAAGCAGAATGGTGCTTTGAATGAGGCAATAGCCATTAAGTATATCCAACAAATAGGTTCGGCATTGGAATATATGCACCAAAAGCATATTTGTCATTATGATGTAAAGCCAAGCAACATCCTGCTTGATGACAAAGGTAGTGCTATGCTTATTGACTTTGGAATCTCAAAAGGCTATACAGAAGAAGGGCATCAGACTAGTTCTACTCCCGTAGGAATTAGTGCTGGCTATGCTCCTTTGGAACAGTACCAACAGAGTTTGCAGGATTTCTCTCCTGCTACAGATGTTTATGGACTTGCTGCAACTTTGTTCTATTTGCTTACTGGTAAGAATCCTCCTGAAGCTAGTATTGTCTTGAATGAAGGAATAGGAGATAAGCCTATTGGTATTTCTGATACTGTTTGGCACGCTATAGAGCAAGGTATGAATCCTCGAAAGAAGGATAGAGTGCAGACTGTATCTGAATTTTTGAAGTTGATGAATTGTACGATGCCTACTATCGCCTCAGAAGTATTGTCTGATCAGGAGGAAACACAAGTGTTGCCTCAAAAGCTTTCTGGCAATCTTCTTGATACTCATGAACAGACGATAGTTGCTCCAAAGAAGGAAGAAAATGTGGAATATATCGATGAAGAAGACAATACATCAAATTCTAGAAAAATCATTCTTGTGATACTGGCTGTTCTCATAATTGGTTGTGTTTATGCTTTCGTGAAATGTCAAGGAAATAATGAGGCAATAGAAAAAACAGCACCAAATATTGAAACAACTGTAGAAGAAAATGTTCAAAAGCAAGGTGCTGAACAAAATGTAAATAACGAACAGCAGAACTATAATACACCCCAAGATTCGCAGGAAAAAGTATATGATGTCGTTGAAGTGATGCCTTCATTTCCTGGAGGACAAAGTGCCTTGATGCAGTATCTGGCTAGCAGCATCAAGTATCCTGTTGTAGCACAGGAGAACGGTGTTCAAGGTAGGGTGATTATCAGCTTTGTGGTTGAAGATGATGGAAGCATTTCTCATGTGAAAGTTGCTAAACCTGTAGATCCAAGTCTTGACAGAGAAGCTATGCGTGTAGTAGAATCTATGCCAGAATGGATTCCGGGTAAGCAAAATGGAGAGTGCGTGCGAGTAAGATATAGTGTACCTGTAGTTTTTAGATTAGAATAGAAAAAAATCATTTGAATATTATTGGAGTTCTAGCAGAGCTCATTACGTGAATGCCTATTATCTTTATTTTAATGAAGAAGATTCTGCTTTACGTATGAGCCAATTCAGACTCTGCGTTCAATAAGACCTGTTTGTGATTAGTAAGAATAGCGGGCAGGATCGTTATTTTATCATTCTGCTCGCTAATAATAAATGAGTTTGTCATGAAACGAATTTTATCCATAATAGCTATGTTTTTGTTTGGCATTTTGTTTTTGCAAGCAAGAACCTATATTGTGTGTGTTGGTATTGCCGATTATCCCGGTCGTCAGAACGACCTTCGGGTAAGTGCGAATGATGCCAAGACCATATCTGGTATCTTTACCAAGAATGGTAATGCTACGGTTGATTGTTTTGTCAATTCAGACGTTACGATCAAAAAGGTATGTACGGCAATGCGTAATACATTTGCCAAGGCTTCGCCATCAGATGCTATTATCCTATACTTTAGCGGTCATGGTGTGCCTGGTGGATTGGTGTGTTACGATGGATTTTTGTATTACTCTTCAGTATTGAGCATTATGAGACAGAGTAAAGCTCAGCAGAAAATGATATTTGTGGATGCTTGTTTTGCAGGGAAAATGAGAAATACGAATAAGAGGAATACTAACTATTCCAAGGAGAATGTGATGTTCTTCCTCTCTTCTCGTTCAACGGAGAAATCCTTAGAAACTCCAAGACAGACAGGTTTCAATAACAGCCTGTTTACTTTGTTTTTGGAACGAGGCTTGCGAGGTGGTGCTGATACAAACAAGGATAGAGTTATCACGGCTAAGGAAATTTATAACTTCGTACATCAGGGAGTAGTAAAAGCATCAGGGAATCGTCAACATCCCGTAATGTGGGGTAAGTTTGATGGGAATATGCCAGTAATAAAATGGTGAATATCCTTAAATTCGTTCACGGAAAGCTAGATATACATAAAATATGGTATTACTTTTAATACTTTTAACGCAAAATATTTGCTTAAGAGTATTATTATTCGTACCTTTGCCTGCGTAATCAAAACATTCAATGATATGAAAAAGTACAAAGTCAAAGATGTTTTGCAGATGTTGAAGAAAGATGGTTGGTATTTGGCGAGAACCAAGGGTGACCATAGACAATTCAAGCATCCTTCCAAGCCTGGAACCGTAACGATTAGAGGTAAGGAAAGTGAAGTGCTGAATCAATTTCTTCTTAATAGCATCTGGCACCAGGCAGGTTGGAAGTAAAACTTCCACTGCCTTGGTGCATTCGCTTTTTGAATTAATAATGATTTTAAAGTAGCACATTATGGAAAAGATTATTGTTAATGTTGCGTGGTGCGACAAGAATTTTGGCGGTTCTCTTGGTAGTAATGTACCAGGTGCGGTGGTTTTTACAGCACCAACCTTTGAAGCTTTGCAAAAGGAGGCAAAGGATAGTTTGGAGTTTCATGTTGAAGGTCTTCTTGAAAATGGAGAAGAGGTTCCTGGATGGCTGAAGAATGGCGATTATGAGTTTGTGTATAACTATCAGGATGCAACTACTCTTTTGAAGGCATATTCTCCATACGTTTCTCTAGCGGCAATTAGTCGTGCTTCTGGAATAAACCAAAGTCTTTTATCACACTATGTAAATGGATTGAAGAAACCACGTGAGCAACAGCGTAAACGTATTGTAGATGGTCTTCATAAAATAGGATCAGATTTACAATCGGTTATGTGTGTATGATTTTAGCCAAACGGATGTTTGAAGGATGTTGTCAAGCATTTCCTTAGGTAGCCTAGTTGCATTGGCTGGTGTAGGTCTGGGAATCATGTATGTGATGTCGCCTTATAAGGTGAAGGTTATTGCTCCCTATCCATTTGCGAACGGAACTGCTGTAGAATTAGATAAAACTTTAAAACGAGGATGAATTTTTTGAAATTAAGTGTCACTTTTGTGAAGTCTTTGAGTGCTTTATTCGTTCCCGGTAAATGCCCCAAACGAATTGATCATGAGAAAATTGTCGCTGGTGAAAGCTTGGCGTCCGATTCTACACCTTCCGACATTATCGGATATCTAAAGGCTCAGCAGCCACACTATGATCTCTTGCGTTTTCTGGATGCACAGGAGGTTGCCTATACCCAGGCTTTAAGTGAACTGAAAGGAGGTAGAAAACAAAGCCATTGGATATGGTATATCTTCCCACAACAGAAGGGACTCGGACATAGTTACAATTCAAAATACTATGGCTTGGATGGCGAGGGTGAAGCCAGAGCCTATGTTGAACATGAATTTCTGGGTGATAGACTCCGTGAATGCTGCAAGGCGCTCTTGCTCCACAAGGATAAGGACATCAAATATATCATGGGAAGCGGAATTGACGTGCTGAAACTCAAAACTTCTATGCGTCTCTTCAATAAAGTGAGTCCTAATGATGTGTTTGAGGAAGTATTGGATGCATTCTTTTAAAAACGTTCAGAAAAGTCTTTATCAGGGAACAATAATGTAAAGTAATATACGAAACTATATTTTCCCCATCGACGATAAGGATTATGGTGATGGTGAAATGGTAGAAGATAAAAATATAGCGAGCAAAAGGGAGTAATCCTTCTGCTCGCTAAGTTTTTATAGTTTCCTTTTGAATTGTCTCAATAATGCTTGTTGAGAACGTTTGGTGTACCAAAGATACAATAGCGTATGTCTTCTTGGGTTGGTGGTAATACTCGTATGTTTACCATTCGAATTCGTTTTTGAAATCGGCCATCATTTCAAGAAAGTCAACGGCGTTGCCTGTTCTAGCATATTCTTCTTCACGAGCTAAGACGTGATTCGCCAACTCGTCATTATTGCATGATGTTATAAAAGGATATTCTTCGGATTCGTTATTAGCCTCTGTTGCATAATCGTGATGATAGGCAACTGTTGGTTCTTGAACGGTACAGCTATCCTCGAAAAAGCGTTGGGCTTTATCGTTTAGTCGTTCTTTTGAATTTGACATTATTTTAGTCATATTGTAATCCTCCTTATTTTTGGTTACTCTAATATGTTGCAAAATTACGATTAATATTTGAAAGTACCAAAGTTTTTTCGCTTTTCTTATGAATAATCCTAAAGAATTTGAGTTTCGTACTTTCAGCCCCCCATTTCATACAATTATCCCCCAACTTTCTATGCTGTTTCGGATAAATTTACTATCTTTGTCCCCCTGAAAACAACTAAAAAATAAAATGTAATGAAGAAAGGATTAAAATATACTTTGGTTTCCTTAGGCAGCCTGATCGTTTTGGCTGGTATTGGTCTGGGAATCATGTATGTGGTGTCGCCATATAAGGTGAAGCGATGGTTAGGCATCGCTTCATCTTATTCTGATGTGTTCGTTGATAGATTGAAAGGGCAACCTTATACTCGTGGCGGATATGACGGCATTGATGTATCGAAACACAATGGAGTTATCAAGTGGAAGGAAATAGCGAAGAACAAGCGAATCAAGTTCGTTTATATCAGAGCTACACATGGTAAGGGATATGTGGATCGACATTATCGCCGAAATATCAGACTGGCTCGTAAATATGGGTTGAAGGTGGGATCTTATCATCTGATGTCTGCCGGCTCTTCAGTAACTGCTCAGTTCCGGGATTTCCAAAAGATAGTGAAGAAGGGCGAGCAGGACTTGATTCCTGTATTGGATGTGGAGGAGAAAGGCATCCAGGGAAGATGGAAGGGACGACAGCTGCAGGATAGCATACAGGTGTTTGCTGACTTGGTGAAGAAACACTATGGCAAGTATCCTATCATCTATAGCAACGAGAGCTTCTATAATAAGGAGATGGGGGCGAAGTTCAATCGTTATTATCTCTTCATCGCCAATTATAACTCCCGACAACCCTCTATCGACGGCAGAGGAAAGTGCAATATCTGGCAGTATTCAGAAACCGGACATTTGCATGGTATTGGAGAAAGGGTAGATTTAAGCAGATTCATGAATGGTACAACCATCAAGGATTTGATGCTATAGGCATTGATGATTTCATACACATAAGCGAGTATTTGATACAATCCACGTATGGATAGCATCATTACTTGCTTATTTTTTTCTACTTTTGCACTCGGGATTTTTACCCTGCTATAAGGATAGGGTTGAGTCTTGGATATTAAAAGTTGAATTTAAACATTATCAATCATGACTAAGAAATGTATTATATCTGTATTGCTCGTAGTGGCATGGGCGTTCATCGGTGTCCTTTTCGTTCCACCTATTTATAATAGGTTCACAAAACCGTTTTTTAAGAATACGGTGGATGCTAAAGAGTGGTATCATCAGGTGGATTGTGAGAATCTGACGCAAGTAAGAGATTATTGCGACAGACGAGGATACAGTACGGATTACTATATCCTAGTGGATTTCTCCAAACCATCTGGCAAGAAGAGGTTCTTTATCTATGACTTGCAGCGTGGCAAAAGAGTAATGAGTAGCTATTGCATGCATGGAAGTGGTAAGGGAAATACAGCAGCCCAACCAAAGTTCAGTAATAACCCTGGAAGCGGATGCACGAGTCTTGGAAGATATGTCATGATAGGAAAAGGTGGAATGAAGTTCAAGAACTGCGTTCGCCTTCGAGGGCTCGACAAGAGCAATTATCTGGCAGAAGCCCGTGGCATCCTGATCCATTCTGCTGGCAAGGTGACAAGATTCTCCGGTGAGAAGGAGTATATTCCGCTGGGAACAGAGAGCCGTGGCTGCTTTACTGTATCAAGGAGCTGCGTGGAGAAAGTGATGCAGATATACAAGGAATCTTCCAAGAGAAGACCTATATTGATTTATGCAAAATACAAATAAATTCTATCATCCAGCACTCTATCGTGCCTTGAATATAATCCAAGGCACGATTTTCTGATATTTCTTATGAGGATGCTGGGTATCATCGCCTATATTATGCGGTTTGCCGTCGGGGGTGCGATAGAAACTGTGGCAATTGCCACCGGTGATGTAGATAGCATCGGCGAAACCGTATTCGCGCAGGGCATCGGCGAAATCCCAGAGGGTTTCGGGATGACGGGTCTCTATATAATATAGGTGGTCGTCGGAAGTTCTTGCCAAGGCACGGCGCTCCCCCTTGCCGTGAAGTTGGAACTTGGCAGGTAATACTCCATCTGATACCAAAATAAACTGGCGGAAGAAACTGCCGCCCCGTTCCTCTACATAATCCTTCACCTTGTCGCTTCTCGAAATTCCCAGCACGATGTTGCCATTCGCCATCGCACAATAGCCCAGGCGGGAAACATCCGATGCCAGTTCCTTGCCGTTCATCACCAGACTGCCCAGATATTCGTTGGTGCTGGTGTGATCGGCACTCCGGCAGTACATCCATACACTCATGTCGGTGGTATCAGGTTCTACCATGGAAATCTCGGCCTGCAGATTTTCCAGGCGATACATGTTGAGCGCTACGCCCAGGATGGAATCGGAAGATAACGTGATGGTAGGCTTGCCGCCTTTGTTATGGGCAGCCAGTTTCTGAATGTTCTTTTCGGGCGTTACCGAGATAGGCACACCTATATTATAATAGTAATTATAGAGTCGCCAACCAGCGTATGCTGCAAAGCAGAACACCACGGATGCGAAGATGCTGAGGGCTATCCATCTCCATTTATGGGGATGAGGATGGGGAGTTTCTTCTGATGATGAGGCTGAAGAATCCTCTGGGGCAGATTCAGGCGCATCCTGCTCGATGATGACATCCGAGTCATCATCTACAATAATGAGTCCCTTCTTGCTGTTGCCTTCGAAGTCCTGGATGAAAATCTTATCGTCGTTCATGAGTTACCTCCTTCCTTTTCTAAAGTTAATTCTTCTTCTGTTTCCAACTTCTCTTTCAGATTTTTAAGTGCATCCTTGGATGCCTTGATGAGGATATCCTTTTCCAATCGGCTATTGGAGAGGATGATTCTCTGAAGTCCTGGGTTGACCTTGAAGATATAGTCGCGGTTGATGATGAGACTTTTGCCTACCCGATAGAACGGACTGTAGTTGAGGGCGGTCAACTTGTCCATCAGGTCGTGCAACTGGCTGATCACATTCTCTTTTTTGCCATTGGCAAGGAATATGTCGGAGTAGTTTCCATCGCCTTTGATGAAAATGATCTCATCGGTTGGAATCCGGATGATTTCGCTGTTGGTTGTTATTTTAAGCCATTCCATATTTTCATTGATAGTCTTTTCTGTTCATACCCTTGTCTCCTTATTAAGGACAGGAGCAATAAGTTGCAGGCAAAGATACAAGTTTTCTTTTGAACTACCAAACGTAATTGCAACTATTTTACTCCGTTTTTATGCATATTCTTGCAGAAAAGTAAGCAAAAAAGATAAATTTGCAGCAAAAAGCAATATTTTTTGAGATTTTATGCTTGATATTGTAGAAAAAGTCTTAACTTTGCAGCGGATTTGAGAGGATAAGCGGTTTTTGGCTGACAAAACGAAGAGAAATCATCGGGCTGGAAGATGAAAGATCATCGGGCTGGAAAGGAGCATCCCTTCTTTTCCATAAGATTCACTTATAACAACTTTATAAATTAAAAGATTCGATTATGAAAGTAGCAATTGTTGGTGCAAGTGGCGCAGTAGGACAGGAATTCCTGCGTATCCTTGCTGAGAGAAATTTCCCTATGGATGATTTGGTGTTGTTTGGTTCTGAGCGTTCTGCCGGACGAAAATACAACTTCAAGGGAAAGGACTATGAGGTCAAACTTTTGCAGCATAACGATGACTTTAAAGATGTCGATATTGCTTTCACATCTGCTGGTGGCGGCACTTCTGAGGAGTTTGCCGAGACTATCACCAAGTATGGTGCCGTGATGATTGATAACTCTAGCGCATTCCGTATGTGCGACGACGTGCCTCTGGTTGTGCCTGAGGTAAATGCTGAGGATGCCCTGAACCGCCCTCGCAACATCATCGCCAACCCTAACTGTACCACCATCATGATGGTAGTAGTGTTGAAGCCTATCGATGACTTAAGCCATATCAAGAAGATTCATATCTCTTCTTACCAGAGTGCTTCGGGTGCCGGTGCTGCTGCCATGGCTGAACTTGAGCAGCAGTATAAGGATATCATCGAGACCGGTAAGACTGAGCATATCAATAAGTTCCCTCACCAGTTGGCATACAATGTCATTCCACAGATTGACAAGATGACTCCTAACGATTACACCAAGGAGGAGATGAAGATGTATAACGAGACCCGCAAGATTATGCACTCTGATGTTCGCACCAGTGCTACCTGCGTTCGCGTTTCTTCACTCCGTTCTCACTCAGAGAGTGTTTGGTTCGAGACAGAGAAGCCATTGGCTGTAGAGGACATCCGCAAGGCTTTGGAGGCTGCTCCAGGCGTAACTGTAAAGGATGATGCCCAGAACTACGTTTATCCAATGCCATTGGAGAGTGCCGGTAAGGACGATGTATATGTAGGTCGTATCCGCAAGGATTTGGCTGATGACAATGGTAACACATTGTGGTTGACTGGCGACCAGATTCGTAAGGGTGCTGCCCTGAACGCAGTTCAGATTGCTGAGTACTTGATTAAGGTGGGCAACGTAAAGTAATTACATGCTGGAAAGATTCAAACTTTTGCTCCAGGAGATGAACCGGGGCATTTATGAAAAAAATACTGAAATTTCGCTCTCGCTTCTTGCCGCTTTGGCAGGCGAGAGCGTTATTCTTTTAGGACCTCCGGGTGTGGCGAAGAGTATGGTGGCCAGACAGTTGAAGACGGCATTCAGGGATGCTCAGAGCTTTGAGTATCTGATGTCTCGATTCTCTACGCCCGATGAAATCTTCGGTCCGGTGAGCATTCAGAAACTGAAGACTTCGGATACTTACGAGCGTGCGGTGGAGGGGTATCTGCCTACTGCCGATGTGGTTTTCCTGGATGAAATCTGGAAAGCGGGTCCTGCTATCCAGAACACGCTCCTCACGGTGATTAACGAGAAAATCTTCAGAAATGGCAATCGCGAAATGCATCTCCCTCTGAAACTTCTCGTGGCGGCTAGTAATGAGTTGCCGGCTAAGGGAGAAGGACTGGAGGCGCTCTGGGACCGATTCGTGATTAGAATAGAGAGCCGACCGATTAAGCTGGAGAAGAATTTCCGTGCAATGCTGCTGGAATCTAATGAGTCTCACACGGATCTCACTGATTCCACGGATGAGGCTAATGTTATGTCCAAGAAGTCTTCTGTAAAGCAAACGCCAATGGGAGTAGAAACATCAGAAAGAGATTTGTTTATTTCTGAGAATACAAAGAAAAAATCTGTGAGATCTGTGAAATCCGTGTGCGATATAAGAATATCCCCTGAGGAGTATGCTGAATGGGCGGAGAAAATCTGTAAGATTGGCGTAAAGGAGGAGGTGCTTGATGCGATTTCTGCCATCCGCAAATCTCTGAGAGCCGTGAATGTGGATGAGGCTGCCGAGCGCAGAAATATCTATGTGAGCGACCGCCGATGGAAAAATATCGTTCGCCTGCTTCGCACTTCTGCCTTCATGCAGGATAGGGAAGAGGTGGATATCTGCGACCTGCTTCCTATCTACCATTGTCTGTGGCAGGAACCGGAAGAGCGGGATGCTATCCGAAGCATCGTAATCCGGGCACTCTTTTCTCCTTTCGCAGAAAAACTGGTGGAGATGAAGAATGCGCTTGCCGAGGATATCAAGTATCATCGGGTTCGCAGAAATCCTGAGGATGGCAGAGATTACGAGGGGGAAATAGAAACTCTTTCGGATGGCTTGACTTCGCTGGAAAGGCAGTTGGGCGAGAATCTCTTCGTGTCTTCGGATGATAAGGCTGAAATCTCAGCTTATCTCCGTGATTTCTATAAGGAGTTGGCGTTTACCCGACAGGATACGATGAAACTTTATGAGGCATAATACGATGAAGCTTTATGAGGTTTAATCGCGCCTCCTATTACTTATACATTATTATATAGAAGACTCAAAACATTATGAACGAACAGAAAATATTGACTCCTGAATTGGAGACACGTGTTCACCAGGCAGTGGAGAACTTTATGCAGGGCTATGGTTGTTGCCAGTCGGTGGTGGCTGCCTTTGCCGATTTGTATGGTCTTGATGATGAGATGGCGAAGCGCATTGGTGCCGGCTTCGGTGGTGGAGTTGGCAGAATGAGAATGATGTGTGGAGCTGTTTCGGGCATCGTGGTGCTCGTTGGCTTGGATTGCGGACAGACTGAGGGGGATGACCGCGAGGGAAAGTCGGCCTGCTACAAGGTGGTGCAGGATTTGTTAGCCAAATCGAAGGAGCAGAATGGCAGTATCATCTGTGCCGAGATTCTGGGCTTGAAGGGTCATGAAAAGGCGCAATCCAGCTATGTGGCTTCGGCAAGAACGGCAGAATACTACAAGTCTCGCCCTTGCGCAGCCAAAGTGGAGAGTGCCGCAAGAATCTTCGCAGAATATCTGATGGAGAAAGAGAAGGCTTAGTCTTCCTATAAATATAAGAGGCTTTTTACCGATTTGGTGAAAAATATCGAATAAGATGAAATACCAGAATAACAAGGACTTGGCGGAAGCACAGTATTACTTGAAGATGCTAGACGACTTCTGCAAGTCGGGGCAGGTGAAGATTCCTGATCCGACTGGCGCAGCCATGCCTTGGGATTTGAAGGAAGACCCGCTGAAGGATTATCTCATTCATCTCTTTACCCTGAAAGTGATGATTCCGGAAACTGGTGAAGAGGTGCAGAAATTCGTGCGCCAGGTGGTGAACAGCAAGATCAAGAGCAAGGTATTCTATGATTGTGTGGGAAAGTTCATCGTGGAATGCGTTCATCACATGCGATTCCAGCGCCAGCGTGCCTGGACCGAAAGTCATCGGGCTGATGATGTGCTCGACTGGACTCCCTTTAAGAGAATGGATGAGCAGGTGTGGCTTCCGCTCATCGACCAGTTGGAGCAGGAACACCGGGAGGATGGATTCGATAAGTCTTTCTTCCTGAAACTGATGGCTGGCGATGGAGCTTCGAAACCCGAAAACTGGGAGCGTCTGGTAAGAGACTGGAAGGTGTGCATCGACCATCAGGTATTGAACAAACTGAAGGATTTTATTTCTCTCCGTCAGAATAACTTCGAAACGGGATTGGTTCGCATGATGGACCAGATAACCCGCAACATGAAGACGAAGGGCGTTTCGGAGCAGCGAGCCGTGCAGGCCTGGGAACTGATGACGAACGGATGGACGGAAACGGAGTTTGAACGCCGCTTGAACCAGGTGAAGATTCAGGATAAATATCCGGAAATCAAGGAGATTGTGGCGAAGATGGGGCGTGTGGCAGATGCCAACGGCAAAGATAGGCTCACCATCGCTTCGGGGGTGGAGATGAAGATGGAGCATTCCGCAGGAAGCGACATCGAGGGCATTACCGTGGGCGATGATCTCAACTCGCTTCTTCCGCTGGAGTTGGCGCAATACAGCGATGAGGATATGGAGGGGCTTTTCATCTATAAGTATCGAACCCGCAGGCTCCAGACTTTCCGTTACAAGAGCGAAATGTCGAAGCCATCCCGCAAACTCGGCTTTACCCATGCTTCCCGAAAGGGTCCTATGATAGTTTGTCTGGATACTTCGGCGAGTATGTATGGAACGCCCGAAAGGATTTCTTCTACGCTGATTTCTCTATTGGAAGAAACGGCAGAGGATTTGGAGCGTGATTGCTTTCTGATAGATTTCTCCGTAAGCACCCGTGCCATCGATCTGATGGCGAAGCGGAAGGCGGAGCGGTTGAAGAGGATTGGAATCACGGTTGTGGAAGCTCATGAATCAACCCATCTTCCTTTTATAGGCGGTGGAACTTCGGCAAAGAAGATGATGAACCAGATGTTTGATTTGCTGGATAACGATGGTCTGCATTATGTGAATGCCGATGTGCTTTGGATTACGGATTTCCTGATTCCGAATCCGCCGCAGCAGATGTTGGCGAGGTTCAAGGAGTATAAGGAAACGGGCACCAGGTTTTATGGCATCCGGATTGTTCGGGATGATGATAAGGAGCCGAATGAATGGAAGGATTATTTCAACCAGATTTACACCATAAAGTATAGACCGTTGAGGAGGTATTAGAAATATAAACAGTTCGCCCTGTAAAGGCAAAAACTTTGTACTTTCCAGGTACTTAAGAGCTTTTGCCCTTACAGGGCGACATTCTTGCTTATGCGTAAACCCAGGGCGGTGCCCTGGGCTAGGAGCTTCTGCCCTTTCAGGGCGTATTACTGCGTTTTGTGTTTTTAAGCTTCCTTTTTCTGCGGAATCACCACCGAAGCTCCGATGCTGACGAGTAAGACGAGGATGATGAATACCAGCGAACTTACTGCATCAATTTCGAAGAAATCGTGGATGAGCATCTTCACACCGATGAACACCAGTAGCACGCTCACACCCACCTTCAAGTAGCGGAACTTATCGGCTATCGCTGCCAGCAGGAAGAAGAGGGCACGCAAGCCCAGGATGGCGAAGATGTTGGAGAAGAACACCACGAATGGGTCGAGCGAAACCGAGAATACGGCAGGAATGCTGTCGAAAGCGAAAATCAGGTCGCAGAACTCGATGAACACCACCGTCATTACCAGAGGTCCCAGGTGCAGGCGTCGCTGCATGAACTTCACTACCGGATGATCCAAGGCATTGATTTCTTCCTTCTTGTTCCTGTTCAAGAACATCTTGGCGCCGCTGTAAACCAGGAATCCTCCGAATACGAGCAATATCCAGGCGAATCGGCTGATGAGGGCTGCACCCGCAAAGATGAAGACGAAGCGAAGCACGATGGCTCCCAGAATACCCCAGTTCAATACGTGCTGGTAATCTTTCTTATCCACTCCAAACGAACTGAAGATCATCATCATCACGAAGAGATTATCCACCGAGAGCGTCTTCTCTATCAGATAACCCGAGATGTAAGAGATGGTCATGTAGTGGCGATATTGCTGCAGACTCCCTTCATAATCGTTCGGATCCAGTTTGAGATGAGAAGCATAGCGCGAGGCTATCAGCTTCAGGTCGTCGAAGTTCTCTATGCCGTGCACCATATCGCCATGAAAGTAGATGAACACGGCGAAGGCGAGAGCGAGAATAATCCATACTGCCGTCCAGGAACCAGCTTCCTTGATGGAAACCACATGCGCCTTTCGGTCGATGACCAGCATGTCTAATACGAGTATGGCGGCGATGAATATCACGAAGCCCACCAAAAACATCGATTCAGTAAAAACATGTTCCATTTTTCTTTTTTCCTTTTTCCTTGTCTATTTTATATAATACCTAATTTTATAATCTAATCTTAATATTCATTTCATCCGTTAGAAACGTGGACGCAAAATTAGGAAAAATATCTGAAATAGCGAAAGTTATGAGGTAAAACTTAATTGAATTTAACGTGAAAGATGAGAATGTAATGGGTTTGTAATATGTTGGAATGTAGAATATAACTTTTGATTTCTCGAAAAATACTCCTGATTTCTCGAAAAGTACTCTTCTTTCTTATCGTAATTTTGTATTTTTGCATCATCTTTGGTAATCATAAGCATCATTAATTCAGTAATCATTAGTATTATTGAATCTATGATTATACGTAAAACTGACAATCATTGGAAATTAATAACAAAACAATCAATCAATATGAATGTAAAGCAGAAAATGGGAATGGCGTTCGGAGTGTTGGCGATGGCTTTGTCTCCATCTGCCCTGATGGCTCAGAATGACTGGAAACTGGTATGGAGCGATGAGTTCAATACCGATGGACTTCTCGATTCCAAGGTGTGGAACTACGAGGAGGGATTCAAGCGCAACCATGAGGCGCAATGGTATCAGAAAGCCAATGCCTATTGCAAGGATGGCAATCTCGTAATCGAGGCCCGTAAGGAGAAGAAGGCTCGCAGAAATCCTGGTTTCAGGAAGAACAGCAGCCGATGGCCTGAGAACATCGAGAAGATTCATTATACCTCTGCCTCGGTGAATACGGCAGAGAAGAAGGAGTTTCTCTATGGCAGGGTAGAGGTAAGGGCAAAGATTCCTACAGCGGGTGGTGCCTGGCCTGCCATCTGGCTTCTGGGACGCGGCATGGACTGGCCGTCGAATGGAGAAATCGATATGATGGAGTATTATCGCAGGCAGGGAGTGCCTCATATCCTTGCCAATGCCTGCTGGGGTACCGACAAGCCTTGGATGGCGAAATGGAACAGCAAGGCTATCCCTTTCACCCATTTCACAGATCGTGATGCGCAATGGGCTGATAAGTTCCACGTTTGGCGCATGGATTGGGATGAGCAGAGCATCCGTCTTTATCTGGACGATGAACTTCTCAACGAGATTAGTCAGGCAGAGGCGGTGAATGGCAAGCTGGGCAATGGCGAGCAGCCTTTCAAGAAGCCGCAGTATCTCCTGCTCAATCTTGCCCTGGGCGGTGATAATGGTGGCGAAATCGATGATTCCGCTCTTCCGATGAAGTATTTCATCGATTATGTAAGGGTGTATCAGAAGAAATAATTCCGCCAACTGCCACAACGCAAAGCACCCATCTCGTATTCCGGAAGCAGAAAAAGATGCTTTCTTGATATGAGATGGGTGCTTTTTTTAGATGTGAATAGCTTACTTCTTCTTAGTCAGCACATAGTGTTTAGCCATGGCGCCTTCCGGTTCAGTACCGAGCGAGTCGGTCATGATGAGGCTGTTGGCATCCTTCACCTTGAAGTAAGTTGTCTCGCCGCTGGATGGGCGGATGATTTCCACTACGTTGTTAGCCAATACCTTGAAGATACCGCTTGCTTCGTCGTGACCATCCTTGCGCTCCAGATAGTCGGCTGAGTACTGGTAGGTACTGTCGGCATTGAGCGTCAATACAGTCTTGATTCCTGGGCAATCGGCAGCAGGGAGAGTTCCCTCATAGGTGCCGGCGATGGAATCGAGCACGATATCGTTAGAATTGAGCGAATCATTTCCTGCATAGCTGAGGCTATCCTGATCAGCTCCCTGGCTATTTGTCTTCTTGCTATTGCAAGAGACAACTGACAATGCAGCGATAACGGCTGCAGTCAAAACTAATTTCTTTTTCATACTATACTGCTTTTTAAGTGAATTCTTTTCGCAAAAATACGCTTTTATCTGTTACGGGCAAACTTTTTGCATAGAATTTATAGAATATTATACTATTTTCTCAATTGATGATGATGGGCACAATCTCTTCCTCGTTGGGCCAATGCGGCAGATAGAGCAGCGGGCGAGGAGTTCCCCCCAAGCCCGTCCAGTCTATCCGTGTAACAAAGTCGAAATCGGGAGGACCGAAGTCGAAACTCCTTCCATAGAGCACGATGGCGCCCCTGCCTTCATCTATTTTCCACAATCCGCCGCCATAGGTGCATTGCTCGCCGGGAGCCAGCATGTCGCGATGCAGATAGACGTGGCCGAACTTCAGCACACCGTCTCTATTGATGATGAATTTCTGAAACATCTCTATTTCTTCTCCCAGAACATTTTGTCGATGAAATCATAGCGCTTCTCCATCTGGGCATCAGACTTCACTTCTGTCTTTACATCTATCTGAAGTACAGGGGCTACGGCCTTGCCATTGGTAGATGGCCACTCCGGCAGACCCAGACCGTTTGGATTTCCGGTCTTCACGAAGTTGACATAATACTGGCTGAAGATGTCGCTGATCATGTAATCCTCAGGCTGCCAGTTGAACACGCGGTTGGTTGGCAAGGTGCCCATTGCATATTCTATGTCGGCAGAGTGAACGGCACCCTTATCCTGTGGAGCAGGAGCTGCATCTTCCTTCGCATCTACCACGCCGCCAGCCAAAGCTGCCACCTTGCCCTTGATGGCCATTGCTGGGCGAGGATGACAATAGCGGTAGCGGTAAACTGGCTGTCCGCCGGTCAACTTGTGCATGTTGCCCCACTTCCAGGTAGAATAATCCAGGAAGATATCCGAAGCCAGATTCACACCCGGCTGCTCCAACACATCCTTGTCGCTGTTGATTCCGTAAAGACGGAAGAGTTCATCGATGTTCTCTGACCCAAAGGTGGCCTTAGCGCCAGCCTTCAGATTTTCAACGGTAGGCTGTTTGCCCATCAATACCGCCCATGGAGTCATCTCCTGGTTGTTGCCACCAATGAGCAGAGGCACCTTGGTCTGCTCGCCCTTGGCAAAGACATCTACAGGCTGTTCTTTCATAAAATATCCGTCGATATTATAGACAGGAACCGCTCTTACTCCCGCCAGCTTCATCAGTTCCTCGGCAGGCAGGGCACGAAGTTCGTTGAGATTCTTCATTCCTATGTTCTTTTTCACCTTCTTGCCAGTTTCCTTACCCATCTTCTCTGCTATTTTCTGGGCAAGCTGCACGCCTTTCTCCTCGGCTTCCTTCTGGGTAGCAATCTTCTTGAATCCCATCACCGAACCGCTGGAACCCATAGCCTGAGCAAAGAGTCCCTGGCAGAGAGGGGAAGCCATCAGGGCGCTTACTGACATGGAACCAGCCGATTCGCCTACGATGGTGATGCGGTTAGGGTCTCCGCCGAAAGCCTCGATGTTATCCTTCACCCATTGGATGGCTGCCACCTGGTCCATGAATCCATAGTTGCCGGAACCCTTGTAGGATGTTTCCTTGGAGAGCTGTGGATGAGCGAAGAATCCGAAGATGCCCTCACGATAGTTGGCTGTGATGGAGATGATGCCCTTGCGCGCCATTGCATCGCCCGCATATCTAGGTTCGCTTCCGCTGCCAGCCATCAGTCCTCCGCCGTTGAAATAAATCAAAACCGGCAGATGCTCCTTCATGGTCTTTGCAGGAGTCCATATATTAAGGTATAGGCAATCCTCGCTGTTTGTCTTCGTGCCGAAGTTCATGTCTCCGAAGATAGGTTCCTGCATCGGGTTCGGTCCGAACTCCTTTGCCTCGCGCACGCCCTGCCATTTCTGGGCTGGCTGAGGAGCCTTCCAGCGGAGATTACCCACAGGAGGGGCTGCAAATGGAATACCCTTGAAAACCGTGATGCCTGAGAGGTCTTTTCCTTCGAGAATACCTTCGGCAGTCTTTACCTGAGTCTGCGCCATCATTCCCATAGCAGGGAGCAGGAAGGCGATGGATAAAAGTAGTTTCTTCATATCGTAAATCTTTAGTTTCTTTTAATCTTATAGAATTGTTTTGTAAATCATAACTTGCATTTCTGCAATGATAATGCAAAAATAAACAAAATATCGGTAACTTGGCTTGTTTACCTCAATTTTTTTTCATATTTTTGCAGAAAATAAGCTGCGCTCGGCAATTTGTAAGCAAGCTTACATTGCGCTCGCTTGCATTATTTTTGCAGATAATATAATGTTTAATCTTTAAAACCCTAATGATTATGATGAAAGGTTATGAACAGAAGAAGTATCCTGTAGCCACCAAACGCTACGTGCAGTGGCTGGAGTTGGAATCTGATGAAGAGGCTATCCGCGAGTATCGCCGCCTGCATTCAGAGGGAGTGCAGTGGAAGGAGATCCGTGACGGAATCCGACAGGTAGGTATCCTGGAGATGGAGATTTACATCTTCGGCAACCGACTGGTGATGGTTGTGGATGCTCCCGTAGATTTCGATTGGGACAAGAAAATGGCAGAACTCGCTACCCTCCCTAGACAGGCAGAGTGGGAGGAAGTGGTAGGCAAGTTCCAGAAGTGCGGCAAGGGTGCTACGAGCGATGAGAAGTGGCACATGATGGAGCGCATTTTTTATCTTTATGATTAAGCACTCTTTATGATTAAGCACTCGGATAATCTTTGAAGGGAAGGATTATATTCCTTCCTTCCAAAGTTTTTTCAAGAAATCGAGGATGTAGATACATTCGATTTCTCCTATCTTTCGATTTATCGGGTCGAGCGATACAATCATCTGTCGGCTTTCCGGGTAATCAGATGCAAAAGTCTTGAGACCTTTCAGATGCCTTTGCAATACTTCCTCTACAGATTTTATTTCAATGGCAACTCTACCGTCACCTATCACGACATCCACTTCTTGTCCTGTATAGGCTCGCCAATAACTCAATTGTTCTGTACTTTCCTGGTAGGAAAGCCAGGCTCTTAACTCCTGTATTACCAAGTGCTCAAAGGCATGGCCATATTCTGCAGTGCCTCTAACCAGTTCCTTGCGATGCAATAAGTGGTTGGCGACACCTACATCAAAATAATAGAAGCGGGGAGCCTGTACCAATCTGCGCTTCATCGTCTTGGTGTAGGCTGGAATGCGAAAACCTAAAAGAGTATCTTCCAGAATGTCGAAATAGTTGCCTACGGTATTTGCGCTTACTCCACAATCCTGGGCGATGTTATTGAGGTTGATGATCTCACCATCTGTCAGGGCTGCAACTTCTAGAAATCGCTGGAAAGAGTTGAGGTTTCTCACCAAAGCTTCTTCCTTAATTTCTTCTTTCAGATAAACATCAATATAGGCAGAAAGACGTCGATGCGGATTCTTTGCCAGGTAATGTGGGGGCAACATTCCATAATTGATGGCTCGTTGGAGATTGAAGTCCGGAATCTCGGCACTAACGAATGGAAAGAGGTAAACCGGATAAGCTCTTCCGCCTAAGGTGTTGTAACCCTTTCGCTTCAGTTTTCGGGCACTGGATCCGCATAGGATAAATACGATTCCTTTTTCCGACATCAGACGATGTACTTCGTTGAGTAGTTCAGGCACTTCCGGTATTTCGTCTATGATGACCAATGTTCCCGTCTCTTTATCTGAAAGCATCTCGTAGAGCAGGGAAGGACGGCGTTTGAATCGTCCTTTGATGGTAGTATCTAATAGGTCAATATAGATACAGTCAGGAAAAGTCTGGCGCAAGAAAGTGCTTTTTCCTGTTTGTCTAGCTCCAAACAGAAAAATGCTGTCCTCTAAATCATTGTCAATATGGCATATACGTTTAATCATAATAGCTCTTTTTATAAGTTTCTATTGCGGATTTTCGTAGATTATCCGCAATAGCGTTGCGGATTTTCATAGAATATCCGCAGCAAAGATACGATTATTTTAAGAAACAGACAAGTTTTTTGGGGGGATTTTTTTCTTTTTTCTTCTGTTTTCGGTCAATAATCTCTAAAAAGTAGTAGAAGTCTCGGTTTTTCTTCGTATCTTTGCCGCTGAATGCTGGGAATACGGACATCAACTGTTGGTAATGAGATGTTCTGATGGCAGTATCAATGATTGATAATGAAATATTTAAATCATAACATAAAACAGTAAAGTATGAAGAAAAACCTAAATGATTTCAAGCGTCTCTTGCTGACGGCTTGCTGCACCTTGGTGCTTTCGTGTGGCTGGGCAACGGTCAACGAAAAACCTTTTGTAATCCCTGAACTCAAGCAATGGAGCGGGGCAGAGGGAATGTTTACCCCATCGGGCAAATACGTGGTGAAGGGAGGAAAGAACGCTCAGGATGTGGCGAAACTCTTTGCTGCCGATTATCATGACCTGGTAGGAAAACCGCTCACGCCTAAGACGGGAAAACCCTCTGCCGGCGACATTGTGCTGGTGCTCCAGTCTGATAAGAAATCTGCCAGGCAGCTCGGCAAGGAAGGCTATCGCCTCACCATCGGCGACGTAACTACCATCACGGCTTCTTCGGTAGAAGGACTGGTATGGGGTACCCGCACCGTGCTGCAGCTTTCAGAGCAGCAGCGCTCGGCTGGTTTCGTGTTGCCGAAGGGTTCAACCCAGGATAAGCCTGCCTACGGGCTTCGAGGCTTCATGATGGATTGCGGCAGAAAGTTCATCCCGATGTCTTATCTGCGCTCGCTGGTCAAGATGATGTCTTATTACAAGATGAACACTCTGCAGATTCATCTCAACGATAATGGATTCCGACAGTATTTCGGTAACGACTGGGCGAAGACCCCGGCAGCCTTCCGCCTGGAATGCGACACCTATCCGGGACTCACGGCTAAGGATGGCAGCTATTCCAAGGCTGAGTTTATCGAACTCCAGAAACTGGCAGAGCAGTATGGTGTCAATATCATCCCCGAGATAGATGTGCCTGCCCATTCGCTCGCCTTCACCCATTACAAGCCGGAAATCGGTTCCAAGGAATATGGCATGGATCATCTCGACCTCTTCAATCCCGAGACCTACAAGTTTGTGGATGGGCTCTTCAAGGAGTATCTGGAGGGCAAGAACCCCGTGTTCCGTGGTAAGGTAGTGCACATCGGAACCGATGAATATTCCAACGCCAAGAAGGAAGTGATGGAGAAATTCCGCTATTTCACCGACCATTATATTAAATATGTGGAGTCGTTTGGCAAGCAGGCTGCTGTTTGGGGCGCACTTACTCATGCCAAGGGCGACACCAAGGTGAAGTCGGAGAACGTGATGATGCATTGCTGGTACAATGGTTATGCTGACCCGAAGGAGATGAAGCGCCAGGGCTACAAACTGGTGAGCATTCCTGACGGATTGGTTTACATCGTTCCGGCAGCAGGCTATTATTACGATTACCTGAATTGCCAGTATCTCTACGATTCATGGACTCCGGCACAGATTGGCAACGAGAAGTTCGAGGAGAACGACCCTGCCATTCTCGGCGGTATGTTTGCCGTATGGAACGACCATGCGGGCAACGGCATTACGGTGAAGGATATTCACGACCGACTGTTCCCTGCCCTGCAGACGCTGTCGGCAAAGTGCTGGACGGGTGCAGCCACCTCATTCTCCTTTGAAGATTTCAATCGTCTTCGTCTTGCGCTCAGCGAGGCTCCTGCGGTAAACGAGGCAGCACGCTGGCAGAAGGGCAAGCAGCTAAGAATAGAGACATTGAACCCTGGTCAGACCACGGGTGAGAAGGAAGTGGGCTATGGCTATCGGGTGGAGTTCACCATTGAGGGAGCTGATGAGCCGAAGGGCACGGTGTTGTTCTCATCAGATAACGCCACCTTCTATCTTGCCGACCCTGAAAGCGGCCAGCTTGGTTTTGCCCACGAGGGTTATCTCAACAAGTTCAACTACAGGGTAGAGAAGGGCAAAAAGGTAACTCTGGCGATTACGGGCGACAACAAGAAGACCTGTCTTTATGTGGATGGCAAATTGCGCGAGGAGTTGGGTCCTATCACCCTTTATGCGATGCAGCAGAAAGACCTGGCTACATTCCAGAAGAGTGATGCTACTGCCACTCAGCCTATCGTTTATAATCCTTCTGCCAAGATGCACTATCAGCGCACGCTGGTGTTCCCACTCCAGAAGACTGGCGATTTCAAGAGCCGGATTACGGGAGTGAAGGTGGAGCAGGAGTAGTCTATAAGTGCCCATAAAAGCCCCCTATTTGTTTAATCAGGTGAAAACTTCGTTAAGATAGTTAAAAAAATAGGGGGCGAGGAGTACAGTGTATTCTAAATTTTTGTAATTTCGCATCAATACTACTACAGAAAAACAGCTAGCTGTATCAACTAGATGGGTAATAGCAGACAATACCAGATATTCTGGCGTATTTCTTCAAAATTTAAAACCTATGAAGAAATATTTCACTAAAAGCCTATGGCTTATTATTGCAGCCTTACTGGTAGTAAGTTGTAGTAAAGAGGATGGCGTGATGGATTCTTCATCACGAAGTGACAAACTGGAAGTTAGCTTCAACTTCTTCGAGAAATCAATCTCAGAAATTGAATCCAGAGCAGGTACTGCTGACGTAGCTCAGGCAGCATCTCCTTGGATTACCCGTGCAAACACTGATGGGAAGAAGAGCCTGAGTGACTGCAAGCAGATTACTGAGTTGGAGATAGCCCTGTTTCCGGAAGATAGAGATACGATGTATTTGGTAACCCAATTCTCTACCGACAAGAATTTCGGACAGGTGAAACTGTATGTGCCTAGAGGTAATTATAAGATGGTGGCTATCGCTGCTGCTACTGATAACCCTTCAAAAGGCAACAAGGTCAGCATCAAATCAAAGACTGAGGTCGTCTTTCCGAAAAATGAGGTCACAGATATGTTTTATACCTATCAGGATATTGTCGTAAAAGATAGAGAAGAAAGCCAGAACTACGACTGCATCCTGAAACGTGGAGTAACCGTTTTGGAGCTCAACAGTCGTCAGGAACCTTGCCCGGACTACATGAAGTCGTTCAAATATACTATTACTGGCAACTGCGGTAATGTCTTCAATCCAACTACGAGCCATTGTCTCCAGCCAGCAACCCTGACCAAGACATACGATATCTCGGGCGATCAGCTCAAGGGAAAAAGATTCTTTTTCAGCATCTATTTCTTCCTGGGCGAGGATGATGTTACGGATATTCAGCTGACTACCCAGTCTATTGATACTGAAGATAAAGTGGTGAAAAAGCTGTCGTTTGAAAACGTCCACATGGTGAAGGGAAAGAGGACCACCTATAAAGGTCCGTTTCTCACCACCCATTCTTCCGCATCATTCATTATCGATTCCCCGACTATTCCGGATTCCGGTTTCGGCACCGAATTTGAATAAAAAAGCAAAAACGAAAAAGAGAGTGTGTCATAAGTTCATGACACACCCTCTTTTTTGTTTTTGCATAGATTTTCTTCATGCACTTATGAAACACCCTGAATCAAATGAATACTTTCATTCTTCTTTCATCTGTTTGTAACACGATAGCAATATTCTTCAAATACCTTTGCAGCGGTAAAAAGTATTACAGTTTTTAATAAGAAAAAAGAGTTTTATAAGAAAGAAAAGGAAAGAGATGAATAAGGTATTTAGTTTTATTTTGATGGCATTCCTGGGGTGCGGCTCTGTTGCTGCCCAGCAGGTGAATGCTTCTAACGTCCAGCGCCCCAAACTCGTAGTGGGCATTGTGGTTGACCAGATGCGATGGGATTATCTCTATCGCTATCAGAAGCGCTACGGAGAAGGTGGATTCAAGCGATTGCTCAACGAGGGATTCTCTTGCGAAAACACCCGAATTCCCTATGTTCCATCGGTTACCGCCATCGGTCATACTTGTCTCTATACTGGTAGTGTTCCATCTATCCATGGAATCGCTGGAAACAATTTTGTGAAGAATGGCAAGAAGGTGTATTGCACGGATGATGAAACCGTAAAACCGGTGGGTTCCAACAGTAAGGCGGGCTTGATGTCGCCTAGAAATCTATGGGTTACTACCCTCGGCGACGAGATGAAGATTGCATCCAACGGCAGAGCCAAGGTGGTGGGTGTGGCTTTGAAAGACCGTGCTTCCATCCTTCCTGCCGGACATAATCCAAACGGTGCCTACTGGTTTGATGATGAGAGCGGCAAGTTCATCACCAGTTCTTATTATATGAACCAGTTGCCAAAGTGGGTGGATGCTTTCAACAACCAGCATCTGCCAGAACGTTATCTCTCGGAAAAATGGAACACTCTCTATCCTAAGAACACTTACATCGAAAGTACGGAAGATGAGAACGAGTATGAGGATGGAATCCGCAAGGGTGTGAAGGCTACGCTGCCGCTCAATCTCCCAGCCCTTTATAAGAAATATGGTTATGAAATCATCAGAAAGACTCCTTTCGGCAATTCGCTGACGATTGATTTGGCAAAGGCGGCGATAGACGGCGAGCAGTTGGGTGCAGATGATGAAACCGACTTGTTGGCAGTAAGCTGCTCCAGCACGGATTATATCGGTCATCAGGTGGGAACTCATGCGGTAGAAACCGAGGATGCTTATCTGCGACTTGACAAGGCGATATCCGATTTCCTGTCATATCTCGATGAGAAGGTGGGCAAGGGCAACTATCTGGTCTTCCTGAGTGCCGATCATGGAGCGATGAACAACGCCCGTTTCCTGCAAGACCGCCGCATTCCTGCGGGCAGTTGGGATGGTGATGCGGTGGCGAAGAAGCTGAATCAGACCTTGGCTCAGGAGTATCCTAACGTGGGTGATTTGGTGAAGACCGTGATGAACTATCAGGTGTTTTTCAATCGAAACATCATCAAGGAAAACAAGTTGGATTTCGCTAAGATCAAGCAGAGCGTGGTGGATGTATTGAAGGAAGACAGTTGCGTGCAGTATGCCTGCGATATGGAGAAGACGATGACCGAGAGCATTCCTGAGGATGTGAAGATGCGCATTGTGAATGGTTATAACCGTGAGCGCAGCGGTGATGTGGCCATCGTATTGAAGCCGAATTTCTATGCCCACGGCATGAAGGGAACCGATCATGGTGAGTGGAATCCATACGACACCCACATTCCTTTGGTTTTCATGGGTTGGGGAATCCAGCATGGTGCTACCACGAAGCAGACTTTCATGACCGATATTGTTCCAACCATCGCCGCCCTGCTTCATGTTCAGGCGCCAAATGGTTGTGTAGGTCAGCCGATATTCTAGTATTTTATTTAGAGCCTTATTCCTGAACCCGATTCAGGAATAAGGCTCTAATCGTATTCTGTTTTTTTAACCCTATCTTCATTTTTCTCTCACATCTTTGAAATATGAAACTTATACCTTTGCACTCGGAAAGGGGCGATGGCAGCTTCGTGTAACATGCATCTGCCGCTTCGCCAGCATAATATTAGATGTTTAAAGATGTAAAAAGAAAAATGAAGGTAATTTTTGTAATTCAAGGAGAGGGTAGAGGTCATCTCACCCAGGCGTTGGCGCTTAAGCAGATGCTTCTGCACGAGGGCCATGAAGTAGTAAAGGTTTTAGTGGGCAAGAGCAAGAACAGGGTGATTCCCGAGTTCTTCATGAATCAGATAGGTACTCCTATCGAACTTTTTGACAGTCCTAATTTCTTGCCGTCTAAGGACAATCGCAAGTTCAATCTCTTGCGCTCCCTGACTTACAACACGCTTCTTGCTCCCAGCTATCTTTCCAGTATCCATTTGATACGAAAGAATATTCAGGAGAGTGGAGCCGACATCATCATCAATTTCTACGAGGTGTTGTGCGGCATTACCTGTTCCCTTTTCCGTTTCGGAATCCCAGAGGTTTGCATCGGTCATCAGTACCTTTTCCTCCATCCTTCTTTCCAGATGCCTGGAAAGTATTCTTTTTCAGAATCATTGTTGAAGTTCTTTACCCGCATCACCTGCGTGGGAGCCACAGCCAAGTTGGCACTCTCCATCCGTGACTATGAGGATGAGCCTGTGCACGGCATCAAGGTGGTTCCACCGTTGCTCCGTCAGGAAGCCAAGACCATCATCCGCCACCATGGCGACTACATCATGGGCTATATGCTGAATGCCGGATTTGCCGAGGATGTAAAGGCGTGGCACGAGAAGCATCCCCATACCCGTCTCCATTTCTTCTGGGATCAGCCAGATACGCCCGAAGAACTGAAGGTGGATGATACGCTCACCTTCCATCGCATCAACGACGAGAAGTTCCTCAAGATGATGGCAGGTTGCAAGGCTTTCGCCACCACCGCTGGCTTCGAAAGCGTCTGTGAGGCACTCTACATGGGCAAGCCATGTATGCTGATTCCGGCTCATGTGGAGCAGGAATGTAATGCGATAGATGCAGAAAGAGAAATGGCTGGCATAGTGAGCGAGGATTTCGACATCGATAAACTGAAGGCTTTCGCCCGTGATTATGAGGAGGATGTGGAGTTCAGAATGTGGGAGAACCATGCTGAATGCCGAATCGTTGCCGCCATAGAAAACGCTTACGATACTTATTATCATAGAAAGGAGAACCAAGCTTATGAAGAAGAAAATGATTCCATTGTTGCTGTTTCTTCCCTTGTTGTTCCTGCTCGCCGTGTATGGCAAGGATAGCAAGAAGGAGGAGTCGCGAGTGGTAGTGATTGCCATTGATGGTTTGAGATGGCAGGAGGTGTTTGAGGGTGCCAGGCGCGACAGTCTGATGCCGTTTCTCTGGGAGATGGGCAGGAAGAAAGGCTGCATGATTGGCAACCGCAACCGGAAATCGAAGATGGAGGTGGCAAACGGCATCTGGAAATCCTATGCCGGTTACAGCGAGATGCTCTGTGGCGTGACCGATGATGAGCACATTTTTGATAACCGCAAGCAGTATAACCCCAACCGGTCGGTTCTGGAATTGGCAGAGGCTTGTTCGGAGTACAAGGACAGGGTGAATGCCGTGGCGAGTTGGGATGTGATTCCTTATATCCTGAATTATCGCAGAAGCGAGTTGCCGGTGGATTTCCGATCTTCTCACAGGGTGAGCAAGCAGGTTAGAAATGATAGTGTGACTTTGAACCGCGCCTTGAAGACCCTCAAGGAGAAGCATCCCAAGCTTCTCTTCATAGAGTTTTGCGAGACCGATTATTACGGTCATCATGGCAAATGGCAGGAGTATCTGAATGCTGCCCATCAGAACGACCAGTTTATTCGACAGTTATGGGAATGCTGCCAGCAGGACCCATTTTACAAGGGCAACACCACCTTTCTTATTACCTGCGATCATGGCAGGGGAGAAAGCCTGGGAGTTCACGCCAACCGTGGCGAAGTTGATTCCAAAGCTTCCTGGGCGGAACATGGCAGAAGAATTAAGGGCAGCAATCAGACCTGGCTGGTGGCTTTCGGAAAAGACATCCTGCATCTGGGAGAAATGGAAGGTGGCAGAACCATCTATACCAAGCAGGTGGCTCCTACCATCGCCAGCATCCTGAAGGTTCCGTTTACGAATGATGATAATCAACAGCCGGAGGCTTCGCCGATTTATAAGATTCTCAAATAAAGTTTTGGATAGATATCAACATTTAATTGACAGATAACAAAATAGATTGGCCATTTAATCGTTATATTACTATATATAATAAGGTATTGTTTTATTTTGAGAGTAATATGAAAAAATGGCATTTATGGTTGGCGGCTTCCATCGGACTGGTGGTCATCGTTGGAATGATGATTCGGGAGTTTGATGTGGAAGTTCTGAGCAGGATAGATTTGTCTCCCAGGTTCTTTCTGGGGGTAGTAATGGGCGTGTTGCTCTTTGCGGTCCAGAATCTGATGCTCACCCTTCGTTTCCGTCATCTCTGCCAGCGTAAGTTATCCGTAGCCGAGGCGTTCCGCATCAATGTACTTTGCGAGTTTACTTCTGCCGTCACTCCTTCGGCGGTGGGGGGAAGTGGTTTGGCTTTTGTCTATCTCAATCGCGAGGGAGTTTCTATGGGCAGAAGTATCTTCACCATGTTTGCAGCCCTGCTGGCTGATGAGGCTTTTCTTGCCATCAGTTGCGTGTTACTCTATTTCTGTGTTCCATCGCATCTCTTGTTCAGCTTGGCTGATGGAGTGGGGATTTCTGTGGATGCTACGAACGAATGGATTAAGGGCGGAGTGCAGGTTATTTTCATCGTCAGCACCCTTATCGTTGCTGTCTGGACGGCCATCCTCTACCTCTTGTTGTTGCATCGTCCTCAGATTCTGGGCTGGGTATTGAAGGGATGCTGCAAGATTCCTTTCCTTCGCAGATTCCTGCCCAAGGTAGAGAAGTTTTCCGAGGAGATGACGATGGCTTCGGAGGAGGCAAAGCTGGAGGGCGGAAGATTCTGGCTGCAACTGATGGGTTATACTTCCTTGGCGTGGCTGTCGAGATTCGCCATCGTGGTAGCTATTCTCATTGCCTTCCATTGTCAGGGCAACATGCTGGTGGCTTGGTGCCGCCAATGGGTGATGTGGATGATTTCCATTCTGAGTCCTACGCCTGGCGGAAGTGGCGTGGCAGAGTTGATGTTCCGCCTTTATTATGCTGATTTCCTGCCCGATGCCTCTGTAGCCATTCTTGCCGCCATGCTCTGGCGCGCCATCTTCTATTACCCTTTCCTGGTGATGGGCACCCTGGTCTTGCCGAAATGGATTGCTAGAAACTGACATAGAGTCGGGCACTAAGAGCCGTGAAATCTCCATTGTCGTTTTTGATGTATTGGAACGATGGCTGAAGGGAAATGGATTCCGTCAGCTGTCTTTTCCATGTTACTTCCAGCGAATATTCCGAACCTTGCTGGAAGCGGGCGTACTGACCTGACAAGCCGCACTCGTTCTTCTCGTCCTGATAGGCACCGCCCAGTTCTGCGTATCGGTAGCAGGCATTCTGATGACTGGTGTTCTCGGAATATTGCACCATGCACGAAATGTTCTTGTCGCCAGCCTTCCATACACTCTGCTCTCCGTAAATCCACCAGGCACAGGTGGTTTTGCCCTTGGATTCATCGGCAGAAACCATTTCGCCATCCTCGTTGATCGGATATTGACGGGTATGAACGGCAGCACCCGCAAAATATTTTCCACCTTTATGTTCATACTCCAACTGCGACATGTTGAAGATTCCATCCTTCTTCGGGCGAACCAGGAAAGGATTGTCGTGGGCTTTCCAGCCATTATATCCTGTACCATTATACAGACTGTTTCTGAAAGTCCATCCACCCTTGGTTACATCAAAGTAAAGGGTCAGCCCCGAATACGGATAGTTGGCTATCGGATAGCTGGATGCAACAGTAGGGAAGATTCCCTCAGAACTGTTTTGGAAAAGTGCCGTAACATCAGAGGTAAAGAAATCCTCGTTCACATTCCTCACACCCACAAACAGATGGCCCGAATTCCACTCGTGCATGTAGCCCAGCACGGCAAGCATGGCGAAGTTGTTGTCTGCATCTATGTTCGAAAATCCCTGCCAGTCGTCAATAATGCCATCGTTGGTCTTTGCCACATGCAGTGTAGCCGCCTCGAACGAATCCTTTCCTCTTCCTATCGGAACACTCAGTTCCAATCTCAGCTGATTGATCAGATTGGTATTCTTGTTCATGTCCCATTGCCATTCAGAAATATATTGTCCGTTAAAGCTCTGTGCATAAGCAAGGCAAATATTGATGCTGCCTAAAATAATAAAAATAATTCTCTTCATTTCTTTATGTTTTTGTATAATCTTCATGTTTTGTATCATTTCTTGTTCACTTACTCGCCGCCTGCGAGCATCTCGCTAATTCATGCTGCAAAGGTACTGGGTATTTGAAAATCCTGCAATACTTAATAATCGGTATTTTTATTTCTTCTAAATAGCAGAGTGGCTATCTTTATCCCCATTTCTAGGTATTTTTATTTATTCTAAATAGTTGTGGTTCCGCCTAATCCCTATTTATAGGTAATTAGACGGAACTAACAATAAACATTTTTTGTATTATAGCCAGCGTTTGAAAGCTCGGATGTAAAGAGTTTTAAGCCATTGTGTCAATACGCAGTAAGACAGCAGAATGCCTGCCAGCCATGGAAAGTAAGTCCATGGAAGAGGACTTAAGCCTATCGAACTGCCGAATGAACTGAACGGAATGCAGATGCCGACAGCTATGATGGAGAAGGTCATCAGCATCACAGGCCATGAGGCAGAACTCTGGATGAACGGAACCTTGCGGGTACGGATCATGTGAACGATGAGGGTCTGGGAAAGCAAGCCCTCGATAAACCAACCCGACTGGAAGAGGGATTCCATGTCCGGCCCCTGGCACTTGAACACCCACCACATCACCATGTAGGTGGCAATATCGAATATCGAACTGATAGGTCCAATCCAAATCATGAATCTGCTCAAATCGCCTGAATCCCATACACGTGGCTTGGCGAGATATTCTCTGTCTATACGGTCGAAAGGAATGGTGGTCTGGGAAATATCATAGAGCAGGTTCTGGATGAGCAGATGGATAGGAAGCATCGGCAGGAAAGGCAGGAAGGCACTCGCTGCCAGCACGCTGAACATATTGCCGAAGTTGGAACTTGCCGCCATCTTCACGTACTTCACGATGTTTCCGAAGGTCTTTCTTCCTTCCAGTACGCCGTTCTCCAAAACCATCAGGTCTTTCTCCAGCAGGATGATGTCAGCACTCTCCTTGGCAATATCCACAGCCGAATCTACAGAGATTCCGATGTCTGATTCTCGCAGGGCTGCTGCGTCGTTGATTCCGTCACCCAGGAATCCTACGGTATTGTTGCTCTTCTGCAGGAGCTGGATGATTTCTGCCTTCTGCATCGGGGTAAGCTTTGAGAAGATACTGCATTTCATCACCGCTTTCTGTTTGGCCTCCTGACTCATGTTTTCGAGTTCCGGTCCCGTAACGGAATCGGAAGTATTGATTCCCATCTGTCGGGAAATCGCCTTTACCACTGCCTCGTTATCGCCCGAAAGCACCTTCACTTCCACGCCGTGCTCGTGCAACTGCTTGATGGCCTGCGAAGCCGATTCCTTAGGAGGGTCGAGGAAGGCAAGATAGCCAATGAGCACCATCTCCTTCTCGTCTTCGATGGCAAAGTTATTCTCCTTGCTCAGGAAACTCTTCTGGGCCAGTGCCAGCACTCGCATGCCCTGTGCATTCATCTCCTTCACGAATTTCTGTGCCCTATTTCGCATCCCATCGGTCAGTGGCTCCACTTTTCCTCCGAATTCCGCATAGGTGCAAACTCCCAGCATTTCTTCTACGGCTCCCTTGGTGATAATCTGTCGCTTGCCATTTCTGTCTTCTACCACCACCGACATGCGTCTTCTGGTGAAATCGAACGGAATCTCATCCACCTTTTTATATGAGCTGCTCAGCGATTCCAGTCCCAGTTCCTTGACGTGCGAGAGGATGGCGCGATCCATCAGGTTCTTAAGTCCCGTCTGGAAATAACTGTTGAAATAAGCGTGGCGCAGGATACGGTTTTCCTTGTCCTCGGTTCCATCCACGTTCACGTGGCGCTCCAATACGATGTGGTCCTGCGTCAGGGTGCCCGTCTTGTCGGTACAGAGAATGTTCATGGCACCGAAATTTTGAATGGCGTTCAAATCCTTTACGATGGTCTTCTTGCGCGACATTACCATCGCTCCTTTCGAAAGGTTGGCGGTTACAATCATCGGCAACATCTCTGGGGTAAGTCCCACGGCCACGGAGATGGCGAAGATGAAAGCCTCCAACCAGTCGCCCTTCGTAATTCCGTTGACCAGGAATACTATAGGAACCATTATGAGCATGAAGCGGATGAGCAGCAGACTCACCTTGGTGATTCCCTTGTCGAAAGCCGTAGCGGCACGATGGCCCGCCACGTTCTTGGCAATGGTTCCCAGATAGGTGTGGCTGCCGGTGGCGAAGACAATGCCTTTTGCCGATCCGCTCACCACGTTGGATCCCATAAAGCAGATGTTGTCGAGGTCAACGATGCTGCCCGTATGGTTGCGGGCTTCCGAAAGATTCGGGAATTTTTCGATGGAATCTGATTCGCCTGTCAGACTGGATTGGCTGACGAACAAATCCTTGGATTCGATGATGCGGACATCGGCAGGAATCATGTCGCCGGCAGAGAGCATGATGAGGTCGCCAGGTACCAGTTCCTCGTTGCTGATTTCATCGCCTGGCGAACCGCCACGGGTGCTTGTGCCGAGACGCATTACATAGCAGGTATTGGTCACCATCTTCTGTAGAGCTTCGCTGGAGCGGTTGGCTTTCCATTCCTGCACAAAGCGGAGGATGGTGCTCAGAATAATCATGGTCGAGACTACGATGATGGAAGTCCAGTCCTGGTCGCCAGGATCTGCCATCCACACATCCATCACGTAAGAGATGGCTACCAGTACGGTGAGCACTCCTACGAAAGGATTGATAAAAGCCTTGGCAAGCATTACGAGCGGCTTTTTCTTCTGCTCGTGTACAATCTCGTTCTTGCCATAGAGTGACAGTCTCTTCTCTACTTCTTCATCGGTGAGTCCCAATGAGGTAGTCTGGAAGTAAGTGAGCACCGTGTTGAGTGGTGCCTTGGCAGCCATCAATACCGTCTCGGTATTGAAAGCCATTTTTCTGATGTTCTTTTTCTTCTTCCACATAATTGCTTTACTTTTACTTGATGTGAATTATTGTTTTGCGGTTGCAAAGGTAAGCAAACTATGTGGAAGAAGCCGTTAGAAAAGAATTAGAACGGTATTAGAAAACTATTAGAGAATCAGTAAGTCGTTTATTAATAGTGAGATGTATATTGTGAGGATTATGCTAGATATGTGGAATCTCCACAATGAAGAGGGTTCCCTTGCCCTGCTCCGAATGCACGGCGATGTTGCCATCATGCAGATGGATAATCTTATGGGCCAGTGTCATCCCGATGCCGTAGCCTTCTACTTTCTTTTTCTCATCTCCGCCTCCTCTATAAAATAAGGTGAAGAGATTCTCTTTATCCTTTGCCGACATTCCAAAACCGGTGTCTGCCATGCGGACGATGCTCCATTTATCTCTGAAGGAAATCTGGACGATGGAAGAATGATTCTCCGAATACTTGCAGTTGTTCTCTATCAGATTGGAGAAGGCAATGTTCAGCAGATAAGGATTGCCGAGGACGGTAATCAGACTGTCATCGTCTTCTTCCTCGTTGCAGAAGAGTAGGTCGATGCTGTATTCCGGATGTGCCCGCAGGATGAGTTCTCTTGCATCTAATAAAAGTTCATCCAGGCGAACCTCTCGCATGCTGATTTCTTCCTTGCCGTAATCCGCCTTTGCCAGGTTCAGCAAACCATCTATCAGTCGGGTCATTCGCTTGGCGTCCTGCTGCATATTCTGCATGGCGAGCTGGTACTGCTCGTTGGTTCGCTCTTTCTGCAGCGAAACATCGATTTCGGCTGTTAGGGCAGCCAGAGGAGTACGCAGTTCGTGAGACACGTTGCTCACAAACTGCTTCTGTAAATTGAATGAAATCTCCAGTCGCTTGAGCAGTTCATTGAAAGCGATGGTCAGTTCGCCCAACTCATCTTTTTCGTTCTTCACGGGGATGCGGCGGTCGATGTGGGAGGCTGTAATAGTTTCAGCCTCATTCACGATGTTTCTTATCGGTTTGAGGGAGAGTTTTGCCAGAACATAGCCGGCGATAAAGAGCAGCGACAATCCGATGATGAAGAGGCAGATGAGGGTTTCCTGCAGGCCCACCAGGTTGTCGTAGCCGTAGCCGTCATAAGCGGCAGCCGTAACAATATAATCCTTTCCCTTATAGTGGAAAACCATTCCGATGCCCTGGTATTTTCCGATATGGAATTCAATCTCTTTTTTCTGTATGATTTCGTTGATCATCACCTGCGTTTCCTTCACGATGTCGTTGTGGATGGCATCGTGGTAGAGCATGTGGAAATCGGTGGTATAGACGGCAACCTCTACCTCGTTGATAAACTTTCTGTTGTTCAGATAAACTGACTGCATGGTCTTGGCATCTACCTGTCCGGCCAGGAAGAGATTGGCCTTGGTGATTCCTTCGCTCTTCAGGTTTCTGAAGAAAGTCTGGTCGCGTGTATGTTCGCTGACCAGGTAAATGAGCACCATGCAAAGCAGAAAGATGGTTGCCGTAATGCAGGTGTATTTAAGGGTAAGGGCTGTTCTGATCTTCATGATTTCTATCTGATATTATTGAAATTCTTATTCGGCTTATCTGTTTGGGGCGTTACATCTTGTCCGTTAAGATAAAGCCTACTCCCGGTTTGGTATGAATCAGTTTCACCTCGAAGTTCTTATCCATTTTCTTTCTCAGATAGTTGATATAGACATCGATGAAATTGGTTCCCGTATCGAAATGGGTGTTCCATACCTTTTCGGCGATTTCCACTCGGCTCACTACCCTTTCGGCATTCTCCACCAGATAAACCAGCAGGTTGTATTCCTTAGGCGAAAGCTTGATGGGTTCGCCGTTTCGTCTCACTTCCTGTCGTTCCAGATTGATGCACAGATCGGCGTATGAAATCTCCTTCACCACATCAACCTTAGCCACGGCTCTTCTTTTCAGCAGCACTCTCACTCTCGCCAGCAGTTCTCTGAAATCGAATGGCTTCACCATATAGTCATCGGCTCCCACATCAAAGCCTTCCAGCTTATCATCGGCGGTTCCCAGAGCCGTGAGCATCAGGATAGGGATTTCTTCATCCGCCTTTCTGATTTCCTGACAGAGTTCGAAGCCATTGAGCTTCGGCAGGATGATGTCTGAGATAATCAGTTGGAAATCATTCGATT
>ONZR01000151.1_pt1 | contig 37460 bp, 24 predicted proteins | sample 1671691 | NCBI WGS metagenome assembly ONZR01 (sample SAMN06348182, study PRJEB24527) | human gut metagenome | biome: human gut; feature: ankylosing spondylitis patient; material: feces | host: Homo sapiens | place: China | collected 2015-10 | reverse complement strand
GAACACTTATAAATCGCTCATTTTAAGCTATTCAGCAGATTATAGAAGAATTTTAAGGAAAAAGGCTTTTAAAGGTAAAAAAGTAAAAAGGGGCTTTTAAAGGTAAAAAAGTAAAAAGGTAAAAAGAGCCTTAACCCTTTAGCGCCCCCGTCCCCAGCGATTCCATCGCTGGTCCCCCATAAAGTTTTAAAAGCCCCTGATGTTTCTTTCATCAGGGGCTTTTTGTTGCGTATTTTGATGGGTTAATATGACATATTCATATCTTCTGTGATGCAGATATAGAAATCTGCCAGTCCCAGATAATCTTCATCTATTTTGTCAATCTCTTCCTGACGCACTGCTCTGATGGTGCTGACGGTAGTCTTAGGACGGTATTCCTTGAGATAAGGGATGATGCCGTTGTTAGCGTCAGAATGATAGGTGCCGTTGAAGTGAATCATCTGCTCGCCCTTCTTCAGGTTCTGGGCGATAAACCAGCCCATTGTGGCATCCTTGATAGCCTGAGCCTGTGCCATCAGTTCTGGCTTTGAACCCTTAGCCTTGCCCATCAGTCCCATCAGAGCAAAGCCTGATTGGGCATTCTCATTCTCCACATATTTGATAGGCAACTTCGGGAGATAGCGCTTGGCTTCGGCTGAGAGTGAATCGAGATAGGCGAGACCTTTCTCCTTTACCACACTGGCGTAGCGGCGAGGCACGTTGGTTGCTATCAGCGGGAGATGATGGCGCTTGGAATAGTAAACCAATGGCTCATAGTCGGTACTGTAGTTAGGCCAGAGACGGCATTCTTCTTCGAAGCGGTCGGATGAGATTACGCTGCCGGTATATTCGTCGATGATGAGCTGGTTGTCGGCTTCGAGCATCTCCATACCCACCTTCAGCTTACTGTTGTTCTCTGCCAGCGACTCCAATACCTTCAGCTCCATCCAGTGGCTGATGACGCAATTGTGTATTTCGCCGAAGAACACCACATCGCTGCCGGCTACGCTCTTGATCATCTTCTCGTAAGTAACTTCCTTGCCTTTTGCATCGAAAATACGGTATATCTCAGGTGTCTTCTGTGCATAGGCAGTCATGCTCACCATGAGCATGACCATCCATAATATCTTCTTCATATCTTTTCTTCTTTGGGTTGTTTAAAGTTTAAAATGGGTTGCCCTTATAGAGCAGAGCTACGCGCTCAGGACGCACATACTCTTCGAATCCCTTGCGGATATCCTCGGTAGTGATGCTCTTCAGGCAGTTGCTGTAGTTATTGAAATCTTCCAGACTCTCGCCGTTCTGCAAGAGCGTGGTGAGGATGTTCTTCCATTCTGCCGGTGCGTCATCAGAGAGCGACTTGCGCTTGGTAACGAGGAACGACATCTTCAGTTTGTTGAGTTCTCCCTCGCTGATTCTGCTGGTCTGCAGCTCTTTGATGATTCCGTCCAGTGCCTGGATAGCCTTGTCGCGGTTTTCGTTCTTCAGCGCAATCTCCAGCCAGAAGTTGTATTTAGCCTGAGGCACTCCGGCATAGTAGAGGTCGGCGTAAGGAGAATAGACGATGTTCATCTTCTCGCGCAGGATGCTCAGCAGGCGGTTCTGCATAACATCACGCATCAGTTTCAGCATGAGCGACTGGCGGAGTCCTGGCTTGTAGTTGCCCGAATAGATGTAGTTCAGCACGGTCTGCGTTTCCACATCGTTTTCGAAAGCCTCTTTGTAAGGACTCTTCGGCATGTTGCTTGGTTTGTCCTCGAAACGGGTCATGCGGGCTGATGCCTTGAGGCGTGCAAAGGTGTTGACGATGGTGCCCAGAACCTGCTCTTCATCGATGTTGCCGGTAACGATCAGCGTGGTTTGCTGAGGGTTGGCAAAGAGCGATGTATAATAGTTGGTCATGGAATCCAGATTGAGTCTGCTGAGGTCTTCCTTCTGGATTTTGACACCACTGTTTGCCGGCATGTTGCACACCAGCGAATCCACTCTTCTGGAGAGCATGCGGTTGATATCGCGCTTGAGCAGACGTTCTAGCAGGGTTTCCTTGCCGAATTTCTCGATTTCCGCATCGCGTACTTCCTTGAAATCTTCGTACGACTTGCCTGGAGCCGTAATCTTCTCGTAAACCAGGTTCATCAGTTCCTGTGCCTTGTCGGTTGGGGCTGAGGCGAGTACCTGGTGCCAGTAGTCGGCGATGCCTACGCTCATGGAGAGTCCTTCTGCCTGCATCACTTCGGTCAGCTGGTCGGTATTGATATGTGCCAGACCGCCCATGTCTACATAGCTTACTGCGTCTTTGAGCAGCGGATATTCCTGCTTGCTGAGGTCGCCCACGCCTCCACGTCCGTGCATGGCGATATAGATGGTGCTGTCCTTGTCGGTAGTAGGTCGCATCACCAGTCTCAGTCCGTTTGCGAGCTGATATTCCGATACCCCGATATCCTCGTATCTTCGCTTGCTTACTATAGATGCGCTGGCATCCGGGTGGGTGGCTGACAGACTGGCAGGCATGTCAACGTGCTGCTTTTCCTCTACTTCCTTGCGCTGGTAGGTATAAGCCGGCATGCGGGTCTTCAGTCCCTGCTGCCAGAGCTGTTGCAACTCGCTTTCGGAGAAGGATTCAGTCTTTCCGGCGTTGTTCTGGTAGGCTACGAGGAGCGATTGCTTACCCTCGTTCAGAATGGTCTTGAAGAGTTTCTGGAGTTGGCTGCTGCTGGTATTGCTTACCAGGAGTTTTACCTTTTCCATATCCTCGTCCCATGCCACATAGCGGTCGCCAGAGATGATGTAATCCACGAAGTCATCACACCATTTGCCCGACTGGAATCCAATGGTATCCGCTTTCATTCTGTTCACCTTTTCGGTTACATAGTCAGCGAGTTCCTCTTTTCCGAATCCCTTTTTCGTGATATCAGCGAAGGCACCGAGCACCTGTGTCATCTTCTCCTTGAGTTCCTGCTTACCCTTGCCTTCTACAGAGAAAGAGAAGTGGTTCTGGGTAGCGAGATACCAGGCATCGCTGATGTCGCATCTGATGCCCCGTGCTGCCAGTCGCTTGCTGATAGCCGAGATAAGCAGTCGGTACTGCTCTTTCAGGGCGGTAGAAGCGATGGTGTTGCCTACCACACCCTCGTGAGGTATGATGAACTCCAGTTTGGAACTGGTGCCTACGGTATCTTTCACCTCGTGCAGGGTGATTCCTTTCTTATAGGTAAGCGGATATTTGCCGAGCGGTGCAGGCTGGCCCTTGGCTATCGAACTGAAGGTAGCCTGGATGCGCTTCTGCATGTCCTGGGCATCCATATTGCCTACCACTACGAGACAGGCATTCTGAGGCAGATACCACTGGCGATAATAGTTGAGCAGCTGGTTGCGCGAGATGGTTTCGATATCCTGCTCTGTGCCCAGCGGCATGCGCAGGATGTATCTTCCGTTGCCAATCTTCAGGTTGTAGAAGTCATCGCCCGTGCTGTAGCCGCGCAGTTCTTCCTTGATGACGCCACGTTCCTGCTCAACGAGCTGAGGTTCGAAAGAAACCCCGTCGAGAATGTCACGAACGGCAAGAAGCGTGCTGTCCATAACCTGAGTTCCGAAATCTGCAACAGGCAATGAAAGCCAGTATATGGTGCGGTCGAATCCTGTAAAAGCATTGATGTCGCGTCCATATTTCATACCGAGACGCTCAAAGTAGTCAACCCATGCATCTTGAGGAAAATGAGTAGTACCCGAAAAAGACATATGCTCTAAGAAGTGAGCGCCACCTTTTTGCTGATCACTTTCTTGCAGAGAGCCCACTTTCATTACAAGGCGCATTTCTATGCCATGTCTTGGCAATGCATTAGGCATAATGATATAGTGAAGTCCGTTATCAAGGTAGCCTTCCACGGTAGCCCGTGGAAGGTTTATAGCTTTATTTTTTCTGGCAAATGCTGATAAACTAGAGGTTATAAGCATTACAAATAATAAAGTCAGTTTTGTTATTCTATACATATTGTTGGCATTAGATGTTTTTATTCTATTAATTACCAAAAGTATAAGTAGCTTCTACTTTCTGGCAACCGTATGCATTCTCAAGATACCAAGGGAAAGCAAAGGTCATTTTGCCATTAGCGAAATCTATCTTGCCGGTAGGAACAACAAAGATATTCTTATACTCTGTTTTTTCTGCATCGGCAACAACATCGGTATTGTCAAAGAATGCGTATGGATTCAATGATCCACCACCGTCAATGATGTCTTGTACAGGAGTTTCTGTCTTGGAATCACCATCGTCAACAATAAAGTTTTTGCCTGCATCTGCCATTTCCTTTAGACGAGTCCATGCAGAGAATGTATAATCGAACGGAACCGTTGTGATTTCTACTTCATAAATGTTAGTCTTCTTGCCTGTGAAGCTTAGTGTCATGTCTGCATTAACTTCGATACCATCGAGGGTCATCGTAAAGGTTTCCTTGTTGAAGTCATACTTGATGTTCTCCATTACAGCCTGGCCATATGGAGTCTGTGTATAGTATTCGGTATCTTCTACCGTTTTCTTTCTCAGCATTTCATAGTTGAACGCAGCCATACCCATTGCATTTGAAACCATCTTCAAGACAGGCTTATCGGCTGTAGCCTTCTCGCTCAGCGTGATGATGGTAACGCCGCTGAAAGAACGGGTATCTTTGTTGTCGTTGATATCAATCTTGTCATCGTCATTGAAGGTAACCTTGGTATCTACCTTTACCTTACCGAGAATCTTGGTCAGGTCGATGTTGAGGTTCTGTTTGTAGCCCTCAATGAGTTTCTGCTGTTCTGCTGTGAGGACAGGAATGTCGGAGTCTGGCTTGATGGTCAGGGTTACGGCTTTACCGTCTGTCTTCATGTTGGCATCAGAGAAAGTTGCCTTTACGGTCAGTACGCGATCTGATTTGAGCAGTCTCATCTTGTTCGACTTTACGGTGAAGGATGCTGTCTTGGCGCCAGCCTTCAGCGCGATGGTAGAAGGAGAAATGGTAGCCACATTGTCATCATTTCCTTCGAGCGAAAGATTGATGGTAGCATCGGCTGTCAGAGTGTTACCGATGAGGATGTTGAATTTTACTTCTTCATCATCATCCTCGTTGATGATATTGTTTCCTTCTGCAGAAATTGATACATAGTTGGTCATCTGCTTGTCGCCATCATTGTTGTCACTGCTGCATGCGCTGAAACCTGTCAGCATTGCGAGCATACACATAAGCATGAATGTAATTTTCTTCATCGTTCTCTTTATTTTAAATGTTAATATTATCTGTTAATTGGCCACTTGTCATTTTGGGTCACATTGTTGTTATATTTATATTCCGAAGCTGGGATAGGGAAGTTCCAGCGGTAATCGTCCTTGCTGATTTTCGCTGTGGCTGCTCCGCCCCATGTCGACAGACGGTTCAGGTCTGCGTGGGTTCGCTTCAGGTCGAAGTAATTGCTGCCTTCGCCAACGAATTCCTTGTACTTCTCTGCCAGGATAGCCTGAACCAGCGCATCGCCCGTTACGCTTTCTGCTATAGGGTCGGCTGAAACCAGCTGCAGGTAATGGTTGATGCGCTCGCGTGCCATCTGTTCGTTGTTATCGCGTGCATAGGCTTCGGCAGCGATGAAGTAGGCGCCGGCGTAACGCATGCGGTTGATGTAGTTGGGCTGGGTGCCCTGCTTGTTCATCATGTTGTACTTGCCCATCAGGTTGCGGGTCTTACCGTTCTGGTCTTTCGGATAGAGCGTATATTTCGCGCGTACATCCTCATCCGTAAAGGTGAATGCCGGATTGATGGCATAATAGTCGCCTTCAGAGTTGTCGTATTCGATGGCGACATAATAGCTGTTCTGGGTGTTGAAGGCAAAGATTCTGCCGCCATAACTCTCTGTACGCCAGAGTCGGGAGTAGCTTTCTCCGCCTATCTTGCTGTCGTCGCCCTGTTCTATCACATCGTCGGCATATTCGGCTGCTTTCTTGTAATCGCCCATGTAGAGTGCAGTTTCGGCAAGCAGATAATCGGCTGCGGTCTGCGATAACCATCCGTTCTTTGAGGGCTGGTTTCTCACTTCTGATGCCTCTGTTATCAGACTGTTGATCATGCCGATGCAGACTTTCTTGCTACTGCGGCCATTGGTTTCGAACCCGAACATATTCTTGATGATGATGCCGTCGGCATCCGGATTCTCATCGTATGGAGTGGCATAGATGCGTAGCAGGTCGAAATAGCACATTGCCTTCAGCAGCTGCGCCTCTGCCTTGATAGCCTGTTTCTCCTGCAGATCGGCTGCGGTCTCGGTCGTAATCTTGTCGATACGCTCCAGGAGTACATCGCAGTTGGAGATACAGGTGTAATACGCCGGCCATACGGTTGACGAGAGGTTGCTGATGTTCTTGTCCTGCCAGTTGTAGAGGTTCTGGGTTTCGACATCCTTTCCCGAGAGGTTGGTAGGGCAGAAGTCGTTGCCCAGAAGCGAAAACTCATACTCCTGATGCGGATAGCTCAGATAGCAGGAGGTGAGCAGAGAGCGCCCCGTGTTGACATCGGTGATGGCATCGGGGTCTGAAAACTGGTCTGGTGGTGGCACATTGAGCGAGCAGGCTGCCAGAAGCAGGGTGCTGCCCGTGAAGAGTAGTGCCTTCTTGATGATATTCTTGATATTCTTCATCTTTTCTGTCTCCTAGAATGTAAGATTCAAATTGAATGTATAAATTGGCTGTGTGGTGCCGGCAAGGGTTCCGCTCTCTGGGTCGCTCTCTTTATATGAGGTCCACGTAAAGAGGTTGGATGCCTGGAAACCTACGGTGGCATACTGCATGAATGGCAGTATCTTGAGTAGGGTAGAGGCTGGCAGACGGTAGCGCATGCTCACCATAGAGAGGCGCAGGTAGTCGCTCTTGCCCACGGTGCGTGAGTTTGGATAGAGTGCTATGTTGTCTTCTGCGGTGGATGAGGTGTAGAACGGTGTCCAGTAGGTCTTGTTCTCATCGCCTTGCTTGAACCACATCTTTTCGGTCTGTCCGGCTACGGCATTCTTGTTCACATTGTCCTTGTCTCTCACATACGAGTAGTTGAAACGCTGGATTCCGCCATGAACGTAGTAGAAGTCCATATCGAAGTCGAACGACTTGTATGAGAAACTCAGGTTGAAGGTACCTGAATAAGGTGGTGTGAGATGGCCTAATGCCACTACATCGTCCTTGGTCAGTGCCTCGGTAGCCTGTTTCTCTGTGCCGTCTGGCAGCAGGAATACCGGATAACCGGTGAGCGGATTGATGCCTAGCGACGTAGGTCCGTAGAGCATATCGTATGATTTGCCTACCTCATAGTCAGGAACCAGTGCATCTTCGGTGGTGTAAATCTTGTCGGCATAATACAGGTCGAGCACCTTGTTGTCGTTGTAGGCCAGGTTGGCGCCGATGCTGAGTCGGCAATCGTAGGTATCGATGATTTTGGCACTCAGTCCCAGCTCTATACCTCTGTTCTCCAGCACACCGATGTTGCGCTTCAGCGTAGAGTAGCCTACCGATGTAGGGATTGGCACATCGAGCAGTGCCTGTTCGGTGCGGCGGTTGTAATAGTTTACATCCAGCGTAATGCGGTTAAAGAGGTCCATGCTCATACCCAGGTCTACTGACTTGTTCTGCTCTGGTTTCAGGTCCTTATTATATAAGGAGATGAGTTCCAGTACGCGCTGGTCTTCGTAGGTGGTGGTGGAGTAGGAGAAGGTTCCTGTTGTGGTAGAAACCGAAACTCCGTTCAGATTGGCTGTGATACCATACGAGCCCTTGAAGTTGAGGCGTGAAATCACCTTGTTGTCCTTCAGGAAGGCATAGTTGGAAGGTGTCCATCCCAGACCTACTGCCCATGCCTTGTTCCATCGCTTGTCTGACGGCAGTACCGAAGAGGCATCTGCCTTGTAGGTAGCATAGAGGTCGTAGGTGCTCAGCAGACTGTAGCCCAGTACGCCACCGATACCCAGCTGGCGGTTCTTGTCTCTAGGAGCGCTCATCTTCACTCGGCGTGAGCCGGTGAGCGACTGGTTGATGGCTGCCGCCGAGTTCAGGGTTCCTACGCCATAACCGGTAGTGCTCAGATTATCGATATTGGTATCATAATAATCCATGTTGGCACTGAAGGTGAGGTCGTGAATCTCATTGAACGTACGGGTATAGGTAGCACGCACGTTGGCAGAGATATTGGTGGTGGTATTCTTGGATTTCGAATAGATACCGCGCGCCACTTCTGGCACACCGCTATGGGTCTCAGAGTAGGCTGTTGAAGGTGTAAACTGGTGTGACTCATCCAGTACGAAGTCGATACCGGCTACAGCTGCAACATCCAGTCCCGGAAGCAGGTTCAGGGTGATGTTACCGTTCACGCCAAACTCCTTGTCGGTAGATTCAGCACTGTACTGGTTCATCAGGTCCTTATAGGTCTGTCCCGGATACGACCAGAGTTTGCCTGTCTTCTGCTCGTATGGGTTCAGTTCGTAAATCAGCGAAGAAGGGTCACTTGAGGTTCCGTTAGGCGTATTGGTCTTCGAATAAGAGCCGGTAACGCCCAGCATGGCATAACCTATCTTTCCCAGTTTCTGGTCTACATTCAGTCGGATGCCCATACGCTGCTTGTCATTTCCCTCGATACGGCCGCCCTGATAGGAATAGTTGGCTGAGAGAAAATAGGTGGTTCGCTCATTGCCGCCTCGCAGACTCAGGTTATGGCGCTGGTAAAAGCTGTTGCGCAGGAGTTCGTTGAACCAGTCGGTATTGATATTGCGCAAAGAATCGAGCTTGTTCTGGCCATCGGCTATCATGCTCGCCAGATTCGGATTGTCGGCAAAGTACTTGCGGTAGTAATCCTCGCTGTATCTGTAGCCCGGAGTCTCTACGTTACCGATGAGTCTCTCCAGTTCCAGTTTCTCGGCAGAGCTCATCATCTTGAGTCCTCTTCTTCCTCGTGTGGTTACACCCATATTGGTGCTGTAGTTGATGAGTGGAGCACCCGAATGGCCACGCTGTGATGTGATTTCTATCACACCGTTAGCCGCCTTCACACCATACAGTGCACAGGCTGTAGCATCCTTGAGCACCTTCATGCCCTTGATATCCGAAGGGTTCAGGTTATAGAATGTCTCGGCAGAGATAATCTGACCATCCATCACATACAGCGGCTCGTTGGTTGCATTGCCCTGTCGGAGCGAAGAGTTTCCGCGCAGACGGATCTTCGGAGCAGAACCCAAATCGCCCGTATTGGTAACGACAAGGCCCGGCACGGCACCCTGCAGTGCCAGTGCCATGTCAATCATCGGCTTAGCTTCTACGCGCTTCATATCCACATTCTCTACCACACCCGATTTGGCACGCAGGTCGATAGCGTTGATGTTGCTGCGCGCCACTACCACCACCTCGCCTACCGAGGTAGCAGAAGGTTCGAGCATCGGACTGATAGCCGACTGACCTTTATAAACAACTCGCTTGGTTTTAAAGCCGAGCATCGAAAATTTTACGTTAGCACCTCGCTTGATAGGCTGGCTGAAGGAATAACGGCCTTCATCATCCGTAACGGTTACGATTTGTGTTCCCTCCACTTTTACGGTAACCCCCGGCAGCGGATTCTTATCCTGGTCGTAAACGTATCCTATCAAACTTTCGTTTTGTGGTAAGATAACCTCTCGCGCTATCTCAGGGTTGTTCACAGCAGCCATGAGATTAGCCGACACTGAGCATAAAGCAAGGGCAGCCAATCCGACAGTAACACTATGATTTACTTTTCTCGTCATAAGAAAATTCTCTCTCTGTCTTTCCATGAAACTCTATTTAGTAATAATACGGAATGTTTCTTTCTGCGGACAAAGATACAATATTTTTTTTAATTAAACATTTTTTTTTGTACCTTTTTTGTCGAAAATAGTGTAAAATACCTAGTTTTTAGTATAAAAGTGTAGTGTTTTAGAGTTTCTATCTTTCAATATGTGTCTGTTTTTCGATTTTTTGCCGTCAGATTGTCTGTTTTTACCGCTAAGTAAGATTTTGGGATGATGTTTTAAAAAATGTTTAGTTATTGTGGCTGTGGTAAATAAATATTTGGTTGATAATCAATTAGTTAACACGCTTGTTACCGCGTTTTGCGGTTTTATCTCTATTAAAGGTAAAAAAGTAAAAAGAGCCTTAACCCCTTAGCGCCCCCGTCCCCAGCGATTCCATCGCTGGTCCCCCGAAGGCAAAAAGCCCCTGATGTAAGAACACACCAGGGGCTATATAAATTTACGAGGGAATGGGGTTATGAAGGGCTAAGGCTTTTTTACCTTTTTACCTTTAAAAGTTTCTAGAAGTTAACTCCGAAATTGAGCTGGAGGGCTCCATTGCGCGATTTGTCGAAACTGTCGTGGCAGATGTTGGCAAGACCGATGTCGTAGGTGAGATCGGCATAGAACATGTCGTAGCCGATGCCGCAGCCGATGCGGATACCACCATCAAGGCGGCGGAAGTTTGCATCCTTGAACGAACTCTCTGCTTCACGCTCGGCAAAGTTCTTGATCTTGCCTCCTACACCTACGGCAAAATAGCCGCCTACCTGAGGCTGGATGGAGAAGTGGTCGTCTACCTCGTACTTGTACTTCAGTACGGCTGGAATCTCAAGATAATTGAGGTCGTAGGTCATCTTCTTGCCTTCAGGAAGATCCTTCTTGCCACCTTTCTCTATATATGAAAGTCCGGTTTCGAGATAGAGTGGGGCACTGTCGGTCAATGGGATGCCGGCTACTACGCCCACATTCAGGCCGGTCTGCCAGTCGCCACCATCCAGACGGGAATCGTCGGAATTGACAAAGGTGAAGGCAGGACCGATGCGGAATCCGTAATACGGGCTGCCGTAGTTGTGGTTGTAACGGTAGTCGAGATGCCCCGTCTGCTTGTTATAATATCTGCTGTCACGATAATTCTGTGCTGCTGCCGGCATCAGAGCCAGAAGCAATGCCATCATGATGAATGCTAATCTTTTCATAATTCTTATTCTTTTATACATTAATATATACTGTTTGAAGAAACTTGTTTTACGGTGCAAAGGTAGGGATAAAAAACGAAACGGCAGCGAGCGTTTCCCTAAATGATAGAGGGGAACCCCTATTTCTGACCTAATACAACTTTCTCAACAAAAAAAATATAAATTTTTGCTATATTTTTTTGTTTTGTCTCCAATTTGTGCTATCTTTGCCTTCAAATTATAAACGTTTATATAGAAATATGAAATTTTTGAAGAAGTATCTACTGGATATTCTGGTAGTTATTGCATTTGCAATCATCTCCTTCGTCTACTTTATGCCTGCCGATATGGACGGACGAATTCTCTTCCGACATGATGCGGCGGCTGGAAAGGGACTGGGACATGAAAAGGAACTCTTCCAGCAGCAGACGGGAGAGACTACACGATGGACGAACTCGGTGTTTGGCGGTATGCCTACCTATCAGATGTCGCCTTCGTATGACAGTAATCAGGTGCTCAGCCAGATTGTGAAGGCATATCATCTGTGGTTGCCAGACTATGTATGGTATGTCTTTGTATACCTCCTGGGCTTCTATATCATGCTGCGTGCCTTCAACTTCAGACAGTCGCTGGCGGCGCTGGGAAGTATCATCTGGGCATTCTCGTCCTACTTTTTCATCATCATCGCTGCCGGACATATCTGGAAGGTATGGGCGCTGGCTTATCTGCCTCCGATGATTGCGGGCGTGGTGCTTGCCTATCGGGGCAAGTATCTCAAGGGACTGCTCCTTACTGCCATCTTCTCGGCTTTCGAGGTGCAGGCTAACCACGTGCAGATGACTTATTACTACCTCTTTATCATCCTCTTCATGGTGATTGCCTTCCTGGCAGATGCCATCAAGAAAGGTGAACTCGCACGCTTCGGAAAGGCTACGGCGGTATGCGTGGTAGGTGCCCTCATCGGTATCTCGCTCAACCTCTCGAACCTTTATCATACCTGGCAGTATGGTCAGGAAACTATGCGAGGAAAGAGTGAACTTGTAAAGAAAAATGCGGCTAACCAGACCAGCAGCGGTCTGGATAGAGACTATATCACACAGTGGAGCTACGGTATCGACGAAACCTGGACGCTGATGATTCCGGATGCCAAGGGCGGTGCCTCCGTGCCGCTGGCGCAGAACCAGCAGGCTATGGAGAAGGCAGATCCTAACTTTGTGCAGATTTACCAGCAGCTGGGACAGTACTGGGGCAACCAGCCGGGAACGAGCGGACCGGTATATGTAGGCGCCTTCGTCTGCATGCTCTTTATCCTCGGCCTGTTTATCGTGAAGGGTCCGATGAAGTGGGCGCTGCTCGCTGCCACCATCTTGAGCATCCTGCTCGCCTGGGGTAGAAACTTCATGCCGTTTACCAATTTCTTCCTCGATTATGTGCCGATGTATGCCAAGTTCCGAACGGTGGCATCTATCCTGGTCATCGCAGAATTCACCATCCCGCTCCTGGCGATGATGGCGCTGAAGAAGATTGTGGATGAGCCGGAGATTCTGACAGAGAAGATAAAATATGTATATGCCAGCTTTGGTCTGACAGCAGGCTTCTGTCTGCTCTTTGCCATCATGCCGGGCGTATTCTTCCCAGATTTCATATCGGTACAGGAAACTCAGGCGCTGCAGCAGTTGCCTCAGGAGTATATCTCTCCAATCATGAGCAATCTGACGGATATCCGCAAGGGCATCTTCACATCCGACTGCTGGCGTTCGTTCTGGATTATCCTCATCGGTTCGGCACTGCTGATGCTCTTCAAGATGAAGAAGCTGGGCAAAGAATATATGATTGCCGGCATCGCCGTGCTCTGTCTGGTGGATATGTGGATGGTGAACAAGCGCTATCTCTACGATGATATGTTCGTAGACAAGGCGCAGCGCGATACACCGCAGCAGATGACCGAGACCGACAAGATTATCTGCCGTGACAAGGCACTCGACTACCGTGTGCTGAATCTGGCATCGAATACATTCAATGAGAACGAGACCTCTTACTACCACAAGAGCATCGGCGGCTATCATCCAGCCAAGCTCCGTCGCTACCAGGAGATGATTGATGCACATATCGCTCCTGAGATGCAGAAGACGATGCAGGCTGTAGCTGCTGCGGGCGGCGATATGACCAAGGTGAACGGCGACAGTATCTATCCGGTATTGAATATGCTGAATACCAAATACTTCATCATGCCGCTGCAGGGCGGACAGACCGTTCCGGTGCAGAATCCGTATGCCTACGGCAATGCATGGTTCGTAGACGAGGTGAAGTATGTGAACAATGCCAACGAGGAAATCGATGGTGTGGGCAAGGTGAACCTCCGACACGTGGCTGTGGCTGATGCCAAATTCAAGGAACAGCTGGCGCAGAGCGTGAAGCAGGATGATACTTCGGTGGTGAAGATGATTCAGTATAAGCCGAACAACCTGACTTACGAGGTCAAGTCGAGCAAGGGCGGCGTGATCGTATTCTCTGAGATTTACTATCCGGGCTGGACGGCTACGGTTGATGGACAGCCGGCTGAGCTGGGCAGAGTGAACTATATTCTGCGTGCGCTGAACGTGAAAGCAGGCAGCCATAAGGTAGTGCTCGATTTCCATCCTCAGTCGCTCAAGAATACCGAGACGGTGGCTTACATCGGCTATGGCGTTCTGGCTCTCCTTATTATAATAGGTGTAGTGGTTGAGGTGAGAAAACGCAAGAAGGCTTCTCCGGAAGTGAATGAATAAAAAGGAGAAAGACTTATGCTGTTTCGCACAGAAATAGATATTCCGAAGGCCGACTTCGAGATTGGGGCGGCAGAGCGGATGCTCTTTGTGGGCAGTTGCTTTGCCGACAATCTGGGTAGGCGGTTTGTGGAGAACCGCTTCCGGGCTACGGTGAATCCCTTCGGGGTGATGTATAATCCGGCAAGCATTCTCCATACGGTAGAGAAATGTTCCGAGGTCCGTCCCCAGGTGGCTGTCTTTACGCTGGGTACCAACCATGTGTATATCCTGAAGGAGACGGGCGAGATAGTGGACAACTGCCAGAAGCGCCCGCAGCGCCTCTTCGAAGAGCGGGAACTGAGCGTGGACGAATGTGCCGGCTATCTGCAGAAGGCTATCAATCTGCTGAAATCGCAGACCGCAGCATCTGATGGCAGTGAAGGCACTCTGAAGGTAATCATCACGGTAAGCCCTATCCGCTATGCGAAATACGGCTATCACGGGAGTCAGCTTTCGAAGGCTACGCTCCTGCTGGCAGCCGATAAGCTGGTGAAGGAGAATCCGGGGGTGGTGAGCTATTTTCCGGCTTACGAGATCATAAACGATGAACTCCGTGACTACCGCTTCTACAAGGAAGACATGCTGCACCCGAGCGAACAGGCTGTGGAATATATCTGGGAACGGTTCCGGGCAACCTACTTCGGCAAGGCAGCCGAGCAGTTTCTGGAAGACTGGCGGCCTATCCGCGAAGCACTCGGCCATAAGCCCTTCCATCCCGAGAGCGAAGAACATCAGAAGTTCATCGCCAGGACGGAAGAGAAGAAAAGACAATTTGAGGAGAAATATCATCTCTTATAAAATGGAGAAATATCATCTCTTATAAAATAAAGAATATTTAAATAACAAGACAATGACATATACTATTGAAAAGGTAACCACACTGATAGGTGCGCGTCGCTATGGAGACAATGATACCAACATCGGTTTTATCCTGACCGATAGTCGTTCACTTTGTTTCCCAGAGGAAACTCTGTTCTTTGCGCTCAAGTCGGAGCGTAATGATGGTCATAACTACATCCCTGAGTTGTATCGCAGAGGTGTGAAAAACTTTGTTGTAACGAATGTGCCTAAGGGCTATGCTTCTGATTATCCGGGAGCCAACTTCCTGAAGGTCGTAAACACGCTCGAGGCTCTCCAGCGTCTGGCTGAGCGCCACCGTGACGAGTTTAACATCCCTATCGTAGGCATCACGGGTTCAAACGGCAAGACCATGGTCAAGGAGTGGCTCTACCAGCTGTTCTCGCCAAGCATGTTTGTTACCCGCAGTCCGCGCAGTTACAACTCTCAGATAGGTGTGCCATTGTCGGTATGGCTGATGAACGAGCAGACCCAGGTGGGCGTTTTCGAGGCAGGTATCAGTATGCCTGGTGAAATGCTTGCCCTGCGTGACATCATCCAGCCAACCATCGCCGTACTGACCAATCTGGGTGCTGCGCATCAGGAGAACTTCTCTTCCTTGGAGGAGAAATGCCGGGAGAAACTCATCCTCTTCCATGATGCAGAGACCGTAATCTATGATGGCGATGACGAGGTTATCAACAAGGTGATAGCTGAATATCCCGACTATAAAGGCGAGAAACTCTTCTGGTCGCTCAAGAACCCGGAGGCTCCTTTCTATGTAAAGAACATCGAGAAGCAGCAGAGCGTGAGCGTGATTACCTATATATATAAAGGTGAGGAAGACAGTTTCTCTATCCCGTTCATCGACGATGCATCTGTACAGAATGCCATCATCTCTGCTGTCGTGGCATCGAAACTCGGTCTTTCGGCTGAAGATATCGACAAGCGCATGACACAGCTCGAACCTGTGGCAATGAGACTGGAGGTGAAGGTAGGACAGCACGGATGTACGCTGATCAACGACAGCTACAACAGTGATATCAACTCGCTCGATATCGCTCTCGACTTCATGAACCGCCGGCCAGACCATCGCGGCCGTCGCCATACACTGATATTGAGCGACATCTACCAGAGCGGTCAGGAACCGGAGGCTTTATATAAAGAGGTGAGCGATTTAGCCCGCAAGCGTGGCGTGGTAAAGTTCATCGGTATCGGTCCTGAGCTGTGCAAGCAGCACGATGAGATTCAGATTTCAGAGAAGTTCTTCTTCCCGAATGTAGAGGAATTCATCGCCAGCGAGGTGTTTGCTTCCCTGCGCGATGAAGTGATTCTGCTGAAGGGCGCCCGTCAGTTTGGCTTCGACCAGCTCACCGAACTGCTGGTACAGAAGGTACACGAGACTACGCTGGAGGTGAATCTGAATGCCGTGGTAGCCAATCTGAACTACTACCGTGCGTTTATGAAGCCGGAAACCAAGCTGGTATGCATGATCAAGGCAGACGGCTACGGTGCAGGTGCCGTGGAGATAGCCAAGACCCTGCAGGACCATCGTGTAGACTATCTGGCTGTGGCTGTAGCCGATGAGGGCGTTACGCTGCGCAAGAACGGCATCACCAGCAACATCATGATCATGAATCCGGAGATGACCGCCTTCAAGACTATGTTCGATTACGACCTGGAGCCGGAGGTTTACTCTTTCCGTCTGCTCGATGCGCTCATCAAGGCAGCTGAGAAAGAGGGAGTAACCGGTTTCCCTGTCCATATCAAGCTGGATACCGGCATGCACCGCATGGGCTTCGACCCTGAGAACGATATGGAGGAACTCATCGGCAAGCTGAAGCACCAGAATGCCATCATCCCACGTTCTGTGTTCTCTCACTTCGTGGGCAGCGATGACGACAGTTTCGATGATTTCTCAGCTCATCAGTTTGAACTCTTCGACAAGGGCAGCAAGCAGTTGCAGGCAGCCTTCGACCATAAGATATTGCGCCATATCTGCAATTCGGCAGGTATCGAGCACTTCCCGGAGCGCCAGCTGGATATGTGCCGTCTGGGACTCGGACTCTACGGCATCAATTCGCGCAACAACAAGACTATCAACTGCGTGAGCACCCTGAAGACAACCATTCTGCAGATGCACAACGTGAAGGCAGGCGACAGTGTGGGCTACAGCCGCAAGACGATTCTCGACAGAGACAGCGTTATCGCAGCCATCCCTATCGGATATGCTGACGGACTGAACCGCCGTCTGGGCAACCGTCATGCCTACTGTCTGGTGAACGGCCAGAAGGCAGATTATGTGGGCAACATCTGTATGGATGTGGCGATGATAGACGTGACCGACATCGCTTGCAAGGAAGGAGATTCGGTAGAAATCTTCGGCGAGCATTTGCCTGTCCAGACTCTGAGCGATATCCTCGAGACCATCCCTTACGAGGTGCTGACCACCATCAGCAACCGTGTGAAGAGAGTTTACTTTCAGGATTAGGAAGTGAAGAGGGAAGAATGAAGACCGATTCGGTAAAAAATCATTTAAAAACGTATAAAAATAGAGAAATCCTATCAGAAATGTTCTGATAGGATTTTTTTTTGCGTAAATTTTTCCTTTAAAACGTATTGTAATTGAAGAAAAAAGTGTATCTTTGCACACAACAAATCATCTAAAGACAAAAGAGGGTGCTCCTTGTCGAGTATTTTCTAACAATTAAACAATTCAAAAAATTAAAATGGAACAAGTATTTAGCTATATTATCAGTCTCGGTGCGAGCGTGATGATGCCTATCATCTTCACGGTCATCGGTCTGTGTATTGGCATGAAATTCGGAAAGGCTCTGAAGTCGGGACTCTTCGTAGGCGTGGGTTTCGTAGGCTTGGGCGTGGTAACAGCATTGCTGACTACCAACTTCAACGACCCATTGAAGGCTATTTCTGACATCTACCACCTACAGTTAAACGTTTTTGACATGGGATGGCCTGCAGCTGCAGCTGTAGCTTACAATACAGCAGTGGGCGCATTGATTATCCCAATATGTCTGGGTGTCAACTTCTTGATGTTGATTACTAAGACAACACGTACAGTGAATATCGACCTCTGGAACTACTGGCACTTCGCCTTTATCGGTGCGGTGGCTTACTTCGTGATGGGCCAGAGTTTGCTCTGGGGCTATTTCGCAGCCATCGTCTGCTACATCAACACGCTGGTTTGTGCAGACCTGACAGCCGACAGATTCCAGAAATATTATGATTTGGATGGTATCTCAATTCCGCAGCCATTCTGCCAGAGTTTCATGCCATTCGCAATCGTTTTCAATAAACTCTTCGATATGATTCCGGGCTTCTCTAAGCTCGATATTGATGCAGAGGGACTGAAGAAGAAGTTTGGTGTGCTCGGCGAGCCACTGGTACTCGGCGTTATCGTAGGTGCCCTGATAGGTTGGGCAGCCCAGCTCGATATCAAGAAGATTCTCTTCCTGGGTGTAACGATGGGTGCCGTGATGGAGTTGATTCCTCGTATTACAGCCCTGTTTATCGATGGTTTGAAGCCTATCTCAGAGAAGACACAGGAGTTGGTGAAGACCAAGTTTAACGGCAAGAAGGTTCATATCGGTATGAGTCCTGCCCTGGTTATCGGTCATCCTACTACCCTGGTAGCATCTGTGATTCTGATTCCGGTTATCCTTGCTATCGCAGTCTTCCTGCCAGGCAACCAGTTCTTGCCTTTGGCTTCGTTGGCAGGTATGTTCTACCTCTTCCCAATGATTCTGCCGTTTACAAGAGGTAATGTGGTGAAGACGCTTATCATCGGTCTGGTAACCCTCGTCATCGGTCTCTACTTCGTTACCGATATGGCACCAGACTTTACGCTGGCAGCCAACCAGGTTTATGCAGCTACAGGCGATAATGCCGCTCATATCCCTGACGGATTCTCAGGCGGTGCACTCGATTTCGCATCCTCTCTCTTCGGATGGGTTATCTATCGCGGTGTGAAGCTTTCATACGTAGGTATGGGTGTTCTCGCAGTCATCACAGTAGCCCTGATGGTTATCAACCGTCAGCGCATCGTGAAGGAGGAAAAAAAGTAAAAAGGTAAAAAATAAAACAAGATAATTATGAAGAAATTAACATTAATATTAGCAGCAATGGTATTAACAGCAAGTCAGGCTTTTGGCCAGTGTGGAAAATGTGGTTATGAAGTGAAGGCAGAAAATACCTACACTAACTACAACGTTCGTTATGCAAGCAATCCGATGGATGCAAAGCACTATACAACAGATCGCCTTCGCGGTGAATTCGCTATCGAGAAGGTGTTTGCTCCAGGCGAGGTAAACTGGACATACACCATGTTCGACCGCTTCCTCATCGGTGGTGCTGAGCCAACAACAGCTCCTCTGAAGCTGACTTCTATCGCTCCTCTCTATACAGACAAGCCAAACGATCAGAAGAATCTGCTCGACAACCGCGAGTTGGGTATCATCAACATCGGTGGCGAGGGTACTGTTACCGTTGACGGCAAGAAGTATACACTCGCTTTCCAGGAGGCTCTCTATGTAGGTCGTGGTGCCAAGAACATCGAGGTAAGCAGCAAGAATGCAGCTAAGCCAGCTAAGTTCTATATGAACAGCGCTTGTGCTCATCAGACATATCCTACCAAGAAGGTTACCCTGAAGGATGCCAACAACATTAAGGCTGGTAGCCTGAAGGAGAGCAATGACCGCGTAATCCACCAGTTGATTATCGACGGTGTAGCCGGTGTTCGTACCTGCCAGTTGCAGATGGGTGTTACTGAGTTGAAGGAGGGTTCTGTATGGAACACCATGCCAGCTCATACTCACCTCCGCCGTATGGAGACTTACCTCTATTATAATGTACCAGAGGGTCAGAAGATTCTCCACGTAATGGGTGAGCCACAGGAGACACGTCCTATCTGGTTGAACAACGAGCAGGCTGTGATTGCTCCGGAGTGGTCTATCCACTGTGCAGCAGGTACCAGCAACTATACCTTTATCTGGGGTATGGCAGGCGAGAATCTGATCTACAACGATATGCAGGTAGTGAAGATTCCTACATTGGAATAATAAGATACATGATATGGCAACCTGGTTTATGATTAATATGAGCCAGGCTTTGCCGTCTAAATAGTAATCTAAAATAAAAATAAGTATAACGCTTAAAAACTTTTTGCAAAATGAGTCCTATTACAACAAGCAAAATGTCCAACTTCCGTTGGGTAATCTGTGCGCTGCTCTTCATCGCAACCACAGTCAATTACATGGACCGTCAGGTTCTCTCTTTAACATGGAAAGACTTTATTGCTCCAGAATTCCACTGGACAGATGATCACTATGGTACCATCACCGGTCTTTTCTCTATCTTCTATGCCATCGCCAACCTCTTTGCAGGTAAGTTTGTGGATTGGATGGGCACCAAGAAAGGTTATCTCATCGCTATCTTCGTATGGTCAACAGGTGCTGTGATGCACGCCGGTTGCGGTTGGGTAGCTATGCAGATGGAAGGTTATGATTCTATCGAGGCGCTCCGCATGGTGCAGGCTGGTAGTGATGCAGCCGTAGCGATTGCTACAATCAGTGTATGGTTGTTCCTCTCTTGCCGCTTGATTCTTGCTGTGGGTGAGGCTGGTAACTTCCCTGCAGCCATCAAGGTAACAGCAGAGTATTTCCCTAAGAAAGACCGTGCTTTCTCTACCGCTATCTTCAACAGTGGTGCATCTGTAGGTGCTTTGGCAGCTCCAGCTACCATTCCATTGTTGGCTCGCAGCATGGGCTGGGAGTGGGCTTTCATCATCATCGGTGTGCTCGGTTATGTATGGATGGGTCTCTGGGTGTGGCTTTATGAGAAGCCTTCTCAGAGCAAGCATGTAAACAAGGCTGAGCTTACTTATATTGAGCAGGATGAGAACCTCGATCAGGTTGAGGCTGAGAAAGAGGCTGAAACTGCCGCTGAGGAGAAAACTATCGGTTTCCTGAAGTGCTTCAGCTACCGCCAGACCTGGTCATTCATCGTAGGTAAGTTGATGACTGATGGTGTTTGGTGGTTCTTCCTCTTCTGGGCACCTGCATACTTCTCTGACCAGTATGGTTATTCTTCAGATTCAGGTATGGGTATCGCCCTCATCTTCACACTCTATGCTATTGTAACCGTATTGAGTATTGGTGGTGGTTACTTGCCAACCTACTTTGTAGACAAGAAGGGTATGAATCCATATATCGGTAGAATGCGTGCGATGTTGATTTTCGCTTGCTTCCCATTGCTCGGTCTGATTGCCCAGCCTATGGGTGAGTACAGTGCATGGTGGCCAGCTATCATCATCGGTTTGCTCGGTGCAGGTCATCAGGCTTGGTCAGCTAACCTCTATTCTACCATCGGTGATATGTTCCCTAAGTCAACTGTAGCTACCATCACCGGTATTGGTGCGATGGCAGGTGGTATCGGTTCCTTCCTGATTAACAAGGGCTCCGGTATGCTCTTCACCTATGCAGAGGGTCAGGGTTCTGCCTTCAGTTTCATGGGCTTCGATGGCAAGCCAGGTGCCTACATGATTGTATTCTGCATCTGTAGTGTTGCTTACCTCGTAGGCTGGTGCATCATGAAGGCATTGGTTCCTAAGTACAAGCCAATCGTTGTAGAATAATGAAAAAGTAAAAAAGTAAAAAGGTAAAAAGGTAAAAAGAGCACCTCGCTGGTTAACATTCCGCTAGGCTTTTTTACCTTTTTACCTTTTTACTTTTTTACCTTTAAATAAATCCTTGCTGCTTGAGGGCTTCGATAAACCCAACGCTCATCGCCTCGCAATCCTTCTTTGTGTATCGGATGTCGGTAAAAACCTGGGCTAGGGTCTCTACGTTGTTGATGCGAACGAACTCCTTGTTCTCTTCAAGAGCTTCCTTTTCTGCATAGAAGTCATCTATCTTTTCTGGGGTGTAATCTTCGAAATGCTCGTGGTGGATGATGCTGCGCAGAGGGAGACGGTCGCTCAGGGCTGGATGTTCTGCAGGCCAGCCGATGGTCAATGTGGCTACTGGCATTACAAGCTTAGGGAGCTTCAGGGTGTCGATGATCATCTTTGGCATATATACCGTAGTTCCCAGGAAACAGGTGCCTAAACCGGCTTCTTCTGCCAGATTGGTGAAGGTCTGGGTAAAGAGAAGGGCATCGGTAGCTGCATTCATAAAAGAGAGAATGTTGTCATAGCCCGGGGTTCCCTTGCGGTTCTCTGCCCAGAGGGTTGTGCGGCGATAATCAGCACAGATGGTGAGGACGACAGGGGCTTCTGTTACCATCGGCTGGTTGAAGTGGGCTGGCGCCAGCGCCTTCTTTCCTTCTTCACTTCTTGTTACCACAACGCTGTAAAGCTGCAGGTTTCCCATTGTCGGGGTGCGCTCTGCCTCTTCCAAAAGGCGGTTCAGGAGTTCTTCAGATACTTCCTTCTCTGCATATTTTCTGATGCTTGTTCTGTTCTTAATCGATTCCATATCTTTTTTATTTTATCATTATACCTTATTATATATATAGGAGTTCTCTTCCATTTCAGAACCCTATTTTGCTGCAAAGTTAGTGAAAGTTTCCCAAAAAGTTGTCTTTCTTTCACTTTTTTAGTGAAATATATGCCAAAACGTTTCAGATTTTAGAAATAAAAGTTTAATTTTGCACCTAAATATGAAACGTTTGATATGAAATATACTGAAAATATGACTTTTGAAGAGGCTTCCAAGGCTCTTATAGATGAATTGAATGCTAATCTGGCAACACTTCATCAGAATTATCATGTAGAACAGTCTGATTGGAATAAACTCTATGATCAGATAGCCAATGTTGTTTCAGAGGAAACTCATCTTCCTGTTTTCTCTCCTGAAGTGATGGAGGTGCGACCTCGAGAACTGGAATGCGATGTGGTGCGATTCCAGAATAATAAGGAGAAATGGGTGGCTCTGGTAGGACTGCTCGATGGTCATCCATACGAAATCTTCACGGGTTTGCAGGATGAGGACGAGGGTATCATGCTGCCTAAATCTGTAAGCAAAGGCAAGATTGTGAAGACCATTCTGGATGGAGGATTGAAGCGATACGACTTCCAGTTTGTGAACAAGCGAGGCTATAAGATTACGGTTGAGGGATTGAGCGAGAAGTTTAATCCTGAATACTGGAACTATGCCAAGCTGATTTCCGGTGTGCTGCGCTACCGTATGCCTATCGAACATGTCATCAAACTCGTTTATCAGCTCCAGCTTACTTCAGATAACATCAATACCTGGAAGAAAGGTGTTGTGACAGCCCTGAAGAGATATCTGAAGGATGGTAGCCTGATGAAACTTTACGATGATAGCGATTCCGAATCCTAATCCCCAAGATAGAAACTGATATAAACTATGCTTTTCCGTAGTAAGATATACTTGAAGAATGTCCGTTTCCATGCATATCACGGCGTTCTGCCACAGGAAACCCTGGTGGGCAACGATTATGTGGTGAATCTGGATGTGAGCTATGATTTCTCCAGAGCCATGGAAACCGATGAACTGGCTGGAACCCTCAACTATGCAGAACTCTATGAACTCGTGAAACAGGAGATGGAGATACCTAGCAAACTGCTGGAACATGTAGCCGGAAGGATAGGAAAGCGACTCTTTGCAGAATATCCGACTATTCAGAAAATACAACTCGCCATTACCAAAGTTAATCCTCCTTTTGGAGCAGATTGTGACGGCGCAGGGGTAGAAGTTGTATTAACAAATGATAAAACTTTATAGTAGATTTAGGTTTTCTGATACAAAAGTAGTAATTTTGCAAAATCATCAGAAAGATATGTTGAAGAAAATAACACTCATATTGACCCTATTGTGTATGTTGGTGCTGACAGCGACGGGCGCCAACCGCCGTTTCACGCTCGTCATCGACCCAGGTCATGGCGGTCATGATGCGGGTGCACTTGGTGCTATTTCCAAAGAAAAGAATATCAATCTCTCTGTGGCATTGCAGTTTGGCAAATATGTTGAGCGCAATATGCCGGATGTGAGAGTCATCTATACCCGTAAGACGGATGTCTTTATTCCTCTGAAAGAGCGTGCCAACATCGCCAACCGCGCCAATGCCGACCTGTTTATCTCGGTACATACCAATGCGCTGCCAGCCGGTAAGATAGCCCGCGGTTTTGAAACCTATACGCTCGGTATGCACCGTGCCAAGGATAATCTCGATGTGGCTATGCGAGAGAACTCCGTTATCTCGATGGAGAAGGGCTATCAGCAGACCTATCAGGGTTTCGACCCAAGATCTTCTGAGAGCTACATCATCTTCGAGTTTATACAGGGTAAGAATATGGAGAGAAGCGTAGAACTGGCGCGCAATATCCAGCGAAAGGTATGTTCCGGTGCCAACCGTCCGGATAAGGGTGTGCATCAGGCTGGATTCCTGGTTCTCAGAGAAACTTCGATGCCCAGCTGTCTGATAGAGCTCGGTTTCATCACTACTGCCGATGAAGAAAGACTGCTCAACGATGCCAGCAGGGTGGATGATATCGCCCGAGGCATCTACGAAGGTTTTGCGCAATATCGCAATAAATACGATAAATCCATCTCGGTTCCTTATCGAGCTGCGGATACCGAATCGGTGCCGGTTGCCAAGATAGTTTCTGATACGAAGCAGGAGAAGAACGAGCGCCGTGCTGAGGAGGCGGATACTACGCCGAGAAGAACGGTGAAGCAGGTGGAAACCAGAGCAACAAAGGCTAAAACGGTTCAGCAGAACAGAAGACAGAACCCGCAGGATAAGCCGGCTCAGCAGAGCAGACAGGCGCAGCAGAACAGACAGAACCAGCAGAACAGAACTGTAGCTCAGAACAAGCCGGCACAGCAGAAAGCCAATGTAGCCGATGCGCCTGTCTTCAAGCTCCAGATATTTGTCAGCAACCGCACGCTCCGCAAGGGCGATGCCCATTTTAAGGGCGAAACCGGTTATGACAGTTATCAGGAAGGCAATATGGTGAAATATACGATGGGAGCCTCTACCAACTATAATGAGATTTTCCGCTTGCGCAAGACGCTTGCCGAGAAGTTCCCGGAAGCTTTCATCATAGCTTTCAAGAATGGAAAGAAATATGATGTGAATCAGGCTATACGTGAGTTCAAACAGAACAGAAACCGCTGATTGACCTGAGTAAGGATAAGATATAAGCACGAATATATTAAGAGATAAATATGAAGCTAACAAAAGAAATCAAGATAGCTCTTGTAGCTATTGTCGGTATTTTGATTATGTATTTCGGAATCAATTTTCTGAAAGGCATGAATCTGTTCTCTACCAACAACGCCTACTATATGACGTTTGATGACATCCAGGGACTGGGTGCCTCTACGCCTATTTATGCGGATGGTTATAAGGTAGGTATCGTGGATGGTTTGGAATATGATTACAAGGAGAATGGTCCTATCAAAGTAAAGGTGGATATTATCAAGGATTTGAGAATCCCGCAGGGCAGTAAAGCCGAAATAGTAAAAGACTTGATGGGTAACCTGCAGGTGAATCTGCTTCTGGCAAACAATCCGCGCGAAAGAGTAGAACCGGGTGGTATCATTCCGGGTGCTGTAAACGGAGGCATGATGGATAAGGCTGCCAGCCTGGTTCCGGTAGTGGAAAAGATGTTGCCTAAGTTGGATTCTATCCTTACCAGCGTGAATGCGCTGCTGGCTGACCCGGCTCTGGCTGCTTCGCTGCATAATGTGGAAACCATCACAAGCAACCTCACCGTTTCTACACGTGAACTGAATACCCTGATGGCAGGACTCAACAAACAGGTTCCGGGTATGATTGGAAAGGCAAATGGCGTGCTGGATAATACCAACCGCCTTACAGCTAATCTGGCCAGTCTTGATGTGCAGGGCACTTTGAACAAGGTGAACCAGACTTTGGAGAGTGCTCATCAGTTTACTGAGAAGCTGAACAGCAACCAGGGCAGCCTCGGATTGCTGATGAACGATACCAAACTGTACGACAATCTGACGTCAACCATGAGTCATGCCGACTCCTTGGTTATCGACTTGAAGGCACATCCGAAACGCTATGTCCATTTCTCTGTTTTCGGCAGAAAAGACAAGTAAAAAGAGTTTGAGCTAAATAAATTTAGTCTAAATAAGATTCGGTATGTTTCACGCCCCGAAATGACTCGCAAACTGTTTGTTTGTTAGCCGTTTCGGGGACGTTACATTATTGTTTCACTGAATTTCAGTCTGCTATATTTGTATTTTAGACAAGTGTTTGGTATTCAGTAATTTAATGACTATCTATTAAAATATTTTAAATAAGGGGATTTGCATTTCTCCTATTTTTTTTGTAACTTTGCACGTGATTTCGCATCTTTTGGTGCGTCCCGTCATTTGTGAATTAAAGTATTAATAATATAAGTAATCAATGTTAGCAAGTCCAAAAGCCCTCTGGGACAACAGTCTTTTGCTCATAAAGGACAGTGTAACAGAGCAGCAATATAACACATGGTTCAAACCAATCGTCTTTGAATCGTACAAGCCGTCGACAAAGACTTTGTTGGTGCAGGTTCCGAGTCCGTTCGTATACGAGTACTTGGAACAGAACTTCGTTGACTTGTTAAGTAAGGTGCTGCATCGTAATTTTGGTGAAGGAATCCGTCTCACTTATCGTGTTGTAACCGATAAGGAGCATAAGCTTTCTCAAGATATTGAGGCAGATCCAGACGATGCTGATATGGCAAAGCAAACTCGTGAGTGTGCCCAGCAGACGGCTGTCCAGCCTGCCGCTCCCCAGCAGCAGGAAGACATTGATACGCAGTTAGACCCGAAGCTTACTTTCAACAATTATATGGAGGGTGACAGCAATAAGCTGCCTCGTTCCGTAGGATTGTCTATTGCCGAGCATCCCAATACCACCCAGTTTAACCCAATGTTCATTTACGGACCTTCGGGTAGCGGTAAGACGCATCTGGTGAATGCCATCGGTCTGAAAGCGAAGCAGATGTATCCTCAGAAGCGTGTGCTCTATGTGAGTGCCCGTCTTTTCCAGACCCAGTATACTGATGCCGTGCTCCATAATGCGAGCAATGATTTCATCAACTTCTATCAGTCTATCGATATGCTGATTGTGGATGATATCCAGGAGTGGGCTGGTAAGGCGAAGACGCTGAATACCTTCTTCCATATCTTCAACCACCTCTTCCGCAACGGAAAGCGTATTATCCTGGCGTGCGACCGCCCTCCGGTAGAGTTGAAGGATATGCCAGACCGTCTGCTCACCCGTTTCTCTTGCGGTCTGGTCTGCGAGTTGGAGAAGCCGAATATCCAGTTGTGTGTGGATATCCTGAGCAATAAGATTCGTCGTGACGGTTTGAAGATTCCGGTAGATGTCATCTCTTTCATCGCCCAGACCTGTAACGGAAGTGTGCGCGATTTGCAGGGAGCCATCAATGGTCTTCTGGCTTACAGCATTGTTTATAACAGCAGCATTGATATCCGTCTTGCCGAACGCGTCATCAAGCGTGCGGTGAAGGTGGATGATAAGCCGCTCACCATCGATGATATTGTTGAAACGGTTTGCCATCATTATAATGTAACGGTTACTGCTGTGAACAGCAAGAGCCGTAAGCGTGATTATGTCGTGGCTAGACAGGTAACGATGTATCTGGCACAGAAATATACCAAAATGCCTGCTTCGAGAATCGGCAAACTCGTTGGTAATCGTGATCATAGCACAGTTATCCACAGTTGTTCAAAAGTGGAAGAAAGACTGAAGATTGATGCTGGATTCAGCGATGAACTGGTTAGTATCGAAAACGGATTAAAGGTGAAAAGGGCATAAAGGATGTGCTTTTCGCTGATAGGATAAGTTTAAGCGCGGAACCTTGGTATAGTGGTTCTTGTTTATATAAATGAAATAAAGGAAGCCTGGCAAGTTTGTTTTTGCCTTGGCTTCCTTTTTCCGTCTATAATATCTGAACTATTAACTATCAACTCTTTTTTATCATCATCTTCTTCCATTTAAAGTATCCGGCAACGGCGATGATGACGTAGAGACCGTAAAGTCCTGCCTTGAATGGGATGCCTTTGATGATATAGAGATAGAAGCAAACGGCATCTACGATAATCCAGAAGAACCACTGCTCGATATATTTGCGTGCCAGCGCCCAGAGACCCACAAAGCTCAGGGCATTGGTGAAACTGTCTTGCAGAGGAACTGTAGAGTTAGTGAAAGTTATCAGTATATAATAGGTGATGCCCCAGGCTGCCAGGAAGAACAGAAGAGTAGGGAGATAAAGCGACTTCTTCATATAGGTAATCGGAAGTTCTTCTTTCTCCTTCTGGTTGTGCTTCTTGCCATATTTCCATACGGCATAACCATATATACCGGCTATCGTATAGTAGACCGCCATACCCGCATCGCCGTAAAGACCATGACTCCAATAGAGCCATACGTCCAGGGCGGGCATGATGATGCCTACCAGCCAGAGCCAGATACTGGCACGGTACTCCAACAGGATATAAACCAGTCCGAGTACCGTGGTAAAGATGTCTAAACCATGTGATGCAATATAATCCATCATGATGATTTCTGATTAGAACTTCAATGTAAGATGCGTCATCCAGGTGGTATCTGCCATCGGGATGTATGCTATCTGCTTGAATCGGTTATCCAATGTATATCCGTAACCGATAGCATTGCTCCAGGTGAATGCGCTGGCTGCATAGTGGCGGTTGAAGATATTGTTGATGTCCACACCGAAGCTTACCTCCTTGATGCCGAGTGCCTTGGTTACCTTAGCGCTGTAGTTCAGGCTCAGGTCGCTCTGTGAATAGCATGGCAGTGAGAAGTCGCGGTCTTCTGTATTGGTAATATACTGGCGACTTACAAAGTTGGTGTGCCAGGTAGCTGAGAAACCGGCATAGTGGATATCGATGAATCCGTTCAGGATAGCTGATGGAGAATAAGACAGGGTTGAGTTGTCGTAATGTACTACGCCTGGCTTCTTGTCGTCTTCCCAGTTGCTTACATACTCATCAAAGTCCTTAATCTTGTTCTTGCTCAAAGCGGCATTTCCTTCTACAGACAACCATGACAATGGTGCCCAGCCGGCTGTCAGCTCTACGCCCATACGGTAAGAATCCTTGATGTTGGTGGTCAGTGCCTCGCCGATGTCACTCAACTGTCCGGTCTGAGCCAGCTGGTTGTCATAATCCATATAGTAGAAGTTGGCGCCTGCATGCCAGTTGTCGCCCTGATACTGATAGCCGAACTCTACATCGAGCAACTTCTCCTCTTTAGGGAATGGATAGTTGAAGTTGTCGGTAAAGTTGTTGCGCTCTGGCTCGCGGTTGCTGTAGGCTACAGATGCGTATGCCTTGTGGCCATCCTTGTTGAAGCTGATACCTGCCTTAGGATTGAAGAAGTTGTACTTCTCGTTGATGTTCAGCTCCTGGTTCTTGTAGCTGCCATCTGCCTGGGTGATAAATTTATCGTTGATACCGTCGGTCTTGTATTCTACACGGCGATACTGCAGGTCAGCGAAGGCATTCCAGTAGTCTGCAAAGCGATAGCTTGCCTTGACGAAGGCGCTGTAGTCATACTTGTGGGCATCAGAATCATAGTACTTATACTTTCCGTTGCTGCCTAAGAACTTCTTCTCGGCATCCTGGTTGGCGATATAAGTAAGGTATCCCCAGTGGTTGCCGCGGAACTGCTGCAGGTTCAATCCGCCGATAACATCCCAGTGCTCATCCTTGTAGTTGGTATTGTATACCATGCCGTAGGTATGCTGGGTGAGTCCCTTCTTGCGGATGAAGTCAGACTTCTTAACCTTGTTGCCCTCTGCATCCTTGTAAACGAGTCCGAACTTGGCAAACTTGGCGTTGTTCTTGAACTCCTTGTAGTAGCCGTAGCCATAGGTATAATGCAGTGAGAGGCTGTGGCTCCAGTGGCTGCTTGGTGTCCAGGTAGCCGAAAGGATGTTGTGGTTCTGATAGAAGTTATCAGTAGTCTTGTCCCATTTGCTTCCGTCGCGCAGGGTATAAGGAGTGATGGTATAATCGCCCTTGTCGTTGCGAACCATATCGCCTGTCAGCACGTTAAACTTATCCAGACCTGCCTTATACATATCTTTATAAGTGCGGATGCCATCCTGAAGGAGGCTGAAGTTAGAGTTGTAATCTCCGCCCAGCACACCGTTCCAAGCCTGACCGGTCTTCTCGAAGTTGCCGATGTTCTTGTAGCTTACCTTGAAGTTATCGCTCAGCCAGGTCAGTCCGCCATAGTAAGAACCTGAGCGGCCTGCTGTGCCGTCTACATAACCGTCGGTAGCTGTCTCGTGATAAGCACCGTCAAAAATCAGATGCTTGCCGAGCAGACCTGTAGAGAAGCTGGCGCCTGTATGATAGGTATTGTAAGAACCGAAAGAACCGGTAACTTCTGCAGTAGGGGTGAGCGAAGGAGCAGCTGTAGCCATAGAGATGCTTCCACCGAAGGCACCGTCGCCATTGGTAGAAGAACCTACGCCGCGCTGTACCTGGATGCTGCCCAGGAGCGAAGAATAACTGTTCATGTTAGCCCAGAAAACGGTCTGGTCTTCCGGTGAGTTGAGAGCCACTCCGTCGAGTGTTACATTGATGCGGCTTCCGGCAGCGCCACGAATGCGCATATAGGTAGTACCGGTGCCGATACCGTTCTCACTCCAGGCGAGGATGCCCGGTGTACGAGAAAGGAGAAATGGCAATTCCTGACCTGAGCAAGAGAATTGTTTGAGTTCTGATTTCCTGATGTTAGCCACGGCGTATGGAGCTTCCTTTGCGGCACGTACGCCTTTTACAATCACTTCATTCAAATTCTGCACCTTCAAGGTGTCGATTTTTGTCTGTGCCAGTGCAGCCTGGCTTGCCAAAGAGCAAAACGCTACACTGAGTGCGATCCCGTTGAATCTTTTCATTTATTTAAATTAAAAACATCATATAAGGGGGAATTTGCCTTATTTTCCTACGCCAGCATTACCTGGTTCAGGTCGATGGGTATATTCTCAGCATCCGCTTTTTTCTCTTTTCCGGCGGTAGCACCCCTTAGTTAGCTCTCTGCTAACCGGGTGCAAAGGTACAAATAAATTTTAATCCCGCAAAATTTACGTAGATTTTTACTATATTTGTGTCCTTTTATCATTCTTTTTTCTTATATTTGCAGTCGGATTGCTGTTATTCGCAGTCCTTACAGTTTGAAACCTAAACTTCATGTGATAGGATTATGAGACGGTATATTTCACATTTGTTCACGTGGGTCATCTCTTTCCTGACCCTGTTGGCATTCTCATCGTGCTTGAATGAGCATCCTAAGGATCAGCTCGATGGGGGTGGCAGCAATGGTTCTGCGTCTGAAATATTCGATACGACCATAGCTCCTTTATATGATTTTATGGGTGGAACGATAGATGGGGAAGGCATCTGCGATATTCAGCGTTTGGACAGTCTGCTTTCTCTTTCTCCTGATGATGAGCAGCTTTATTCTTCCTGGCAATATCTTTATCGGGCTATCGGTATGTGCAACAAGTCGCTGGATATGATTGATTTACAGTCAGTACGCCTTACCGATAACCAGAAGGCGCAGTTCAAGGCTGAGGTGCGTGCCATCAGAGCCATGATGTATTATGAGGCGATGGATTTGTATGGCAGGATTCCGGTACTCCTGTCTGCGGCAGAATCACTCATCTATGAACCGGCATCGGGCTCTTCTGTTACCGATGAAAAGCTGTCGGCTCAGAGCGAACGGAGCGAAATCTTCTATTTCATCTTCAGCGAATTGCAGCAGGTATTGCCTTATCTTCCTCAGACGTCCAGTTTGGAGGAAGGCTCTCATTATGGACGCATCACGCAGCCTGTGGTCAACTTCCTGTTGGCTAAACTGGCGCTGAATGCTGAAATCTATATGTATAACGATTGGGCGCAGGGTTACAGGAAGCGTCCGAAGGGTAGGAACCTGGAATTTATGGTGCGTACTGCCGATGGCGCCTCGCTCATTACGGGCGGCAAGGCGAGTGAGAACCGCAGCAGAATATTGAATGCTTGGGAAACCTGTATCTTCTATTGCAACAGATTGGCTGATGAAGGCTGCAGTTTAGAGGAGGATGAAATCTTCAACAGTTCTGCGCGTTATCTGATGCCGAAGGATGCGCTGGTGATGGATGAGGCTGATTCTGTTCTGCATTCCCGACCAGCCAAACCTCTTTTCCGTTTCCGTTATGCTGATGTTTTGCTGATGAAGGCTGAGGCGATGGAGCGCAACGATGGGGATGGCAGGGCAGAGTATAATATGGTTCGTGCGCATGCCGGTTTGCCTGCGCGCAAGTCTTCGCTTGCCAATATTCTGGAAGACCGTCAGGTTGTGCTGGCGGGCGAAACCTGTCACCGTCAGGACCTCATCCGTTTCGGCAAGTTCCTCAAGTCCTCGCATCTTCGCCGTTCTGTTCAGTCCACTCTCTCGTCCTGTTCCATCGTCTTCCCGATACCTCAGCGAAGCCTTGCCTTCAATGGCAAGTTGGTTCAGAATAAAGGATATGAGGCAATGGAATAGCCAAAAACTCTTCACTCTTCACCCGATAGCTCGAATCCCCTTTATATAAAGGCGTTGCGGAGGGTGAAGAGTTTTTTGTAACTCTTCACCTCTCTTCACCCACTCTTCACCTCTCGAATCCCCTTTATATAAAGGCATTCCCAGCGATTGGGTGAAGAGTGAAGAGTAAAATCAATTTTTCTTCTTCTTTTCTGATATCAGCCGTAATCGGTGTGATATTTCGGTTATTGAATTTTCACAAGTAAGCTCCACACGCCCTGTATGCCCCACACGCCCTGTATGCCCCCACACGCCCTGAAAGGGCAGAAGCTCCTAGCCCAGGGCATCGCCCTGGGTTATTATGGGCGCAAATCTGTCGCCCTGTAAGGGCAAAAGCTTTCAAATACCAGGCAATTAACAAAGCTTTTGCCCTTACAGGGCGCCTTGCTGACTGCTATTATACCCAGGGCGATGCCCTGGGCTAGGAGCTTCTGCCCTTTCAGGGCGTGTGGGGCAAAACTTGCGAAAGTTCTGTCGGTTATTAAAAAACCTGGCAAACTGGTTTTCATTCGCTGTTTGGCTCAGACAGCCCACTGTTCTGCCTATCGCTAGTCTGCTGTTCTAGTTTCGCTAGTTCGCTGTTCTTGTTGCACTCGTCCCCTGTTTCCGTTTCGCTAGTCAGCTGTTCCCGATAAATAAAACCATTTTTTTTCGTCCTTTTATTCACTTTTTCCCCATTTCTCCTCTCCATTTAAAAATAAAATTTGTACTTTTGCATACGTTTTAACGTGTTAACGATAATCTTGGCAGATGCCAAATACAAAAATAAGAACGAAATGGATACATTATATTTACTGCAGTTCGCCTGTTTTCTATTTATGTTTATCAATATCCTCATCCTGGGTATTACCCGATTGCACATGAAGTGGATGAACCGGCGATATGAAGTGTCACGATGGCTGATTATCGGAGCCATGGTAGGACTGGCTATACAATTTCTCATGCAGATGCTTCTGGGCTTCCGAGCTCAAGACGCTGCAGTGGGAGCCGTTTTCAACATGCTGGCCTATCCCCCTTGCTTCTCGCTCATCTCTATTGGCATTTACAATATCGAGGCAACGCATGCCAACCGCCGGAAGATGAACATCGTCTGTGCCAGCATTTATGCCGCCATATTGGCTGCCTTCTGCATCGGCTTTATCCAGAGCGGAAACTTCCATATCGGCAGCTGGATTTATGTGATGATAGTCCTGTTCGGCATCAACGTAGCCTATTGCATTTATATGATAATAGTGGAAATCAGAAAGCGCAGAAGAATGCTGGAGGTGATGGCTGGTTATGATATCCTGCCTTATGTGAGATATGCGCGAGCCAGTGTATTCATGGTCTTTTTCCCTGCAGTAGCCCTGCCTTTTGCAGTTCTTTCCACCAAATCTCTATATGTTATCGGACCTCTGGGACTGCTTGCTGTCTTTTTCTTCACGCTCAGTTTTATGGCTTTGGGCTATAATTACATGCCTACCGAAGAACTCTTGGATAAGGAGGAAGAAGAGGAGGCTGCCATGGAAAGTGTGGAAGACAATGCCTGTTTAGAACTGCAGGATGAAGAACTTGATGATAAGAAAGAAACTTTACAATCACTGCGTTCAGAAAGACGGAAGAAGATCGTCCGTGAGAAGTTGGATGAATGGTGTGCCGCCAAGGGTTATAGGGATACGTCGCTGAATATGATTACCCTGTCACGTTCGTTGAATATCAGCAGATACGAGTTGTCGCGCTACCTCTCATCCTGTCTCAATACCACCTTCCGCCCTTGGCTTGCCGAGGTGCGTTTTGAGGCTGCCAAGAAGATGATGTTGGATAACCCCGACTTCGGTAATGACATCATTTCTGCCGAGTGTGGCTTCTCTTCCCGTACCCATCTCTACCGTATGTTCAAAGAGAAAGAAGGCTGCTCTCCTACGGCTTGGAGAGAGAAAAACTGTTAAAAAGTATGTATTAGGTGTCGCATTCCTCACGAATGAGACACCTTTTTTGTAGGAATGCGACACCTATGTGGGGGAATGCGACACCTTGTTTCAAAGAAAAACACTATCTTTGCACCATGAAAAGTATAATAGAATCATTAGCCAAAGAAGAACAGGCTATCCTGATAGTAGCTTTGTTTCTCCTCATTTATGTTGGCATCATGATTAATGTCATGGTGAGGGAATACAGGACCTATCTTGATGATTACCCGATGTGTCATTTCAGCCTGGGTGATTTCATCAGGAGAGGGCGTTTCTATATCTGCCTCATCCTCGGCGTAGTGTTTATCACGTTCGTGTGTCTGGCAGTCAGTCTGATGGCAATCAGTATTCAGTAATTTCTTGATAAAAAATAATAACAAAACATAGCATTTATGATGAAAAGATTTACAAATCAATCCAATGGGTCGCAAGCCGGCCGTATGTACAATGGGGGGGCGATAATCCGTAGATTCGCTCTATTCCCATTGATGTTGCTCATGTTGTTGCTTCTGCCAGCCGGCATGGTTGCGCAGACAGAAGCTTCCAGTTCTAAGTATATAGCAACGTATGAATCCTCTACCCAAACCTTGACTTTCAAGAAATTTGTGGGTGAAACCCTTCCTAGCAATAGTGTTGTTGTGAAAGATAAGATGACGGTGGAGGATATGAATACGAAATTAGGGAATGGTACAATCGTGCACATTGTTTTCGATAAGAGTTTCAGTACATACACTCCAACATCGTTGAGCAAATTCTTTAGAAATCTCAGAAAACTGGAAACAATTACAGGGCTGGAATATCTGAATACAGAGAAGGTGTCGGATATGAGCTACATGTTCACTAGCTGCTCAGCTCTCACCTCTCTCGATGTCACTAAGTTCAATACAGCGAATGTGACGGATATGAACCGTATGTTCTATAGCTGCTCAGCTCTCACCACTCTCGACGTCACTAACTTCAATACAGAGAAGGTGTCGGATATGAGCTTTATGTTCACTGGCTGCTCAGCTCTCACCTCTCTCGACGTCACTAACTTCAATACAGAGAAGGTGACTAATATGAACAGTATGTTCAATTGCTGCTCAAAACTCACCTCTCTCGACGTCACTAAGTTCAATACAGAGAAGGTGACTAATATGTACAGTATGTTCACTGGCTGCTCAAAACTCACCTCTCTCGATGTCACTAAGTTCAATACAGGGAATGTGACTGATATGCGTAACATGTTCTCTGGCTGCTCAGCTCTCACCTCTCTCGATGTCACTAAGTTCAATACAGCGAATGTGACGGATATGAACCGTATGTTCTATAACTGCTCAGCTCTCACCTCACTCGACGTCACTAAGTTCAATACAGGGAATGTGACTGATATGAGCAGCATGTTCTCGGGCTGCTCAAAACTCACCTCACTCGATGTCACTAAGTTCAATACAGAGAATGTGACGAATATGATGAATATGTTCTCTGGCTGCTCAAAACTTACCTCTCTTGATGTCACTAATTTCAATACAGAGAATGTGAAGAATATGGGATACATGTTCGCGAACTGCTCAAAACTCACCTCTCTCGACGTCACCAAGTTTAATACAATGAATGTGTTAAATATGAGATTCATGTTCATGAACTGCGAATCTCTCACCTCACTCGATGTCAGAAACTTCAATACCGTGAAGGTGACGGATATGAGTTATATGTTCTGTTACTGTGTTGCTCTCACCTCTCTTTATCTCACTAACTTTAATACAGAGGAGGTGACGCTTATGAACAGTATGTTCGCTAACTGCAAAGCTCTCACCACCATCTGCGCCAGCAGTAAGTTTGTAACAACCCAGGTTTCTAATAGTAGCACCATGTTCTACAATTGTGAAAAACTCAAAGGCGAAGTAGTATGGACAAACGACAAGGCTACCGACAAGACCTATGCCAAGATAGAAGGTGGATATTTTAGTGGTGGAATCCCTAGGGTGAAATACGCTGACGGCACGCTGACCTTCTTTCTCGCATCCAAGGAGACTTTGGGAGAAAATGAGTATGGAATCTATGGTGGGTTGGGGACACCTGACTGGGTGTGGCAAAACCCTAACGTTACCAACGTTACCAAGGTTGTGTTTGATCCCGCCTTTGCAAATGCGCGACCAACCACCTGTTATGCATGGTTCCAAGGCTACGTAAACCTCACGAGCATAGAGGGTATCGAATATTTGAATACATCGCAGGTTACTGATATGCATAATATGTTCTTAAATTGTTATCATCTCCAAACTACAGACTTTTCTGGCTTCGACACTCGAAAAGTAAAGGATATGAGTTATATGTTTTACAACTGTGGTAGTTTGGAATCGCTGGATATTTCAAATTTCAATACGTCGGAAGTGACGAATATGAGAGGCATGTTTTATCATTGTATTGGGCTGACGTCACTTGATCTCTCTCATCTTAATACATCAAAAGTGTCTATTATGACTGAGATGTTCCAATTATGTATTAACCTTTTGTCTGTTAATTTGTCGGGTTGGGATACTAGGAATGTAGGAAGTATGACTAAGATGTTCGAAAAATGTAAATCCCTAAAGACACTTGACTTGTCTGGTTTTGATACTCGGGAAAAAACTTGTTCTATGGGCGGCATGTTTAATACGTGTAATGAACTTACTACCATTTTCGTGAGCGATAAGTTTGCTGTAGGAACAGGCGTTACTGGTGATGGCACGATGTTCCTGGAATGCAACAAACTCAAGGGAGCCAATGCTTTCGATAAGAATAAAACGGGAATTGATAACGCCAACTACAAGACTGGCTACTTCACCAAGCTGGTAGGCAAGAATGGCGATGAGAAGATAGGAGCAACGGGAGAAACTCTTGCTACGGAGAATCTCGTTCTTGACGACAACAAGGACTTCGTGGCTTACGAGCCATTCGCAGCCAAGGCTGCATCTTATAGCCGCACGATGAAGGAAGGCACCACTTGGGCTACGCTCTGCCTGCCTTTCGAGGTGTCGCTCGAAAATCAGAACTTCCGTGCCTTCAAACTCCTTTCGGCTGATGATGTTACAGAAACCGTAGAACTCGAAGAGATTGAGACAAACATCGCTGCTGGTACTCCTGTTATTATCAAGATGAAGGATGGAGCCACCGAGCTCAAATTCATTGAAGCCGACAAGGAGATTGCAAAAGATGTTCAGACTGCAGAAACTGCTGACGCCAACTACAAGCTCCAGGGCATCTACACCAAAAAGGAGTTCAGCAAGGATACTGATAACAACTGCTACATCGTGAAGGGCGACAAGCTGATG
>ONZR01000145.1_pt1 | contig 38420 bp, 30 predicted proteins | sample 1671691 | NCBI WGS metagenome assembly ONZR01 (sample SAMN06348182, study PRJEB24527) | human gut metagenome | biome: human gut; feature: ankylosing spondylitis patient; material: feces | host: Homo sapiens | place: China | collected 2015-10 | reverse complement strand
ATACACCAATCTGATAGTGCAGCAGGTTTCTGCCGTTGGCATTCTTGAGGAAATCACCCTGGAGCTGCAGACCGATGTCACGACCATTGGAAGCGTGCTCGCCGGCACGGTCGCTGAAACCCGCCAACTTGCTCACGTTCTGTGAATAACCCATAAAGCCCTGGTCGATAGGATGCATAGGATTCTCGAAGGTAAATGGGTTCTTGAACTGACCAATCTTCACCTTGAAATATTCATATTTCTGCCATTCGGCAAACAGATCCACCATTCTTGGGCTTGAACCTAGGTTGGAGGTGTTGCCGTTAAACTGAATCTGAGTCTTCCAGTAGAAGTCTTCTGCAATGCGACCCTCCAAGGCGATACGGCCCATTCGGATGTTGAACGAGTTGGATTCCGCATTCTTCTGTCCGCTATACTGGTACTGGATCATGCCATATCCCGACAATTTCACATTGCTCAACCATGAAGGCAATTCGATGGTCTGCTTCTTTTGGGCGCTGGCAGAGACCGTGGTCAAAGCCATGAGCGCCAGGATGATACCTTTTTTCATCTTATTTCTATTTTGTTTTTAGGTTTATTTCTTTGCCGCAAGTTCCTCTGCTGTGAGGTCTTCTGCCTTAGCAGCGAGCTCCTCTGCAGTCAAGTCTTCCGCTTTAGCAGCTTCCAATGCAAGCTTTTCAGCCTCCTTGGCAGCCTTGGCTTCAGCTATCGCCTTTTCTCGCTCTCTGCGCTCCTTCTTCTTCTGCTTGATTTCAGCATAGCTGCGCTTCTCGAGCAAAACGACGTTCTCTACGTGAGGAGTATGAGGGAACATATCTACCGGCTGAACGGCAGCTACCTTGTAGTGGTCGTCCATCAGCTGCAGGTCGCGAGCTTGGGTAGCTGGGTTGCAGCTTACATATACGATGCGGTTAGGTGCTGCGTTCAGAATCACGTTCACTACATCAGGGTGCATGCCGGCACGTGGAGGGTCGGTGATGATGACGTCTGGACGACCATGCTGAGCGATGAAGTCATTGGTCAGGATATCCTTCATATCGCCAGCATAGAAGAGGGTGTTCTCGATGTTGTTCACCTGGGAATTCACCTTGGCATCCTCGATAGCCTCTGGCACGTATTCGATACCGATTACCTTCTTTGCCTTGTGAGCCACGAAGTTGGCGATGGTTCCGGTACCGGTGTAGAGGTCGTAAACCAACTCGTTTCCGGTGAGGTTGGCAAACTCGCGAGCCACGCAATAAAGGTGGTAAGCCTGCTCGGTGTTGGTCTGATAGAAACTCTTTGGACCCACCTTGAATTTCAGGTCCTCCATCAGCTCGAAGATGTGGTCGTTGCCCTTGAAGAGGCTGAGCTCCAGGTCGTTGATGGTATCGTTGCCCTTCTGGTTGTCCACGTACATGAGTGACGTAATCTGAGGGAACTTGTCTGCCACCTGCTGCATCAGTTCCAAGGCTCTCTGCTCATCTCCCTCCTCATCGTAGTGGAACTGGAATACGAGCATCCACTCGCCTGTGTTCGAATTGCGGATCATCATGTCGCGGAGCAATCCGTGCTGCTCACGAAGATCGTAGAAGGTATAGTTGTGAGAATCTGCGTATTCGAAAACGAAGTTGCGGATTTCGTTGCAGAGGTCATCCATCAGCCAGCACTTCTTGATAGGATAAATCTTGTCGAAGGCACCGGTAATATGGAAGCCGATGGCGTTCTGGGCGTGACGCTCCTTGAGTGAAGTTGTGGTATCATCCTCTTTCTGAGGAAGTTGAGCCAACTCTTCTGAAGTAAACCAGCGCTTGTTGCTGCATCCGAACTCAATCTTGTTACGGTACTCCTGGGTCTTCACGCTGCCCATGATAGGGCGGAACTCAGGGAGTTCGATCTTGCCGATGCGGGTGAGCTGGTCTTCCACCTGCTTCTGCTTCGCCTTGATCTGCTCCTCGTAAGGAAGGTTCTGCCATTTGCAACCGCCACAGATGCCGAAGTGCTCGCACATAGGCTCCTGTCTTACGTCGCTCTTCTTGATGAAGCGAACTACCTTCGCCTCGCAATACTTATGTTTTTTCTTAACTACCTGCAAATCTACAACATCGCCAGGCACGCAGAAAGGCACGAAGATGACCTGGTCATCTACGCGAGTGATGCACTTACCCTCGGCTGCTACGGCCTCGATGGTGATGTTCTCCAAGAGAGGTAATGGTTTACGTTTTCTTGCCATAATTCAAATTTGTTTTTTTATGGCTGCAAAGTTAATACATTTTTGCGAGAAATGAAAGAGTTGTCCCGGTTTTTTTCAGTCTTTGTCCCGGATGTTGTGAGGTAGAGAGGAATGAATGGTGAAGGAGATTGGAGGGGAAAGGGAAAGGAAAAGAAGAGAAAATGGAGAGAAAAAGGTGAAAAAGTGAAAGTGAAAAAGTGAATAGTGAACGAGGTGAATGGTGAACGAGGTGAATTTGATGAATATGATGTATGCAGCGAATGGCAAAAAGGTCAAAAGGTCAAAAGTGACTTTACATAAAAAGACGATGGGTTGCTGACTGGTTCTTGAATATTGTTGCTGACTGGTTCTTGAATATTCAGGTAGCAGATTTCTTCTATATATAAGTAGCAGATTTCTTCTATATATAAAAGGTAGTACTTACGCGCGTACATTATTATATGGATTTTTAATCCTTATTATAAGAATTCATTTTGCATTCATATTTACACTTTCAACAGATTCACCCAATTCACCATTCACCACATTCACCTTTTCACTTTCACTTTCACTTTTTCACTTTTGTCAAATGTGACTTTTGACCTTTTGACCTTTTGCTCTTTTTGAATCTTCACCCATGCTTTCTCCCGCTGTCCCCTCTGAGCCCCAGTTCCAGGCGATTCCATCGCCTGTCCCTTTCCTCTCCCGGTGCCCATTTTCCTACGTCGCGACGTAGCAATTCCTGCGTCCCGAAGTAATAATTCCCGCGTCGCGACGTAGGAAAAAGGGGGCCTGAGGGGGTATTCTGCCCCTCAGAGTGTCAGAATCTCTTTCTTTGTCAACTTATAAATTCCTCTCAATCGTTGCATATTGATAGTAGATTGTTAAAAATAGTCCCGTGTGTGCGACAACAGTGTGAAATGTAATCTCGAGATAGCAAAAAAGAGTATAAAAGTTTGGTAGTTTCAGAGAAATGTTGTATATTTGCATCATCAACAAAAAATTGATAATAACTAGAATTATATAATATTTTTGAACCTATAACAAAATGAACGAAAAAAGAGTTTATACGTTCGGCAATGGACAAGCCGAAGGAAATGCGAAGATGCGCGAAGTTCTTGGCGGTAAGGGTGCAAACCTCGCTGAGATGAATCTTATCGGTGTACCTGTTCCTCCAGGTTTCACTATCACAACTGACACTTGTAATGAGTATTATGAGGTAGGTGAGGAAAAAATCAAGGAACTTCTTCAGGATGAAGTAATGGCTGCTGTAGCTCATACAGAGGCTTTGATGAACAGCAAGTTCGGTTCCGTAGAGAATCCTCTCCTCGTTTCAGTACGTTCAGGTGCTCGCGCATCTATGCCAGGTATGATGGATACCATCCTCAACCTTGGTTTGAATGATGAGGTGGCTGAGGGTATGGTCAAGAAGACCGGTAATCCTCATTTCGTTTACGATTCATATCGTCGTTTCGTACAGATGTACGGTGATGTTGTTATGGGTCTTAAGCCAGTTAACAAGGAAGACATCGATCCATTCGAGGCTATCATCGAAAAGGTGAAGGAAGAGCAGGGTGTTACTCTCGACAAGGACCTCTCTGTAGAGTCTCTCAAGAAGCTCGTTGAGCTCTTCAAGGCTGCTATCAAGGAGCAGACTGGTCAGGATTTCCCTACTAACCCAATCGAGCAGCTCTGGGGTGCTATCTGCGCTGTGTTCCGTTCTTGGATGAACGAGCGCGCTATCCTCTACCGTAAGATGGAAGGTATTCCTGATGAGTGGGGTACAGCAGTTTCTGTCATGGCGATGGTATTCGGTAACATGGGCGAGACTTCTGCTACAGGTGTTTGCTTCTCTCGTGACGCAGGTAATGGTGAGAACCTCTTCAATGGAGAGTATCTTATCAATGCACAGGGTGAGGACGTAGTAGCTGGTATCCGTACACCACAGCAGATTACAAAGATCGGTTCTCAGCGCTGGGCTGAGCGTGCTGGCATCTCTGAGGAGGAGCGCGTGGCTAAGTATCCTTCTATGGAAGAGGCTATGCCTGAGCTTTACAAGGAGCTCGATGCTCTCCAGGATAAGCTGGAGCACCACTATCACGATATGCAGGATATGGAGTTCACCGTACAGGAAGGCAAGCTCTGGTTCCTCCAGACACGTAACGGTAAGCGTACAGGTACCGCTATGGTGAAGATTGCTATGGACCTCCTCCACGAAGGTATGATCGACGAGAAGACTGCTATCCTCCGCTGTGAGCCTCAGAAACTCGATGAACTTCTGCACCCAGTATTCGATAAGCTGGCGCTCTCTAAGGCTAAGGTCATCACTCAGGGTCTCCCTGCTTCTCCAGGTGCTGCCTGCGGTCAGATCGTATTCCACGCTGACGATGCTCAGGAGTGGCACGAGGATGGCAAGAAGGTCATCATGGTTCGTATCGAAACTTCTCCTGAAGACCTCGCAGGTATGTCGGCTGCCGAGGGTATTCTTACCGCTCGTGGTGGTATGACTTCTCACGCTGCCGTTGTAGCTCGTGGTATGGGTAAGTGCTGTGTATCTGGTGCTGGCTCTATCAATGTTGACTACAAGTCTAAGACTGTTGAGATCGAGGGCGTAGTTTACAAGGAGGGTGATTACATCTCTCTGAATGGTACTACAGGTCAGGTTTACGCAGGACAGATTGAGACAAAGGCTGCAGAGCTTTCTGGCGACTTCAAGGAGCTGATGGACCTCTGCGACAAATATACAAAGATGGAAATCCGTACCAATGCGGATACTCCACACGATGCTGAGGTAGCTCGTGCATTCGGTGCCAAGGGTATCGGTTTGACACGTACAGAGCACATGTTCTTCGATGATCAGAAGATCGTTGCTATGCGTGAGATGATTCTGGCTGGCTCTGTAGAGGGTCGTGAGAAGGCTCTTGCCAAGCTCCTCCCGTATCAGAAGGCTGACTTCTACGGCATCTTGAAGGCTATGGATGGCTGTCACGTGAACATCCGCTTGCTCGACCCACCTCTCCACGAGTTCGTACCACACGATAAGGCTGGTCAGGAGACTATGGCTAAGGAGATGGGCGTAAGCGTAGAGGAAATCAAGAAGCGTGTGAACTCTCTGGCAGAGAACAACCCTATGCTCGGTCATCGTGGTTGCCGTCTCGGTATCACATTCCCTGAAATTACAGCTATGCAGACTCGTGCCATCCTCGGTGCAGCTTGCGAGTTGAAGAAGGAAGGTTACAACCCATGTCCTGAAATCATGGTTCCGCTCATCGGTACCGTTCAGGAACTCAAGCAGCAGAAGGCTATCATCCTCGCTACTTCTAAGGAGGTATTCGCTGAGTACGGGGTAGAGGTAGAATTTGAGATTGGTACTATGATTGAGATTCCTCGTGCTGCCCTTACTGCAGGTCAGATTGCAGAGGAGGCTCAGTACTTCTCATTCGGTACTAACGACTTGACACAGATGACCTTCGGTTACTCTCGTGACGACATTGCTTCCTTCCTCCCTGCATACATGGAGAAGAAGATCTTGAAGGTTGACCCATTCCAGGTTCTCGACCAGGAGGGTGTTGGTCAGCTCATCAAGATGGCAGTAGAGAATGGTCGTGCTACCCGTCCTAACCTCCGCACAGGTATCTGCGGTGAGCATGGTGGCGAGCCTTCATCTGTTAAGTTCTGTGCTAAGGTTGGCATGAACTACGCTTCATGCTCTCCATTCCGCGTGCCTATCGCACGTTTGGCTGCGGCTCAGGCTGCTGTAGAGGAGTAAATCTCTTCTGAAAGAAGATAGTACGATTAATGATTAGATAATTAGAGGAAAGTGTTTCGTAAAGAAGCGCTTTCCTCTTTTTCGTCTTTTTTAGGTTAAATTTCGAAAGAAAATGAGCAAATCATTTGCAAGTTACATTTATTTTCCGTAATTTTGTCGGAAAATAGAGAAATATGACTGCAAGAGAAGATAGAGAAAAGGAAAAATTTACCAAAGAAACTGTAGTAAAGTATTTCTTTGATATGAGTAAATCCACCTATACTATTATGGTTTTAGGTGGGTTGGCTGCATTATTTGGTATAGTTGAGACTAATGAAAGCGGTACCATAAGTGCCATTTTGTTGGGCGTAGTGTTGTCTGCAGTCTTATCAATTATTGGTTATGTAATTTCTAAACGTTAAGAGTATGAATACATTGGCTTTAACTTTTGCAATATGCTTAGTTCCGGCTACGGCATTTTTGATTTGGCTCTTTACTCCTTGGGGAAAGAAATGGTCGAAGGAATTGTAGTGATGAAGAAGATAAAATATATATTATGCGCTTGCCTGATGATGGCAAGCTTGAGCATGGAAGCCAAGTCGATGAAAGACCTGCTGGTTTCGATGCCTGATGAAGTAATGCCTTGTCTCAACAAGAACATGCGACTCGAATTTGCTGAGTTGCAGGAGATGGGAGTGAAGGCTGAAGTGAAGAATCTCCTGGAAGAGGTGAGCGTGATGGATACGCTGACCCAGGACTTCGTGCAGATCCGAATGACCAAGGCTTCTACCTTGCAGATGAAGAAGTTGCCTGTGGAAAACGGAGATTCCGTGCTCTGCGTAGTCAAGACTTTCGCAGGTCCCGAGAAGGAGAGTGAGCTCTATTTCTACAATCAGGATTGGAAGAAGATGAATGTCACTCATCTCCTGGATGGCAAGCGATTGGAGGATTTGGCAGAAAGCCTTATCCAGAAACCGGATACGATGAGCGAAACTCGTTTTGCAGAACTGAAGGCGATGATAGAACCTAGAATGGTGAGTGCCTTGCTCTTGCAGAACGAAAACTCGCTGGTTGTACGCCTGTCTTTGCCATTGCTCTCTGCTGATGATAAAAAGGCAGTAAATGCAATAAAATTGCAAAGAAGTTTTAATTGGAATGGAAAAACATTTAAAGAGAGTTAAATCTCTGTAGGTTTTTGCAATAAAATATGGAAAGTTGCAGGATTATTTGTAATTTTGCAGCGTGTTTTTCATGGTATTAGATTATTAAGGTTAATAAAAGATTGGTTGTCGGGAGACAATCAATTTTTTTTTGCCCTTTTCTGAAGGCTTTAGCCCTTTACTTTTCTCTTCGTCCGATGACCGCTGGCTCTGGACGTATGGGATGTTTTAGAAGGGTGGGTTGTTTAGAAGATAAACAACCCGATGATTCCACAGATGAAAAGCAGCAGAATCGGATTCGCTTTCCTTACTTTCGTAAAGTAGAATGCACCCAGGAACAATGCTACGCTGGCACCGAAAGCAAATGGATCTTCTGTTGGCGATCCAAAATTCTCCTTATTCATCAAGAGCACAGCTGCTGCAGCAATCAAGCCGATGATGGCAGGACGGAGACCCGCAAAGACATCCTTCACAATCTTGGAATCCTTATGGGTTATCAGATAGCGGCTGATGAGAATCATGATGATGAATGGCAGCCACATGATGGAAAGGGATGCCAGGAAGGAGCCCACCCAGGCTGCCCAGGTAGGATAACCGGCATGAAGACAAGCGGTATAACCCACATAAGTGGCGCAGTTGATGCCGATAGGGCCCGGAGTAGATTGGCTGATAGCCACGATATCCGTAAACTCGGCATTGGTGAGCCACTGGTTCTTTACTACGGTTTCGTTGTGGATGAGTGACAACATCGCATATCCACCACCAAAATTAAATGTACCAATCTTGGTAAATATGATAAATAACTTTAGAAATAGCATTTTCTTACTTTGAACTTTTAGCGTTGAACTTTGAACTTTATGATTAGCTTTGCTTCTTGTACTTGCCGTAAAGCCAGCCAAGCACGCCGGCAGCAATGATGATGTAGATAGGCGAGATGCCGAATGCAGCAATCAGCGCACAGCATACAAACGGAATCCAGATGTTGTAGCGGTTGATGTTCGCCGTCTTTGCCATCTTGAAGCAGGGAGCCGCAATCAGCGCCACCACGGCAGGGCGAACGCCGGCAAAGAACTTGCCCACCCAGTAATTATCCTTAAACTGCTGGAAGAACATGGCGATGATGAGGATGGCGATGATAGAAGGCAGGGCGATGCCGACAGCCCCCACAATGCCGCCCCATACACCCTTCATCTTGTAGCCGATATGGCTCGCCATATCAATGGCGAAGATGCCCGGGGTAGTTTGAGCCACCACCATGATGTCCATAAATTCCTGTTTGTCCATCCATCTGTTCTTATCCACGAATTCTCTCTCCATGATAGGTATCATGGCGTAGCCTCCACCTAGCGTAAAGGCACCAATCTTATTACACGTTAGGAAAAACTTTAATAACATTTTATCATTTGTTTTGATTTCGGCTGCAAAATTACATATTATTTGTTAAATAAACTAGCTTTTTGGCGGATATTCTTAAAAAATCTGCGTTCTTTAAGAGATTTTGTGTATCTTTGCAAGATATAATCTGCAATGGCGTATCCCTTGAGAAAGAGGACGCCGCAGACAGAAAAAGAATATTAAAACCATAAGGAAATATAAGAATAAGAAAATGAATCTAAAAGTTCGCTTGGCGCTGATGAACTTCCTGGAGTTCGCAGTTTGGGGAGCCTATCTCACATCTATGGGCAACTATCTCGGCAAGGCCGGAATGGGTGCAGAAATCTCCTGGTTCTATACCATCCAGGGTATAGTTTCTATCTTCATGCCTACATTGATGGGTATTGTTGCTGACAAGTATGTGCAGCCGCAACGCCTCCTGGGCTATTGCCATCTCCTGGCTGGCTTGTCGATGATAGCTCTTTTCCTGATGGGAGAGGCGAGTGCTACCCCTAACGAGGCTGTCTTCATGGCGATCTATACCTTCAGCGTAGCTTTCTATATGCCTACGCTGGCGCTGTCAAATACTTCGGCGTTCACCATCCTGAAGAATCACGGACTCGATACCGTGAAGGATTTCCCGCCAATCCGCGTCTTCGGTACCGTAGGATTCATCCTTACCATGTGGATTGTCAACTGTGCTACCTGGGATAACGGTTCGTTTATGTTCCTCTTTACCGAAAATGCACATAAGTTCCAATATACCCACTTCCAGTTCCTGGTATCTGGAGTATTGGGCATCGTCCTCTTCCTTTACTGCTTCAGCCTGCCACAGTGCCCGTTGGTGAAGAAAGAGGCACGCAGCTGGGTGGAGACCTGGGGCTTCGATTCCTTCAAGCTCTTCAAGAGCCGCGAGATGGCGATGTTCTTCATCTTCTCAGGCTTGCTGGGTATGAGTCTGCAGGTAACCAATGGTTATGCTACTCCGTTCATCACCAGTTTCAAGGGCGATCCTTCGATGCTGGATACATTTGCAGCCAATAATGCCACTCTCCTGGTTTCTATCTCCCAGGTGGCAGAGGCACTCTGCATTCTCCTGATTCCATACTTCCTCAAGCGCTATGGCATCAAGGTAGTGATGCTCATTGCTATGTTTGCATGGGTATTCCGCTTCGGATTCTTCGGATTGGGTAACCCTGCTTTCCCAGGCGTAACCCTCTTCATACTCTCATGCATCGTCTATGGTGTGGCATTTGATTTCTTCAATGTATCGGGGGGATTGTTCGTAGATCAGAAGTGCGAGCCTAAGGTGCGTGCTTCTGCCCAGGGACTTTTCATGCTGATGACCAATGGTTTGGGAGCCTCTGTTGGCACAATTCTTGCAGGACAGGTTATCAACCATTATTGTCATTGGGAGAATGGGTATTTGATGGGCGATTGGCAGACTTGCTGGTTTATCTTCGCAGGTTATGCACTTGTGGTCGGTGTAGCCTTTGCCGTATTGTTTAGACCAAAGAAAGGATAATGAAAATGGAAAAAATAAAATTAGTTTATCAGGGAGCTTTTGCAATTCCTGATGCAGAGGAGGCTTGTGTTGTCACTCTTACTGATGCCGAGGAGGAACGTGCACTCTCCATTGTAACAGATAAGCCGATGGCTAATGAAATCAAGTTTCGTCAGCTTGATAAGGATGTCAAGCATCCGCATCTGGTAGATGTGTTGGCTAGAATGATTTGTGAACAGGGTCCTCAAGCCTATCACGTTGTTTTCGAGGCTAATGGAAACATAGGGCCTAAGGCAAAACTGGTGAATGCTACTTCTGGATCAGCGTATTCTCTTCCTCAGGATGAGGCTGTCCTGTTGGCGTTGGCCGCCGGTCTGGAGATCTTTACCAATATGGAGGTGCTTCAGAAATTCACTACACCTTTCCGCAAGGATGTGATGAGTGTGGCACTTCCTATCGTGGGATTACCGGATTCACTTCTCAAGAAAGCACTGGAGAAAGCGGTAGAAGAAGAAAACTACGAGGGAGCTTCCTTTATCCGTGATGAGATGAAGCGCCGCCAGGAAGAAAAGGATGAAAAGAACTTGACTGATTGATCATTGATGATAGATAATTGATAACGAATGAAAGAGGTTAGATATTTCTATGTGCCGGATGCGGCAAATCAGGTGGAGTTGCCCGCAGAGGAGGCTACCCATGCGCTGAGAGTGTTGCGACTGAAGGGTGGTGATGAGATTTTCCTCATGGATGGGGAAGGGTCTTTCTACCGTGCAGAGGTGACAGCAGCCTCCAGCAAGCGCTGTCTTTATGAAATCAAGGAGAATATGCCTCAGAAACGTGCATGGAAGGGGCATATCCATCTTGCCATTGCGCCTACCAAGATGATGGAGCGTATAGAGTGGATGGCTGAGAAAGCTACGGAAATCGGGTTCGATGAACTCTCTTTCCTCAATTGTCAATTTTCTGAACGAAAGGTAGTGAAGACTCCTAGAATAGATAAGATTGTCATCTCTGCCGTGAAGCAGAGTCACAAGGCGTGGAAACCGGTCGTGAATGAGCTGGAGAGCTTCAAGGAGTTTATCCAGACTCCTCGTCCGGGTCGCAAGTTTATCTGTCATTGCTACGAAGAAGTAGAGAAGAAGGATTTCTTCACGGAAATCAATTCGTGCAGTATGGATTCTGATGCATCTCAGGATTCATCTGCATCCCAGGAATCCGATGCAGCATCTATCACGGTTTTGGTAGGCCCAGAAGGCGATTTCTCTATTGATGAAGTTCGTCTTGCCTTGGAGAATGGTTACGAGAGCGTATCGCTGGGTACCAGCCGACTTCGCACGGAAACGGCGGGACTTGTAGCTGTTCACATGGCGCATATTGCGAGAAGAATATAAGAAGATTATATAAGTGTTAGTTTGTGTGATGAAAAGATTGTATAAGAATTTGGTTTTGATGAGCTTAGCACTTCTCGTTGTAGTGTTAAGCTCATGCTCTGGCAGCGATTATCTCAATGCCATTCCTAAGAAAAGTACAGCTCTTATCTCGGTGGATTTGCAGCAGATGGCTTCCGATAAGAATGCGGAAGACAAGGCGGGTATGCTCAAGTCTCTGCTCCACGTGGATGATGTAGATAAGTGTGGCATCGATATCTCTGAAAAACTTTATCTCTTCGAGAGTGCCGATGGCAACCTCGGTCTCTGTGCCAAGGTGAGCGATGAGGGGGATGTGGAAGACTGGCTTGCCTCGCTTGCCAAGAAGCGCATTGCTTCGGAAGTGAAGGAGCGCAAAGGCTTTCATTTCGCAGTATTGAAGGATTCGTGGCTTGTGGGCTTCTCCGGTCAGGCGCTCCTTGTGATGGGTCCTGTGGTGGCTGATGCCCAGGCTCAGCTCCAGCAGCAGATGGTAAAGTATCTGAAAGCAGAAGAGGAGGATGGCATTACCGTTTCTCCTATGTACGAGCGTCTGCAGACCCTCTCTTCTCCTATGGCTATGGTGGCTCAGGCACAGGCTTTGCCAGAGAAGTTCGTAGCTCCATTTACCCTGGGTGCTCCTAAGGATACCGATCCTTCGCAGGTGGTCATCGCTGCCGATATGAAGGTAAAGGATGGCATCCTGCAGATTCAGGGTGAAACTTTCTCCTTTAATGAAACCATCGACAAGGCGCTGCAGAAGGCGGCACAAAACTATCGTCCTATCAAGGGCAGTTATGTGAAATCGATGCCGGATGATGCCCTGGCAGGTATCTTCATGAATGTAAATGGTGAACAGTTTCTGCCGATGATGCAGAGCAACCGCAGTCTTCAGACCCTCCTGATGGGTATCAACCAGGCGGTGGATATGGATAACATCATGCGAAGCGTAGATGGCGATATGGCCATCGTCTTGCCTACGTTGGGCGATGCAGACCTGAAGATGATGATGGCTGCTAAGTTGGCGCATAGCAAGTGGTTGGGTGATGTAGATTACTGGAAGACTTCATGTCCTGCTGGTGCCAAGATTGCCAACTGGGGTAAGAATTCCTATTTCTATACCGATGGCAAGACTTCCTTCTATTTCGGCGTAACCGATGACAAGCAGTTCTTCAGCGGTAGCGATGAGCTGACAGCTCAGTATGCGGTGAAGGCAAGCAATCATCCGATAGATGCCAAGATTCAGAAGCTTATCGTGGGACAGAAGCTGGCGATGGTCATCAATCTCGCCAAGAGTTCTGATGGCAGCGGCACAGGCAAGGATGATGCCATCTCAACTGTTACGGGTCTGCTTGCTCCAGTCTTCGGAAATCTTACTTCTGTGGTTTATACTTTAAAGTAAAAAGAAAAAACATTAAACAATAAAACAAAGTGGAAAAGATTCAGCTTCATTCCGTTCTTCCTCAGGTTTTCGCCCAGCGTGAAGACCTGCATTCGGAGATATGGAAGCAGGATGTTACCTTCGAGAAAGGTCATCTCTATCTGGTAGAGGCTGAGAGTGGTAGCGGAAAGAGTACTTTCTGCAGCTACGTGCTCGGCTATCGTCACGACTACAGCGGAAGCGTGATGTTTGATAATGATGTTACCGCCAATTATAAGGTTTCCGATTGGGTAGAGATGCGAAAGCGTCATATCAGTCATCTCTTTCAGGAACTCCGTCTCTTTCCTGAGCTTACGGCGATGGAGAATGTAGAGATCAAGAACAAGATTACCGGTTTCAAGAGCCGCGAGCAGATTCTGCAGTGGTTTGATATGCTTGGTATTGCTGATAAGGTGGATGCCAAGGTTGGGAAGATGTCGTTCGGTCAGCAGCAGCGTGTTGCGATGATGCGTGCCCTCTGCCAGCCTTTCGATTTCATTCTTGCAGATGAACCGATCAGTCACCTCGACGACAACAATTCCCGCATCATGGGTGAAATCATGATGAAGGAGGCGAAGGAGCAGGGGGCTGGCGTCATCGTGACCAGTATCGGTAAGCACATGGACTTAAACTATGAACATATATTTAGATTATGAATCTCGTTTGGAAGTTACTCCGTCAGCATATCAGCATACCTCAGTTTGCAGGCTTTGCCTTTGCTAATCTCTTCGGTATGCTCATCGTACTTTTCGGTTTTCAGTTTTATCAGGATGTGCTGCCTGTCTTCACCCAGCAAGACAGTTTTATGAAAGCCGACTATCTCATCATGAGCAAGAAAATAGGTATGGGCAATACCATCAGCGGTCGCTCCAATACCTTTTCGGGAGCAGAGATGGATGATGTCAGCGACCAGAAGTTCGTGAAGAAGATAGGCAAGTTTACCTCTACCGAGTACAAGGTAGATGCGCAGATGGGCGTAAATGGTGTGAATGTATTGAACAGTGAGCTTTTCTTCGAAAGTGTTCCTGATGGTTTCGTGGATGTTCCGCTCAAGGATTGGAAATACACACCTGGCGAGAAGGTGGTTCCAATTATCCTCCCGCGTACCTATATTAATATGTATAACTTCGGATTCGCCCAGAGCCATTCGCTTCCTAAGATCAGTGATGGTCTGATGGGAATGATTGATTTCAATATCTGCATTCAGGCTGGTGGCAAGAAAGAACAGTTCAAGGGAAAGGTCATTGGATTCTCCTCCCGTCTCAACACGATTCTCGTGCCACAGGCGTTCATGGATTGGAGCAACCAGGAGTTTGCGCCTAACCAGAAGAGCGATCCTACCCGTCTGATTGTAGAGGTAGGCAATCCGGGCGATGAGAATATCACCAAATATCTAGATGACAACGGTTATGAGGTAGAGACTGATAAGCTCGATGCCGAGAAGACCACCTATTTCCTCCGTATGATGGTATCGATGGTGATGATTATCGGCCTTGTGATTTCCGTTCTGAGTTTCTATATCCTGATGCTCAGCATCTATCTCCTGGTACAGAAGAACTCTTCCAAGTTGGAGAATCTGCTCTTGATAGGTTACAGTCCGGGCAATGTAGCGAAGCCATATCAGGTGCTCACCATCTCTCTGAACATCGTGGTTCTGGTCATCGCCTGGATCATCCTCTTCTTCCTGCGAGGATACTACATGGATTTCATCGAGGCACTCTTCCCGGACATCGAAGAGGGAACGATGCTTCCAGCCATAGCCTTAGGCTTTGCTCTCTTCCTGGTGGTTTCGGTTTTGAATATAGTAGCCATCCGTCGCAAGGTAATGAGTATCTGGCAGCGAAAGGAGTAGCTGCTACTCCTCAAAAAAAAACTATAAGCAAACCCCCGTTATTAATAACAATTTAAAGAAAATCTGCGTTATTTGCTTAACGCAGATTTTTTTTGTGTTATAAAACATCATTTTTAATGCAGATGTAACATTTATATCGATTTTTTTGTTTATATTTGCACTCGAAAACGATATTTGGGGATCCTTTCCCCGTATTATTAATTAATTTTTATAAAAAAAGGTATGCAGAAAAGATTGCATTTATTAATGGCTTTGCTGGCCTTTATGGTTACTACAGCCATGGCACAGATTACTACTTCTGGTTTAAGTGGTTCTGTGACTGCAAGTGGTGAAGACGTGATTGGCGCAACGATTGAGGCCGTTCATGTTCCTTCAGGAACCCGTTACAAAGCTGTAACCAACATTGATGGTATGTTCACTATCAATGGTATGCGTGTCGGCGGTCCTTACGAAGTCAAGATCAGCTACATCGGCTACAAGACTAAAGTCGTAAAGAACGTCACCCTTCAGCTTGGTGAAACTTACAACTTGAAAGAAACTCTTGATGAGGATGCTAAGCAGCTTGGCGAAGTTGTAGTAGTAGCAAAGGGTTCTAAGTTCAGTGTAGAGAAGACTGGTGCTTCTACCAACATCTCTAATGCACAGATTGCTAACATGCCAACTGTTAGCCGTAGCATTACAGATATCACCCGTCTTTCTCCTTATGGTGGAAACGGAATGTCATTCGCTGGTGCTGATGGACGTACAGCCAACTTCACTGTGGATGGTGCAAACTTCAACAACAACTTCGGTTTGAGCTCAAAGCTTCCTGGTGGTGGTGCTCCTATCTCTCTGGATGCTATCGAGGAAATGCAGGTTGTTATCTCTCCTTATGATGTTCGTCAGACTAACTTTGTTGGTGGTGGTGTCAATGCTATTACCAAGTCTGGTACCAACAACTTCAAGGGTAGCGCTTACGTATATCACAAGAATGAGAACATGCGTGGTGATGCTATCGAGCGTGAACAGATTTCTGGTGCACGTGAGAAGGATCAGCAGACTACTTGGGGTTTCTCTCTCGGTGGTCCTATCATCAAGAACAAGTTGTTCTTCTTCGCTAACGGTGAAATGGTCAAGACTCCTACAGTGGTAAACCGCTGGAGAGGTTCTGAGAATGGTATCGGTGATGCTGAGAACTATATCTCTCGTACCAAGCTTGCTGATTTGGAGAGAGTTTCTAAGTTCGTTAAGGATAAGTATGGTTACGATACAGGTTCATGGACCAACTTCCCTGCAGACGAGAGCAACTACAAGCTCCTCTTCCGTGTTGACTGGAACATCACAGACAAGCATCACTTGGCTGTACGCTACAACTATACCAAGAACCGTTCTTGGCAGGCTCCTAACGCATCATCTATGGATGGTGGTACACGTGCTTCTGGTAGCCGTATGTCTCAGTACTCTATGTCATTTGCCAACAGTATGTATGCCAATGACAACCTCGTCAACTCTTGGACTGTTGACTTGAACAGCCGTTTCACAGACAATCTGTCTAACCAGTTCCTGTTCACATACTCTAAGTTGGATGATAGCCGTTACACTAATTCTTCAGAGTTCCCATTCATCGATATCCTCGATGGCGGACAGAAGAGTGTAGATGGAACTGCTGATGCTGATGGTACCAACAACTACATGGCTTTGGGTTATGAGTTGTTTACCTGGAACAATGCCGTACACAATACTGTATGGAATATCAAGGACGATGTAACTTACTATCTCGGTAAGCACAAGATCATCGCCGGTCTCAACTATGAGCACCAGATGGCTGACAATGCTTATCAGCGTAATGGTACTGGTTACTATCGTTACAAGAGTCTCGACGACTTCCTGAATGGTGGTATTCCAGAGGTTGTATGTTTGACTTATGGTTATGGTGGCAACAACAATCCTGCTGCCCGCGTACAGTATAACAAGGCTGGTATCTACGCTCAGGATGAGTGGCAGATGACTCCTCAGTTCAAATTGACTTATGGTCTTCGTCTGGATGGTCTGTTCTTCGACAATTCTGACTTGATGACTAACAATGCCATTCTCGGTCTCGACTATAACGGTCGTCACATCGACTCTGGCAAGTGGCCAAACAGCTCTTTGACTGTTTCTCCTCGTATCGGTTTCGTATATGATGTATTTGGTGACAAGACATTGAAGTTCCGTGGTGGTACTGGTTTCTTCCAGGGCCGTTTGCCATTGGTATTCTTCACCAACTTGCCAACCAACTCTGGTATGATACAGTATCAGGCACAGCTGAATGCAACCAAGGCATGGAATCCTCAGACAGGTAAGAAAGAGGGTGTAGATATGACTCCATTTGCTGGTGGTCTGGTTGTTGATAAGGATGGTAAGCCAACAGCAGCAGCTCTCCGTGACAAGTTGATTTCTATGGGTTACCCAGAGAACATCACTCCTGAAGAGGGTACAGTTCCTTCAGCAATCTCTGCTGTAGATAGAAACTTCAAGTTGCCACAGGTTTGGAAGACATCTTTCGCTGTCGATTATCAGATTCCTGTGTCATTCCCAATGTCTGTTTCTGTTGAGGGTATCTTCAACAAGACATTGAATGCTGCAACATTGACCGACTGGAGCGTACAGGATGCCAAGGGCTTCCCACGTTTCAATGGTGCCGACAACCGTCCTGTATATCCTAAGGGTTCTACCGTAGGTACAAGTGCTTATGTACTTGAGAACACAAGCCGTGGTTACGGTTGGTCTTTCTCTGCACAGGTAAATGCTCAGCCATGGGAGTGGTTGAACTTGATGGCTGCCTATACTCATACTGTATCTAAGGAGGTTACTTCACTTCCTGGATCTAACGCATCTTCTGTATTGAACTATATCTCTACAGTATATGGTCCTAACAACATCAAGTTGCACAACGGACAGAATGTAACTCCTGATCGTATCATTGCTTCTGCAACGATCCACGACAAGAGCAACAACCACTATAGCTTCATCTATGAGGCATGGCGTGGTGGTTACAACTACTCTTACATGACTGTAAACGATATCAATGGTGATGGTTACAACTATGATGCTATCTATATCCCAACCGACAAGCAGGTTGCTGATAATGAGTTCCGCTTCAAGTCAGAGGATGATAAGACCCGCTTCATGGATTATGTACATGCCAATAGCTACCTGAAGAATCATCAGGGTGAGTATGCAGAGGCTTACAGCCTTTACAATCCTTGGGTACATCGTATCGACTTCAGCTACAAGCACGACTTCAAGTTTGATGTGGCTGGTCACACCAACACTATCCAGTTGAGCTTCGATATGAAGAACGTGCTCAACTTCTTCAACTCTAGCTGGGGTGTCATGAAGTACTTGAACCCAGAGATTGGTTCAGATCCACGTATCTTGAGATATGAAGGTAATGACAAGGATGGCTATGCTACCTTCTCGACACCAAAGTCAATCAATGGTAACACCAAGACTTTCGTACCAAATCACTCTATCGGTCAGTGCTGGTATGCATCAGTGGGTCTCCGCTATATTTTCTAATATTAGGTGTTGTTCATTAAAGAGATTATTTATATGAAATTAAAATATTTATTTACTGCACTTGTTGCAATCTTGGCGTTGTTTACAAGTTGTAACGACGACCAGACCTTGGACTCCCTCGGCAAGGTGCAGGTGTCACAGTCGTTTGTTTCCATTCCTGTGGAGGGTGGTAGTGCATCATTCAAGGTTAATGCCGCTTCTGACTGGAAAATCGTTTGTATGACCCAGTACAAGTACACGTACACGGATGCTGACGGTAAGAAAAAGGAAAAGACAGCAGAGAAAGACTCTATCCCTGCTTGGCTGAAAGTAACTCCTACTGTAGGTGAAGCTGGCGAGACTGTAGTGACCGTTTCTGCCGAGGCAACAAAGGGCGCAAACTCTGCAATGTTACAGTTTGTTTGTGAAAATGAAATTCAGCGTGTCAACATTATTCAAGGTGTCTTGAATCCTCCTTTCTCTACTTGCGCCCAAGTTTTGGCAGGTAATGATGGTGAGACTTATAAGGTGAAGGGTACGATGACCAAGATTTCTAATACCTTGTATGGTAACTGGTATATCAAGGATGCCACCGGTGAGGTATATGTCTATGGTACGCTTGATGCCAATGGTAGTGACAAGAACTTCTCTAGTCTGAAACTGGAAGAGGGTGATGAGGTTACTATCCAGGGTCCTAGAGATACACATAATGGTACTCCTCAGTTGAAGAACGTAACCGTTTTGAGCTATACCAAGTCTTTGATCAAGGTTGATGAACTCGATAAGGATACCTTGGACAAGGCTGGTGAGGACTTCAAGGTTACTCTGACCGTAAAGGGTGAAGGCGTAACGGTTGATATCCCTGAGGCTGACCAGAGCTGGTTGTCTGTTAAGGGTATCGTTACCAGTGGTACAAAGGCTGAGATTACATTCCATGCCAATGCCAATGCTGGTGGTGCTCGTTCTTCTAGCATCGGTTTCACTTCTACCAAGGGTAAGCAGAGCTCTACTGTTACTGCTGCAGTTTATCAGTTGGGTTCTATCGTCGAGTGCTCGATTGCAGACTTCAACAAGGCAGAGGCTGGTTCTACCGTTTATCGTCTCACTGGTGTCATTACCAAGGTTGCTAATGCTAAATTTGGTAATTGCTACATCAAGGATGCTACTGGCGAAACATTCGTTTACGGTATCGGTGCCAAGGGCGACTTTGAGAAGAAGGGCTTGAAGGTAGGCGACATTGTTACACTTACTGGTGTGAAGGATATCTATAATGGTACACATCAGATTAAGTATACGACTTTGGAGGCAATGAAGTCTGTAACCAAGATTTCAGTAGCTGACTTCCTGACTAAGAAAGATGACAAAAACGTATATTATATGTTGGAAGGTTCCATCACAGAGTTTGCCGGTCAGAGAAATGATTTGAAGACATACGGTAACTTTGGTTTGACTGATGATTCTGGTTCAGCTTTCGTCTATGGTTTGACTACTGGTTGGGGCGGCGCAAAGAAGCTGGCTGGTACACTCGGTTTGAACTTTGGTGATAAGATTACCATTATCGGCTATCGCACATCATATAATGGTAATCCTCAGGTAGGTGGTGCATTCCTCTTCTCTAAGGGAAAGTAATCTGAAAAGCAAGTTTGATAAATAAATAAGGTTAAGCGAGAACGTTGCTGGATAGGTGATGTTCTCGCTTTTCAATTGTAGTTATGAAGACAAAATGGATTTATCTTCTTTCCTTGAGTTTCCTCTTGGCTTTCTCTGCGTGCAGTAGCGACGGTGATGACCAGGGCTCTTTGAAAGATTCGAATGCGAATAAGAATGTTGTTTCTGCTTCTGTTCCAACAGAAGCAACAGGGTTGGAATTCCCTAAGATTGTGGCGAATGGAACTTCTAGAAATGTAGTGCTCGTTCGCAGAACGTCTGATTATGGCGTAACCTATTCCACTTACTACGATTTGGATAAGAAGTCGCCAAGATGGTGCTGCTATCAGATCTGCCAGTCTAATAATAAGAAAAAATGGACCAGAAAGCAGTGGGAAGGTGCTACTTGGATGGGCAAGAAATGGAGTGGGGATCCGTTCCAGAAAGACCCGGATGTAGATGCTGATTGCCAGCCACCGGTTACCAGGGAGTTTAGCGGAAGTGGATATGATCGTGGTCACATCGTGGCTTCTGAGGATAGAGTTTACTGTCAGGATGCCAATGGACAGACCTTCTATATGACCAATATGTATCCGCAGATGCATAATTTCAATGCCGGTATCTGGGAAGATATGGAGAAGCTGGTCCGTAATTTCCTTACCTACGATATGAGTACCCAGGCATCTCATGCCAAAGATACGCTTTATGTGTGCAAAGGTGGCACCATCGACTCTTCTGGTCAGATTCTGAATTATACGAAGAATGGTTATATCGTTCCGAAGTATTTCTTCTGTGCGGTTCTTCTGAAGAATGCCAAAGGTTATCAGGCTATCGGTTTCTGGTTCCGCCACAACGCTTATGGTTCGTCTGAAACGGTAAAGGGTCATGTGGTCAATATCAGGAAGCTGGAAGAGCTGACAGGACTTGATTTCTTCTGCAATCTTCCGGATGATATTGAGAGAAGTGTAGAAAATGCTTCTTGTGATCCGAATACGGTCAAGGAAAAGTGGGGATTCTAACCACTTCTCTTGTTATATGCAATAAGAAAGAATCCGTATATGAAAAAGGGTGCGTCATCAATCTGTGACGCACCCTTTTAATTTATATGATACCAGTTGGATATTAGAACAGCTGGGCGAATGCCTCGGCTGTCTTGCCTGTATAGGTTACCATCTCTGTAACTGGCTGGTAGCCGAAATCCTTGAAGGCAAGGAGCTGGGTGGCTACAAACTGATGGTCGTCAGAGAGGCATGCCTGCAGCTTCATATTACCCATGCTGATAGCTGATACCGGAAACTTCTTGATAGAAGATTCTACCTCGCTAGGGGCAGAATTAAGGATGTTGATGAGCTTCTTGCCATCCTCAGCAGAATATTCCTTCTCCTTGATCTTGATAGCACTGTTGGTTGGTTTGTAGATCAACTTGATGGTCAAACCCATAAAACCCTTCTTTACCTGTACATCGTCGAGTGCCAATATTTCTGCACCCATATCTAAATGATTAATCTTAGCCATAATCTTATTTCTTCTTTAAATATATATATAAATCTGTTTTTTGTAAATAATCGTATGCCATGCATACGCCCTGAAAGGGCAGAAGCTCTTAGCCCAGGGCAACACCCTGGGTATTTAAGGGCACAAACCTGTCGCCCTGTAAGGGCAAAAGCTTTACACCTTTTATAATATATATAAAGAAGAACTAACAGATGAGATGCCGCAGGCAAATGACATAATACTTGCTGGCGACATCAAAGTGGATAGGGGCAGTTTCCTGGCGGAAAGGCTCCTTCGCACCTTCTATGACTGATAAAAGGGATGATAAAAATCGGATTCTATGGGTTAGCAATCTACTGCTTGCAGATGGGTTGCCATGTATGTTGCCACTTGGCAACAAACGCTGTGGACGACTGCTGCATACCCGATAGGCGGCATTGGATGCATCTTCCAGCTGGGCATCCTGCTCATGCTGGTGAGGTGTAACCTTGGCAAGTCTATCCTTAGTATGGCTGGCTTCTGCCGCATGCGATCCATCCTTCTTGTGCGTAGCATCAGCAGCTTCTACAGCTGAAGAATCCTGATGGGATAAAGAAACAGAGGCAGCAGATACCTCTCCATAGCCTGCGAAGACCATGGACATCAGAAAAATGATGTAAAGTATCAACTGCTTCATATTTGATATTTGATGGTGCCGGGAATCTCCCGACACCGTTTTTAAAAATAATTAATAACTTCTTGCGATGATAACGCGAGCTACGGCAGGCTTGCCGCTCACCATATCAACACCTGGAGTCTGCTCGTAAGCGAATGGCACGCAACGGATGGTAGCCTGAGTCTCCTCCTTGATCTTTGCCTCGGTCTCGGCTGTACCGTCCCAGTGGCAGAGGAAGAAACCGCCATTCTTAACACGCTCCTTGAACTCCTCGTAGTTGTCGCACTCATATACGTGAGCATCACGGTAAGCACGAGCCTTCTCGAAGATGTTCTTCTGGATGTCTTCCAACATATCCTTCACGCGCTCTACGATGCCGTCGAAGCTTACGTTTTCCTTCTCCAAGGTATCACGACGCATGATCTCGATGGTGTTGTTCTCCAAGTCACGGCCACCCATAGCGAGACGAACAGGTACACCCTTCAACTCGTAGTCAGCAAACTTGAAGCCAGGACGCTTAGCTGTGTTGTCATCATACTTCACAGTGATGCCCAACTCGCGGAGCTGGTCGATGACTGGCTGCAGCTTGGCAGTAATCTGAGCCAACTGCTCCTCGCCCTTGTTGATAGGAATGATTACCACCTGGATAGGAGCCAGCTTTGGAGGCAATACCAGACCGTTGTCATCGCTGTGAACCATGATGAGGGCACCCATCAATCGGGTAGAAACACCCCATGAAGTAGCCCATACATATTCAGGCTTGTTCTCCTTATTCAGATAGGTAACGTCGAAACTCTTGGCGAAGTTCTGACCCAGAAAGTGAGAAGTACCGCTCTGCAGCGCCTTGCCATCCTGCATCATTGCCTCGATGGTATAAGTGTTGAGAGCACCTGCGAAACGCTCTGTCTCACTCTTCACACCCTGCAATACAGGAACACCCATGTAGTTCTCAGCAAACTCAGCGTAAACCTTGAGCATCTCCTGAGCCTTTGCCTCAGCCTCTTCCTTGGTGGCATGAGCGGTATGACCCTCCTGCCAGAGGAACTCAGAAGTACGGAGGAACGGACGGGTACGCATCTCCCAACGCATTACGTTACACCACTGGTTGCAGAGGATAGGGAGATCACGCCATGAATGAATCCAGTTCTTATAGGTGTTCCAGATGATGGTCTCTGAAGTAGGGCGGATGATCAGCTCCTCATCGAGCTTGGCATTAGGATCCACCTCAACCTCTGTTCCATCTTCTGTAGAACGAAGACGATAGTGAGTAACCACAGCACACTCCTTGGCGAAACCTGCCACGTGCTCTGCCTCACGAGAGAAGAAGCTCTTCGGGATGAGGAGAGGGAAGTATGCGTTCTGTACACCAGTCTGCTTAAACATCTTGTCGAGCTGCTGCTGCATCTTCTCCCAGATAGCGTAACCGTATGGTTTGATAATCATACAACCACGAACTGGTGACAACTCAGCGAGATCAGCCTTTACTACCAAATCATTGTACCACTGACTGTAGTTGTCAGCGCGCTTGGTTAAATTCTTAAGTTCTTTAGCCATATTACTAATTATATATTTTGTTTTTAAATTCTGCTTGATATTTTGAGCGTGAAAACACGATGTATCTTGAGCGTGAAAACACGGTCAATAGGGAATTTCCGCCCCTAAATAGGCGATTTCCTTTCGCCATTTGGACAAATACCCTTAAATTTGCATGCAAAATTACAAAAAAATATTAGAAAACCCTCCATATTGGAGAAAAAAGACGTATCTTTGCATTTAAATAACATAAATATAGGAGAATTATAGTATGAAAAAGATGAAATTTACTGCTGCAGCGCTCTCAATGCTGCTCGTTTTGGGAAGTTGTGGAACTAGTCAGAAGACTGGTACTGCCGCTGGTGCAGGTGCTGGTGCTGCTCTTGGTGCTTTGGTTGGTGGTTTGCTCAATAACAGCCATCGTGGTACTGGTGCAGTGGTAGGTGCTGCTATCGGTGCTGCTGTTGGTGGTACAGCGGGTAACTTGATTGGAAAGCACATGGATAAGGTAAAGGCTGAGGCAGAGGCTGTGAAGAATGCGCAGGTTTCTACCGTTACAGATGCCAATGGTTTGACAGCTGTTAAGGTAACCTTCGATTCTGGTATCCTCTTCCAGACCAACAAATATGCACTCAATGCAAGCGCTAAGAACGACTTGGCTCAGTTTGCCCAGGTTTTGAAGAACAATGCCGACTGCGAGGTAGCTATCCAGGGTTACACCGATGCTACTGGTAATGATGGCATCAACTTGCCTTTGAGCCAGAATCGTGCCAATGCCGTTTCTAACTACTTGAAGTCATGCGGTGTTACAAGCAGCCAGATCAAGAGCGTAGAGGGTTTGGGTTCAGCTAATCCTGTGGTGAATACTACAGCAGCCTGCGCTCAGAACCGTCGTGTAGAGGTTTACATGTATGCTAGCCAGGCAATGGTGAATGCTGCTAACAATGGTACATTGAAGTAAAAACGAATGAGGTTCCCGATAAGGGAAAAGAAGATAGATGATTCTAAAAAAGATCAGAAATATCGTAAGATGGGTGGTGGTGCTGTTTTTCAGTACCACCATTCTTGCTGTAGTAGCCTACCGTTTTATTCCGGTATATGTTACTCCGTTGATGATTATCCGCTGTTTTCAGCAAGTGGCTGATGGTGAAAGTATTACCTTGCATCATCACTGGGTTTCTATGGATAAGATTTCCCCTCACATGCCTGTGGCGGTGATGGCGAGCGAGGATGCCCGATTCCTCAAGCATCATGGCTTCGACTTCAATGCCATCGAGAGTGCTGCCAAGAATAATGCCCGTGGCGGTAAGGTGCATGGTGCCAGTACCATCAGTCAGCAGACCGCCAAGAACGTTTTCCTCTGGCCGGGCCGTTCCTGGACCCGCAAGGGATTTGAGGTGTATTTCACCTTTCTCATTGAAATGATGTGGAGCAAGCAGCGCATCATGGAGGTCTATCTCAACAGTATCGAGATGGGACCGGGTATCTATGGTGTCGATGCGGTGGCTGAGTATCATTTCAACAAGAAAGCACAGGATCTCTTCCGTGGAGAGTGTGCCCTGATAGCTGCTACGCTGCCTAATCCTAGAAAGTTCAGCTCCCTGTATCCGAGCGCTTATATGAAGAAGCGCCAGCGACAGATTGAACATCAGATGAAATTCATCCCTTCGTTCCCTCGTGAGGGTGAAGACTACGACCCAAGCACGGCTGTAGGAGGATATAGGGGGAAGTGATTGTTTGTTAACAGTTGATAGTTTATAGTTTTTCCTGCAAATATTGATTAATGGATTTATTGAACGACTTGAATGATGCGCAGCGTGCTGCGGTAGAGTATATTGACGGACCTTCGCTGGTGATTGCTGGTGCAGGTTCGGGCAAAACGCGTGTGCTTACCTATAAGATTGCTTATCTCCTGAGCCAGGGCATGAAGCCTTGGAGCATCATGGCTCTTACCTTTACCAATAAGGCGGCTAGGGAGATGAAGGAACGTATCGGAAAACTGGTGGGCGATGATCTCGCCCAGCATCTCTATATGGGTACCTTCCATAGCATATTCTCCCGTATTCTCCGTGCCGAAGCTGAGCATATCGGTTTCAATAATAACTTTACCATCTATGATGAAAGTGACTCACGTTCGCTGCTGAAGGCAATCATCAAAGAGATGGGACTGGATGACAAGACCTATAAGCCTGCTGCTGTTCACGCCCGGATTTCGATGGCGAAGAACAACCTGGTAACTGCTGAAGCCTACGATAGCGACCCTGCCATCCTGGAGCAGAACAAGCGTGCCAAGATGCCTGCCATCGGAAAGATTTATGTGGCATACGTGCAGCGTTGCCGTCAGGCGAATGCGATGGACTTTGATGATCTCCTGATGCTTACTTTCCAGCTTTTCAGAGATCACGAGGAAATCAGACAGAAGTATGCCGGCAGGTTCGATTATATCCTGGTGGATGAGTATCAGGATACCAACCATGTGCAGATGTCTATCGTGATGCAGCTCTGTAAGGAAAAACTGCGTGTTTGTGCCGTGGGTGATGATTCGCAGAGTATCTATAGCTTCCGTGGTGCCAACATCGACAATATATTGAATTATCAGAAGCAATTGCCTGGAACCCAACTTTTTAAACTGGAACAGAACTACCGATCTACTCAAACCATCGTGGAGGCAGCCAACAGTCTGATTCATCATAACCGCAATCAGATTCAGAAAGAGGTGTTCAGTAAAAATGATAAAGGAGAGAAGATACTGTATAAGCCTGCCTACAGCGACAAGGAGGAGGCTCTGATAGTGGCGAAGAATATCCAGCGCATCAAGCGACAGGATGATTGTGGATATGATCAATTTGCCATTCTCTATCGTACCAATGCCCAGAGCCGCAGCTTCGAGGAGGAATTCAGAAAGCAGGGTATCCCATATCGTATTTATGGTGGATTGAGTTTCTATCAGCGTAAGGAAATCAAGGATATCATCGCCTATTTCCGCCTTGTTGCCAACCCTGACGATGAGGAGGCTTTCAAGCGTATCATCAATTATCCGGCTCGTGGCATTGGTGCTACTACCGTGATGAAGATTGCCGATTGTGCCCATCAGAACCAGGTGAGTTTCTGGGAGGTGATAGGTAATGTGGAGCATTACGGACTGAATGTCAACAAGGGTGCGCAGACGAAACTCGAGAAATTCCGCCTGCTCATCTCTTCGTTCATCGATCGTTCGCATACCCTGGATGTCTATGAACTGGGTGATGCCATCATCAGGGAGAGTAGAATCAGCGAGGATATCATGTCGGGCAAGAATGCCGATGACCTGGCTCGCCAGGAAAACCTGGAGGAGTTTCTGAGTGGTATGCAGACCTTCGTGACTGGACGCCAGGAGGAGGGACGAATGGATGAAGCTTATCTTACTGATTATCTGCAGGATGTGGCGCTGCTGACGGATGCGGACAGTGAGGGGGAGAAGGATGAACCGAGAGTTTCGCTCATGACGATTCATGCGGCAAAGGGTTTGGAGTTTGCTACTGTTTTTGTAGTAGGTTTGGAGGAGAATATCTTCCCGAGTCCGCTTGCTGCAATCTCTGTCAGGGAGCTGGAAGAAGAGCGTCGTCTGCTCTATGTAGCGATTACCCGTGCCGAGAAGCATTGCATCCTGACCAATGCCAAGAACCGTTTCCGATATGGCAAGATGGAATTTGATAATCCGAGCCGCTTCATCGATGAGATTGATGCCAGTCTGATAGAGGGAGGCGAAGAGGTTCCTGAATCTTCATTCGGTGGGGGAAGAAGTTCATTTGGTGGCTATGGTTCAAGTAGTAGATATGGTTCTGATGGTGGCTATGGCGGAAGAATGCCATGGGATAGAGACCGGTCAGGCTATAGACGTGAATATCAGAACGCTAAGCCTGTAGCTTCGCAGTTCATGGCTGATCCAAAACCAGGATTTAAATCTGTAAGAGCTGTGAATGCAGTACATAGAATTATGGGTGATACCGCTAGTTCTTCATCCGTTGCATTAGCTGGTTCTTCAGCTTTTAATGCGTCCTCAGCTGCAGGTTCTCTCAGCGAGGGCTGTAGAATTGAGCATCAGCGTTTTGGAATAGGAAAGGTATTGAAGATAGAAGGTACCGGCGAGAACACGAAGGCTACCGTAGAGTTCCAGAATGCAGGAACCAAGCAGTTGCTTCTGAAGTTTGCCAAGTTCACCATTCTCTCATAGATAATAGAAAGAAGATAAAACTGAGGATATGAAAAAATCCCAGCTGGAAAAGAACTTCCAGCTGGGATTTTTTCATATAGAATCTTTTATAAAGCTTCATCATCAGGACGCAGAATGGCAGGCTTCTTGATTTTGGGAAGATGCTTCTTGCGTCTCAACCAGGCAGCCTTGCGCTGCTCGTAATCTTCGCGGTGGCGTTCAAGGAAATTATCTGCCATGAATTTATTCCTTGAACTTACTGTAGATCACCTTGATCTGAACAGGACCTGTAGCCACCCGCTTGCCGTCCTTGGTGGTGTAATCCTTGTCAGGATCATCCGTCGCCTTGATCAGTCGGGTAGAGGTGAGCTGCATGTCGTGATTGATCTTGGTAATCACGGTAGCATTGTTCTGTGTACTTGTTGTCAAGGTCACAGGTACCAGCACCACCTTGTTCCAGTTTTCACTCTTGTCCTTGTTCCTGTACATCGCAGTAACCAGGTTACTGATGTTATAGAAGGTATAGGCATTCTTCACGCCTGTTGAGTTCTTGTTGTAAGAAGCCGTATAGGAGGTGCGGTTGTCTGTCAGCTTGTTTTTCTCGAAGAAGGCATCCAGACTGTCTTTCTGTACCATCAGGATAGTAGAAGGAACGCTGAACTGATAGTCGTTGTTGTTATCTACATTGTTCATTCTAGGGAAAGAGATGGTAGCTGTATTCAGCGTATCCTTCTCATGGCCCTTCATGATATCCTCTACTGGCAACGTTACTTCTGTGAAGATGCCGGCTGGTGACTTCAGATACGTGCAGCTCTCATCCTTTGCCAGATTAGCCAAAGTCTTGGTGTCGTTGGTAATCTTGTTGAGCTGAAACACCTCTTCTGTACCATCAAAGCGGTTGAAGGCGAGACCTGTTACGATACTGTCGTTGCCCGCAGAGTTCTTCACCGTCTTCTGGATCTTGTAGTAGAACTGCAACTCGGTATTCCAGATATTGGCTACGTTCCCGATACCACCGGCATTCTTGATATAGAAACCCGGACAAACCTTGTTGAGGAAATCCCAGTTGGTCTTGAAGTACTCAGGGTGCTCCACGAAGGTATTCATCACGTAAGAACCGTAGTTCTTGTAGGTCTTGCCATCCTTTGCCGTATATGGCTTGTTCAGATAGATCTTGAAAGCCATCGTCGTGCTGTTCAGGTTATAGGTGGTGCTCGACTTATAGTTGTTCTCGCTCACCCAGTTGTCCTTGAAGGCATCATAATCTGAGTAATACTCCTGATCCTCGCTCATCGGCTTGCTCATCTCGTAGGCAGTAGCCTTCATCGGTGCGAGGGTATCACCGTATGTAGTTTTGTATGATACCAGGAGATAGCATGAGTCTGCTTCGATCCTGCCTTCGTGTGCATTGCGGATGTACTCCAAAGTGTCCAGACTGAATGATGACAATACGCCAAACTGGGTCATATAGTCGCCAGCTACGTAGGTGCCGGTCTCAGGATCCTTCACATTACCGATCATACCCGTATTGTTTCGGCTCAGAACCGGGCCTGAAACGATGGAGCGTGAGGTGACGTTGAACACCTGGTCTTTGATAGAGATGTTATCAACGTCGTTGGTGATCGACGATCCGATGTTGTCGGTGGTGTCATCACATGCAGCAATAGTCATCGCTGCTATAAATAACGCTGTAAATAGTCTTAAAATCTTCATTATCCTTGAAATGTGTCTAATTTCTGAAGCTTACTCCTCATCAGGGCATACTTCGTTGATGAATGTCTTGTAGGCATCCGCAAAGTCATCGCCAGGATAAGCGAGGGTTGGCTTGCTCTTCTCATTGGCATAATCCAAGAGAGTTCTGTTTGCCAGGCTTTCGCCTTCAATCACGCCGTCGCTGTAGTCGATGGCCATCTTGCCCAACTCGATGAAGTCGAAGTCCTCCTTGTAGTCAGAGAGCAGTTCCGACTTGGCATCACGGAACTCCACGCAGCGCTTGAAGTGTGTGCCGAGTTCGCCCTTCAGCTCGTTGGTATAGAGTGAGATGATCACCTTTGAGTTGGCGAAGGAAGGCTCCTCAGCGTATGCCGTCTTGATATAGAAAGGAACCACAGCGCTTACCCAGCCCTGACATACGATGACGTCTGGCTGCCAGCGAAGCTTCTTCACGGTTTCCAGTACGCCGCGTGCGAAGAAGATGGCGCGCTCCCCATTATCTTTATATTCCACACCCTGCTCGTCGGCTGCCATCTGGCGGCGGGTGAAGTAATCGTCGTTATCAATGAAATAGATTTGTTGACGTGTTGTTGGTATAGATGCAACCTTGATGATCAGCGGATGGTCTGTATCATCGATGATAAGGTTCATACCAGACAGGCGAATCACCTCGTGCAGCTGGCCGCGACGCTCATTGATGGTGCCCCATTTAGGCATAAAGGTGCGAATCTCAAAGCCTGCTTCCTGCATTTTCTGAGGTAATTCGCGTCCCATGATAGACATGTGGGTCTCGGCTACGTATGGGTCGATCTCCTGATTGATAAATAATACTTTCTTTGCCATAAATTTAATTATTATTCTTACGAATTAGGTGCAAAGGTACAAAAAAAACTCCAAAAAAGCGTATTTTTCTTCTGAAATTCAATAATTTCGGCAATAATTCGCATATTTTTAGGTTTTTTCTTTCTTATTTGAGAAAAAAGTTGTTATTTTGCACCCGAAAACAGATAAGAAGATGAAAGTAATCAATAAGATTGTTGACCTCCAGAACGAACTTTTCGATCGTCGCAAGGAGGGAAAGGAAATCGGCCTTGTGCCAACTATGGGTGCGCTTCATGAGGGTCATGCCTCTCTGGTAAAGCGCAGTGTTGAGGAAAACGGTGTTACGGTAGTTTCCGTTTTCTTGAATCCTACTCAGTTTAATGACAAGGGTGACCTGGAGCGTTATCCACGTACACTCGATGCTGACTGCAAGCTCCTTGAGGCTTGTGGCGCTGACTATGTGTTTGCTCCTTCTGTAGAGGAGATGTATCCTACACCGGATACCCGCCACTTCGAGTTCCCTCCGGTAAGTACCGTGATGGAGGGTGCCAAGCGTCCGGGCCACTTCAATGGTGTATGCCAGGTAGTTAGTCGCCTGTTCTTTATCGTTCATCCTAACCGTGCTTATTTCGGTGAGAAGGATTGGCAGCAGATTGCTGTCATCAAGCAGCTCGTGAAGTACATCAACAGCGATGTGCAGATTGTGGAGTGTCCTATCATCCGTGATGAGGATGGTTTGGCTAAGAGCAGCCGTAATACTTTGCTGGCTCCTGATGAGCGTGCCATTGCGCCAAACATCTATAAGGCCCTGAAGGAGAGTGTGGAGTATGCCAAGACTCATACCGTACAGGAAACTCACGATAAGGTGGTTGCCGACATCAATGCTGTAGAGGGGCTGGAGGTAGAGTATTTCCAGATTGTGGATGGCGACAGCCTGCAGGATGTGGCATCATGGGAGGATAGCGCCTACGTGGTAGGTTGCATCACCGTATATTGCGGCAAGACTCCTATCCGTCTCATCGACCATATCAAGTATAAAGGATAATTCCACTATAGATTTCTTTATTAAGTTTAATCCGTAATAGATAAAAGTAATAACAGAACAATGCAGATTGAAGTATTGAAGAGTAAGCTCCATTGTGTGACTGTAACTGAGGCTAACCTGAATTACATGGGTAGCATCACGATAGATGAGGATCTGATGGACGCAGCTAACCTGATAGCAGGAGAGAAGGTGCAGATTGTGGATAACAATAATGGCGAGCGCCTGGAGACCTACATCATCAAGGGTGAGCGTGGCAGCGGTTGTATCTGCCTGAACGGTGCAGCAGCCCGCAAGGTGCAGGTAGGTGATACCGTCATCATCATCGCCTATGCCCTGATGGACTTTGAGGAGGCAAAGACCTTCAAGCCTACCGTGGTTTTCCCTAAAGAGGGAAATAAGGTTTAATATTCAATGGAAACAAAAGAAAGGGTGTGTTATGGACTTATGGCACACCCTTTCTTTTGTTTTATTACTATATAATTTAAGGTGTAATTGCGATGAGTTAAGGATAGATCTCGATATGGCTGCTGCCGGAGTTGCCATTCTTGATGATCCTTATCTGGGTGGTGATGCGCTCGCTCATCGTGTCGGTATGACTGATGACGCCCACCTTCTTGCCTTGCGAACTTTGCAGCATGGCGAGGGAGTCGATGACGGTGGCTAGGGTATCGGGGTCGAGGGTTCCGAAGCCTTCGTCGATGAACAGGTTCTCGAAGGAGATGTTGCGGGAGGATAATGCCGACAGACCCAGGGCGAGACCGAGACTCACGATGAAGGTTTCGCCACCTGATAGGGAGGTGGTGTCTCGGATATCGTCGGCACGGTCGTGGTCGATGACTCGGATGCCCAGCGAATGCTTTACCTGCTGCAGTTCGTAACGGCTGTTGAACTTTCTGATTTCCTGGTTGGCGTGCGCTATCAGAAAACTGAGCGTATAGCATTGGGCTATCTTGCGCAGCGTCTTGCCGTCAGCTCCGATGGCATCCGTAATGGCTGTCCAGTCGTCCTTTTTCTGGGTTACGAGCTTCAGAGCCTCAGCCTTGTTGCCCAACAGCTTCATAGCTTCCTGATGGTTCTGCATCCTGGCTTTGGCAGCAATCAGTTCGTTGCGCTGACTTCTCTCCTGATACTCCTGCTGAATGGCTAAGAGAGCATCACGGGTTTGGGCTGGCTGATGTTCCAAGTGTTGCTGATGCGCCTTTTCTGCGCTCTGGTAAAGGGCAGTGGTTGAAGCAACGGCTTTCTCCTTTTCGTCCTTTTCCCGACGGATGGCATTCCAGTCTTCGGCAGAGTGAAGCATCTCTCCGATGATGTTTCGGTCGATAAATCTTGGCTCGATGCTTCTTTCCTCGATGCCTTCCTCTTCGGAGTCTTTTCCTTCGATGCTCTTTTCTTCAAGCAGCTTGTTGTATTCCTCGATCCAAAAGTCGAGATCCTTTTCCTTCGCCAGCAGATTCTCTTTCATCGTCTTGTTCTGAGACAGCATGGTTTGATGCGAACCTTTACTGTTGGCGAGTTCCGCCTTCAGTTTGTTGATATTCTCGTTCTGGTTATCTGCTGCTTTCGTAGCCTCATCCTTTGCTGCTGTCAGTCTTTGTTCAGCCGCATCTGGTTCTTCTCCATTCAGAATCTGCTTGTATTTCTCCTGCCATTCCTCCATTTCCTTCTTGGCGCTATTCCATGTCTGAAGGGCTTTCCCGTAAGCCTTCTCCTTATTCTTTTGCTGTGAAGTGAGGTTGATGGTAAGTGCTTTCTGCTCAGCTAGTTTTGTGGTGCATGTTGAAGTGTTTTCCTGGACTTCATTCAGTATAGTTGAAGCCTTGCTTTCATACGCAGCTTCATCCTTTACAGCCTTATCCTTGAGTTGGGTCAGCCGTTCTATCTCTTTCTGAATCTTGTTAAAGAGGCTCAGTTTGCTGCTCGCATCTTTCGCCTTGTTCTCATAGATAGGCAAGAGCGATTTCAGTTCTGCCTCTGCCTTTGGAATCTTTGGATACTGGGCGATGAGCGCCTTCCAATCCTCTTCGTAAGTTGCTATTTCTCCCGAGAGCTTTTCCTGTTGTTTCTGGAGCGTCTGTACTTCGCCGTCGTTCTGTTTTCTCTCGCCGGAAAGTTCCTTCTCCTGTATCTGCTGCTGTTTCAGCAGATCTTCCTTGACTTTCAGAAGTTGCGAGAGTTCTGTGGTGGCTTCCTCAAACTGTCTGTTGTCGGTATGATAAGGATGGGTCGTGCTGCCGCAGAGCGGACAAGGTTTGCCTTCGGTCAGGTTGGCACGATGAATCTCCCATTTTTCACTTACCATGAGGGTATAGGCATTTCGCAGCGTCAGGGTCTCTTGGGTCAGAGTCTCGATGGTCAACTTGCCCAGGGCTTCATCTATCTCTGCGTTTCTCTTGCCCAAGACCAGGATGCGCTCCTCATTCTTCTGCTTTTCTGCTGTGGCAGCATCGAGATGAGCCACAACCTTGATGGCTTGTTGGACATCTTGCAGTTTCCTGTCGGCTATGGTCTTACTGTTCTGCAGTTCCTCTATATTCTGTCCGGCAGTCTTGTTCTTTTCCGTCTCCCAAGCCTGTTCAGCGGCTTGCGTCGCTTCGTGAAGAACCTGTTTCTGCTTGGCAATCTCTTCCTTTGTCGTTTTGAGGGCAAGGTTCGCTTTCTCCGTTTCGGCTTCCCATTTTTGGATGTTTCGGGCGTTCTCCTCCACGTCTTTCAGAGCAGTTTGATTCTCTTTTTGCGCCAACTCCAATGCCTCTTTCTTTTCTTTCAGATTCGGCATTGCCGCTTCCATTTTTGTTTTCAGCGCCCTTGCTTCAGCAATGACCGGCAGCGCCTTTTCCAGCTGTTCCTGTGCCTTGCTTACTGCTTCCTTCAGACTGGTGAGAGTTTTCTCGCTTTCGCTGATGGCAGACTCTTGACTTTTGATGTTTCCTTCCGCTTTCAGAATGTTTTCTTCTTGTTCGTGGATGCTTTGCGTCTGTCGCTCTACTTCCTGCAACTGGTTGACGGCAGGCTGTACTTCATCGTGCAGCTGCAGACGGAAAATCTGGGCTTGCATCGCTTTAATGGCATCTGCTGCTTGCTCCATATCTGTCTGGCAGGTAGCGATTTGATTTATTTGCTTATCGTTTTCCTCAAACCATTGCAGGTCTTTCGAGATGGCTTGCAACTGGCTGTCGAGTTCCTTCTCAGCCTTTTCCAGACGGGCAATTTCCTCTTGCAGCTGGATGAGTTCTTCATCGTTCAGCAGGTTCTGTTTTACGGCTTCCACCGATGCTGCCATCTGGTTGTAGGCATCCGTTGCCTGGTCTTTCGCCTTCTTGATTTCAGTAGCGATGTTCGTATAAGTTTCCTCGCATCCGATGAGTTTTTCCAGGAGTTCGTACCGTTCGTTTTCCTTTGCCGTCAGGAAGTTGGCAAACGAGCCTTGGGCGATGAGCACGGTGCGGAGAAACTGGTCGTAGTCGAGTCCGATAATGTTCGGCAGTTCGTTCCAGTCGGCAGTTTCTTCCGTCATCTCTTCTCCGTTTCTCGTGATTTTATAGAGCGCAGTCTTGGCGTTCTCGTAGCGTACCCTTTGGAATCTGACGTGCCATTCTGCGCGGTAGATGCTGCCGTTGTTGGCAAGGAAGGTGAGTTTGCTGTAGCCTTCCTTCTTGCCACGTGTCAGGATGTTTCGGCTGTCGGTAGGAGCCAGACGGTTACTTTCGCTGGCATCGGCTGCTCCGAAAATCTCGATGTTCTGGTTCTTGTCGCCTTTCTTCCTGGGATAGCGAGGGGCGCGGTTGTAGAGAGCCAGACAGATAGCATCGAGTAGGGTAGACTTGCCACTTCCCGTCGGACCTACGATGCTGAAGATGGTACTCTCGCCTAAGGCACCTTCTTCAAAGTTGATGACCTCGCCTCCCTGTTTGTCAAGCGAAGCGAGGTTGAGTATTTCGAGTTGTAGGAATTTCATAATGATGATGTCGTTAATAAATCGGATAACATTTTCTCCTGTCTTTCGTTCATCGGAGCGTTGTGTCTGATGGCGAAGGCTTCCTTCAGCGTGTCGAGCGGAGGACGGTTGATGATGTCTTCTATGCTGGTGATGTGCTGGGAACCCTGGATGGTGGAGAGGTCCAGTTGCGGGATGATGCGCTGGATTTTGCAGAGCACGGCATCCTTTTCGTTGACGAGTTTCTCCAGTTCCTTGATGTCATCGCTGGTCAGTTTCTCCTGTTTCACCTTCAGCATCACGTAGTCGAAGTGGTCGCTCAGTTCGCCGTCAGTTCTTTCCGAGAGTTCAGAATTGATGAGCTTCTGCCATTTCTTGAAGGTCAGTTCTTCCTCATCTTCGGGCAGGATGCGGAGGGCGTGCTGAGGCTTGTATTCCAGAAAATCTACTTTCCATTCCTTACTCTTGCCGGTTTCCTTTCCTTCCTCCTCTTCTCCGTGTTCTATGGTGATGAGGTCGATGCCGTGGGTGTAGTCTTTCTCGGCAAACGACATCGGGAGGATACTTCCCGTATATCTTGCCCAGTCGGTATTCCAGATATGTTGCCGTTTGTGGATGTGTCCGCAAGTCATATAGTCGGGATGTTCGTTCCATCCTTCCAGGTCCACTTCCTCCTGTCCGCCGATGATGATTTTCTCGCTCGCATCCTTTTGGGCGATATCCGAACCCTTGGCGTACATGTGTGCCATCATGATGCACTTCCTGCCCGGGTATTTCTGTCGAGCCTCAGCCGTCAGTTCTCTCAGAAAGTCGTTGACTCCCTGCGAGTAGCTGGCGTTCTGCACCACATCGCTTCTTAGGAAAGGTACGGCGAGGATGATGACTTCTTCTCCTTCCTCGTTGGTTACGGGGATGATGAGGTCATCGAAGGAATAGAGCCAATGTCCGCCGGTTTTATCATCGTCCTCGCTTTCTCCCTGCTGCCAGATATTTCTTACGTTTTCTCCCTGCTGCCAGATTTTCCTTACGTTTCCTCTTATTTCCACGTGGTATCGGGTGAGTAGCGGACGGGGAGCCTCCAGTCGGCTGGCGGAATCGTGGTTGCCGGCGGTAATGATGACCTGCATGTTCGGGCACAGTTGGGTAGCATCGGCAAGAAACTCGTAATAAACGGTCTGTGCCGCTGCCGATGGATTTCCGTTATCGAAGATGTCTCCTGCGATGAGGAGAGCATCGGGCTTTTGTTCAGCGATTTGTTCCAGGAGCCATTTCAGGAAATGCTTGTGTTCCGGCAGACGGTCGTTGCCGTGAAACAGGTTGCCCAGGTGCCAGTCGCTGGTTGCTAATATCTTCATACTCATAAGAATGTCTAATCTTAGTCTTTTGCTTTGTCTTTGGCTTGCAATCCTTTGACCTTTGTTTTGCAATATGACTACAAAGTTAACACAATTATTTGGGATACGCAAAGAAATAGGGTCAAAAAACGAAGAATTATGAATGGAAAAGTGAAGATATTCAGGAAAAGTCTTGGTTAATATAGGATAAAGTTGTATCTTTGCCTAGCAGAAAGTTTCGTTCACCGACGTTGAACCGACATTCAGCGACGTTGAACCGCCGTTCGCCGACGCTGAACGGACATTCAACGTCGGTGAACGGAGATTTCTCCTAGGATTAAATACTTTTCTTCCTAGGGTTGTGGACTTTTCTCCTTAGGTATGATAATAAATACCGTAGGATGCAAAAGCTGCTGCAATAAGGAGTGTAACAATCTTAATAAGAAAGGAAACAGATATGGCTAAGTACAAGTTGCAGGAGTTGACAGATATGCGTGATGAAGGCAAGCGCAGAGTTTATCCCAAGATAGTGACCAACCGGACACTATCCAGAAAAGAGTTCATCAAGAGAATGCAGGGCTACCATCGTGGTATTTCGGAAAGTACCACGGAGGCTGTGTTGCTGGATGTGGCTGATATGCTGGTAGAAATGCTCTCCATGGGCTACAATGTGAATCTGGAAGGCATCGGCACCTTCTCCCTCTCCCTCGGTTTCGAGGACGATAAGCCTACGGAAATGCAGAATGCAGATGATAAGATGACGTATCGCAAGGTGGGCGTGAAGGACATCAACTTCAAGGCGTCTCCTGAATTTATCAGGGAGGTGAAGCGAGAAACCGATCGTGACCTGGAGCGTGATATGGGTGGTGTAAAGGTGATTCGCAAGCAGCTCTATTCCAGGGAAGAGCGCATCGCCCGTGCCCTGGAGGTGATAGAGAAGAACGGAGTCCTCACCCTAGGCGATTATGCCTCCATCAACAACCTGAGCCGCACTTCCGCCTCTATGGAACTGAAGGAAATCACCGCCGACCGAACCTCGCCGATAGGTTGGATGGGCAGCGGCAGCCACAAGGTTTGGGTGAAGAGAAAAGAATAAATCAAATGGTTCTTTATATAGGGATAGTGCCGTAGTCCAGGTATTGGAGGTGATAAGAGGAAAAGAAAATAAAACAGTTGAAAACCAATAGTTTAAGGTCACAAATTGTGACCTTAAACGCTATTTCTATGTGTTCTAATATATCAAATTGATGCAAAATGCATAAGGGGGGAAGTAGGGTGGTCGCCGCAGATTTCGCAGGATACACGCTTCTTCACCTTGATGGTACGGAAGTTCATCGTCTTGGCATCGAAGGTGAGCAATCGGTCGGTGAGCAGTTCGCCCACACCGAGGAAGTACTTCAACGCCTCGGCAGCCTGGATGGTTCCGAGCATACCAGCGATGGCACCAAGGACTCCTGCCTGGCTACTGGTAGGAACAGTGCCTGCTGGAGGTGGCTCCTTGAAGAAGCAACGGTAACATGCTGTGCCTGGCAGGTGGGTAAAGGTCTGGCCCTGGAATCTCAGGATGCCGCCATGTGAGAATGGCTTGCCCAGGCGCACGCAGGCATCATTGATGAGGAACTTCGCCGGGAAGTTGTCGGTGCAATCAATGACGAAATCCCATGGCTTGATGATTTCCTCGGCATTGTCTGAGGCGAGGAAGGTATGGTAGGTTTTTACCTCTACATCAGGATTGATGGCAATCATTTTCTCCTTGGCGCTTTCCACCTTAGGGGTGTTCAAGTCCTTGGTCTGGTGGATGACCTGTCGTTGCAGGTTGCTGAGGTCAACCACATCGGCATCCACGATACCGATATGTCCCACGCCAGCCGCAG
>ONZR01000144.1_pt1 | contig 38613 bp, 35 predicted proteins | sample 1671691 | NCBI WGS metagenome assembly ONZR01 (sample SAMN06348182, study PRJEB24527) | human gut metagenome | biome: human gut; feature: ankylosing spondylitis patient; material: feces | host: Homo sapiens | place: China | collected 2015-10 | reverse complement strand
CCGCTAGGCGTCCCGACGGATTTGAAATCCGTCGTAAAAAAGGTTCGACCTATTAAGCCGGGGGATTTGCAATCCCCTATCCCATCGATATGCTGGCAACAACCTGGTTGCTGGGGATTGCAAATCCCCAGAGCATAAAGAGGTTAGGACATTTTTTGACGGCGGATAACATATCCGCCGGGACGCCTAACGGGGGACGGGCATATCCAGCGCTATGGAAGCCATGATATCAGAGCAGCACCATGACCTGCATGTCCCTTTTCTGATACGCCCGAAGGTGACAGGAAGGATTGATTACCGGCAATTGTCTTAGCATTAACATTAAGAAGTTTTGCATTGACATAACCACTGCCACCGCCACCAGGACAATTGGTATTACTACCCTGTGCTTGGGGTGAATAGCCACCATACAGGCCGCCGCCGCCACCACCGTTACCTTCTGCACCGGCTGGAGTTTTTGGAGTACCATTGCGACCAATCTGACCTAGACCAAAGGCAAAACCTTTGCTTTGAGTTGCTGCATCAATTTTTTTGCCAGCACTATTGGTAGGTCTACCTCCTTCAGGGCCTCCACCAAACAGGCCAGGACTTTTGCGAGGATGTTGACCTCCACCCTGACCTCCTGCTACCATTAATAAACGATTTTGTTCGTATGCAGTTTTTAATTCACTTAAAACTCCGTCTTCCAGGCAAATGTGAGTAGCACCACTGCCACCGTCACCACATTTAACTGGTCGACCCTTGGCATCTACTGACGCCTTACCTCCATTTCCGCCACCATTATAGCCGCCAATTCCTATATCGTAAATATTACCTTCAGTTCCTTTACCACCTACACAGATAAAGAGAACCTGTTTTTTTTGTGCCTGATAATCTCCCTGGGATTTACCTCCTTGACTTACTCCTGCTCCCCAGCATTCCAAGTTATATGTTCCATCAACAGGAACCGTAAAAGACTCTGTCGAAGCCTTGTATGAGAAAAGACGAGCAAGATAATAGAAATCAGCGTCTGAAGTGATATCCTTTGCTACTACTTGATTTTTATCCACATTGAATGAATATGACTTAAGACTTCCCCATGCTGTACGTGGTTTATTTGTCTCATCTACTGCCTTAAAAGTGGCTGCCACATTCGGTTTTACTATTTGTACGTATCGCTTATCTGTTGTTTGAGCCATAAAAGGAATATTACCATTGAATTCTGAAGAAGCTTCAACTGACTGCTTAGCTGTAGCATCAGTATATTCTGAAGCAGCAGGCTCTGTAGTAACACGTCCCTCTAGCTCTGTATGATAGTATGTAAAATTATTGGTCTTGAATGTACGTTTCACAGGAACATCCTTTGACTTGAGATTCAAGACCGCCAATCCCATGCTATGAGCCATATTGAATGTAAGCGTTGCGCCATCATTACCAATAACGCCTTCACCTACTTGAAGATCCTGACTAAGAAGAACATTTTCTGCGTTCTGGTCTTTTACAGGATTCCAGTTTGTTATCTTATCCTTAAAGAACTCATCTGCTTTATCTTTCTTTACATCTACAGTAGGAGCAGTTGCATTATATGGATAGTATGCGAAATACTTGTAACCCTTCAGCTTCAAGAACTTCGTGTCGTTGTTCTCAGGCATCCATTTTCCATCTTGATCACGAGTCAGCTTCAGATTCGCCTCCTCTATTGCATTATTGGAATTCACCACATAAAGACCGATGGACTCGCCTGCTGCAAAATCAGTCTTTGGATAGGAATATTTTACCTGCTCAGTATCCTTCCATGAATCTGGGAATTTAACCTCGGCATTCTCCAAATGATTGATGGCACTCGCTGAAAGCTTGTAGGTGACGGAGGTTCCTGGCAACCAGGTCTGATTACTCAAATCAAAGGTGAATGTCTGATCACCTTTACCCTTTATATCTAATACGAAAGTTAACTTGGCTTCTGTACCATTCAGTTTCTGAGGAATCATCATCAGGATATTCTTGTCTTTGTTTGAAGTGAGCGCATAACTCTCGCCTATCTGGATATCCTCTTTCGTAAGATCGAAGGTATAAGTACCAGTTTTCTTTTTTCCATCTGCTTCTGTTTCTAATGTCCAGGTTTGAGAAGGAGTCTGTGGGGTGCCTTCTGTGGCTGTCAATTCGCAGGTACCTTCATTCGGAATACCGCTTAATGTGATGCTCTTGAGCTTGGAACCATCGGAGGCTCCTGTCTGGAAGATATCAGTCAAATCCTTACTGATAGCGAAGTTCACGGCAGTAAGGGCATGAGAGAACTTCAGCTCTACTGCCTTATCATCTGAGGATACGCTGCGTGAATCGGCATTGGTAGCTACAATAATATCGGGCTGAGCAGGAATCTCTGTTTCACCGCTTTTTGCCGTATATTTAATCTTTGTTTTTACTTTTTCTGCATCTGTAGTGACGCTCCACATCCCATCAGTGGTATTATTAAAAGGAGCGTAGGCATGGAAAAAGACGAGGGCATCAAATGGCCATCTGCTATTTGTCTTGTCCTCGATTTCCCAAATATCTTCGTTGTTTTTAGAGGCTTTTTGGTTTGCAAATAAGGCTGTGTTTGTACCATTATCCTTATAAATAGCAGTTACGCCAAAGCTATTATTATAATAGGTATTATCCAGGTTTGTGCCCTCCTGCATAGCGCCACGGGTTGTTGCAGCAGCCTGCTGTAAGTCTGCTGTTTCCTGCACTACCGAATGGAGATAGAGGGGTTTTCCGAAAGGAGTTGGCACGACGATGGGACCCTTCTCGGTGGCAGCAGCTATGGCAGCACGGGAAGAGGAAGCGGGAGACATGGGTTTCCAGCTGTTGTCGAGCGTTGCATGAAACGTGATTTTATCTTTTGACAGATTGGCTTGCTGCAGTGATTCGCTTTCTGAACATGACGTAAAGGATGCGAGTACACTGAGTGCCAATAAACTGCTTTTATAAGTTTTCTTCATCATAATGGTTTCTTTCTATTGTTTTACGCCAATGGGGGTTAAAGGAATTGGAGAATTCCGAGGCTCCATAAGAGGGGGAAATTCTCCAATTCGATTGTGAATATGATATATAATAATTACTTTTTCTTGGCCTTAGAAATTGTGCCAGTGGTACCGTCAATTGTAAACTGATGCTTGTTAGTGTTCCAATCATCAACGTATACCTTGAATGCGATTAACTCACCAAAGATATTCTCACCCTTATCAGGATTGCCATCAATACCTGGTTTTACAAGAGGTTTATTTTCATTCTCTTCAGGTTTTTCAGGGTCTACCTTACCACAACCCTTAGACAAGTCAAGGGTATAGATATACTTATTGCCCTTCACCCATGTTGCCTGATTTGCTCCCTTAGTCTCAACAGGGAAGGCAACAGCAGCCCAACCGCATTCAGAAGCTGCACCTGCTCCTGCAGGATACATATATTTACCTGTTACTTTATTTTTCACATTAAGCAAGAGAGAAATGTAAGCACCCTGATCAAAGTTATCACCACTGGTTTCCTTTGTACCACCCCATGGTGTAAATGACTGAGGAATAAGCATTGCGCCACAATCTTTTGCCGGTGCAACAGCTAACTTATCTGTCAAGTCAACAACATCATCATTAGGATTAACAGTAATACCCTCGGTAAACTTAACCTCATAAGAAGTCTTGCCGCCAAAATCAGACCATCCATTGGTGAGTGAATAATTTCCACTTCCAGCTACATAAGCGATACGGAAACCTCTGATGGTATATTCGAGGCTAGAATTCTGGTTTTTAACTGCAATTTTAATCTGAGAGAGCACATGTGAAAGGTTTAAATTAACACTTGCAACATTATTAGCATCACTCTCGGTACCTGTAGCTGTACCAATAATCAAATCTTTCTGATCCTTAATAGTTGAAGCAGGTGTAACCTTGGTAAATGAAACCTCATCCATAGTTATACTGTTGCTCTCAGCCTTCCAATCAGCTACTGCTGGTGAAATAGCAATAAACTTATATGATCTATCTTTCTGCCAAGTCAAAGTGCTGGTTGGATCAATAAAACCATTAACACCCTCGCTACCTCTTTTAAAATATGCATTCTCAAAGTAGGCCTTTTTATATTCAGTCGTTTGCTGTTTGTTATAGAACGCACTAACCCACATTTCCTGAAGGTTATCTGTTGTCAACTCTGCACCACGGCTGTTCAAGCCTACACTAGTACGGAAGGTAATGCTAGCACTCTTCGCAACATCTGTGGTCTCCTCAGAAGAGCAAGATGACAGGGCGATGGCAGCTGCGGCCATCATGTAAAACGCTTTTTTCATAATTAATACTTTTAAAAAATTAATACTATGTTTTTTTATTTCATTAATGATAGAGAATATCCTTGTTATGATAGATTCCTATGACAAGGGAAATTCCACTTTTTTTCTACATCTTTATATCTATGTAAATCTCGTTCCATTTGCTTACGCTCGGCTGAAGACCGCCTTCGGTTCCGGGATTCGGCTTCGGCAACGGGAGCTTGTCAAGCTCAATCTTGATGTGCGTCTCGTCCTTCTGCTCCGGGTCGTGAATCTGGTCGGTGACGTCGTCCTCGTAATACCAGTTGCTGCCGTCGTTGAGCTGGGCGTAGACCATCAGGATGTGCTTGTTGGGCTGGATGGGACAATGACCGAAGACATTCACGCTGCCTGTTACCTTGGAATTGGCAACATCCACAGTTACCGGGAATGGGATGGTTACCTTTTCTGAGGATAACTCGTCGATGCCGGCAAACCAGCCGCCGGAAAGGCCTGAGATGCTGGCGCTCATCGCCTTCACTCCTCTCAGATTCTGCACGTTCTTGATTTCTACCGAACAGTGCTTCACTCTCGCCTTCGGCTTCAGCGTGATGAACGATTTCTCTCCGTTGGTCTTTATCACCAGGCGCTCGGCATGGGCACTCCAGAGCATTTCTGGCTCTGACATTACCCTCTCCTTGCTGCCATCGGTGGCTCTCGGTGCCGACTGCGCCATGCTTGCCAGGAGGCCCTGGAGTACTCGCGTTTCTGCCGAGGTTACCTCGAAGGTCTTGCGGGTTTCCTTGCCGTTGATGCGGTGAGTTTCCTTGTCGCTGTTTACGCAGATGGCATCGTAGGTTCCGGCGGCTACGGAGATGCATCCTCCGTTGCGGTCGGTGAACTCATATCGCTGCGGTGCTCCGCCGTTTTCCGGATAGAGATAGAGACTCATGGTGGAAGGGTTGGCGTCGGGGGCTTCGCTCCAGTCGAAGGTTACCTCTACGTTCTGGCGATGCGGATAGTCGTAGCAGAGATCCTTGTGCTCGCACGAGGTGAGGAATTCTATCAGGAGGATGAGGAATGCCATGCATGCCAGTAGCTTGAGGAAGAGATACCATATCTGTTTATGATAATAGCCTTTTGTCATTTCTTACCTCCTTTCTTTTTATTTGTGTTTCCTTTGCCTTTGGAGTTGGTGTTTCCTTTGCCGAGCAGCCATACCAGGGAGATTTCTGCCTGGGTTGGGCCTAGCCACTTTTGCTTCTTGGTTTCCTGGTAGACGTAGCATCCATCCCTCGGCACGTAGGTTTTGTAATTGGAATGGAGGTAGCCTATTCCCAGGGCGAAGTCGAGGTTGAGGCGGTTGGCTATCGGTTGGGAGTAGCCGTATTTGATGCCTGCGGCATAGGTGGCCTTGCTCTGGTAGCCCTTGGCTCCGAACTCGAAATCGTAGGTGAGGAAATCGCCGTAGATGCCGAGGTGGTGGCCCTGCAGGGGCTTGGACTTGGAGAGGGTTCCGAAATACTTTCGGATTTCCAGGTCGCCGCCGTAGATGCGCCAGTAGCGATGCTTGGCGTCTTTGCTCCACCAGGCGAGCATGCCGCCTGCGCCTAGGGTCCAGCCGCTGCCGATGCTTGCTTCCAAGGCTAGATTCGGAACCAGGAGGGCATCATAGAGGAGGTTGGATTTCAGGGCGAAATAGGAGGCGACTGGGGGCGCCTGGGATTCGGGATGGACCTGCGATGGAATCGCAGGGAACGGGGGCGAGGAAGGAGACTGGGAGGCTTGCTGCTGGGAGGCGGACTCGGGGCGGGCTTGCTCCAGGCTGGCTTCGGCTGCTGAAGGGGTGCTTTCGGCTGCCAGGGTTTTAACCTCGCATACTACTACGGCTCCTGTTCGGAGGGTGTAGAAGTGGTTGTCGAGCATGTATTTCCATGCCTTGCCGCCATCCAGGTTTTGCAGCTGGCGCTTTCTTCCATCCACCACCTTTCCGTTGCGGGTTATCCATTCGGGGGTGTGGCGGATGATTTGGAGAGCCTTGTTTCGCCATGGAGTCTTTTCCTTGGCTATCAGGGCAGCCAGGCCTTGCCAGTCTTCTCCGGCTGAGGAAACGGTAAAGATACTGTCGGGCAGCACCAATGTTTCCTTCAGGTAGTCGCGCAGGCGTTCACCTCGGCGCTTCGCCACTCTCTTGTTGAGTGCCGAATTACCTTCGGGCGATGCCGCAGAAAGGATTCTGATGTGTTGCAGTTGTACGCACGGATTGCCTTTGATGGTCTGGATTCCCTGAGTCAGTGCCTTCATGTTGGCGGCATTGTCTCTATAGGAGAGTTCCAGCAGGGAGTAGCCTGGGCGGAAATATATCGTGGTCCGCAGGCTGTCCTGAATGGAAGCGGCGTATGCGTTCGCCAACAGGGTTGTCGGCATCAACACAACCATAACTATTTTCTTTACCATATAATACCATTTTTTATACTATCACTCATTCAAGGTCAGTGGCAGGCTGTTCTTAGAACCTGTTGCCATCTCCGCATTTCTGTCGTTTTTTGCATTATACCATATAGTTGAATGATTTATAAATTAATACTTGAGTTTCTTTCCTGTCTTCTTTATAAAAAGATAGACTTTGTTTATTGAGCTTTGAATTCCAAAATCAAATTTGCTTCATATTCGTTTTATCAGTACAGCACGTTATACTGCTGAAACAGTTATACGTTAACTGTTGCACAAGCCCCCGTTTACTGCCGAAACAGTTATACGTTAACTGTTGCTTTCAACACAAAAGAGACAGGAAAGTGGCCAAAAAATATTATTTAGTGGCCAAAACTTTAACTAAAAAAGGCTTTTTTGAACATGTTTGAGGAAAAGTTGACAGTTTTTAGTTAATTAAATGTTAAAAGCGTTTTGAAATGATTGTTATTTCAGAAATCTTCCTACCTTTGCAGTGCAACAGTTAACGTATAACTCTTGCTCTAAATCACGCTTTTTCAACCCTTTTTCTTCCTTTTGTTTGGAGATATGGAAGTTTCTCTATACCTTTGTCAATTGAAAAGGTATTTTTCAAGAATTATATAATAACAATCGATAAAAAAGAAAAAACATGAAGAAATTTGGATTTTTGAGAAGCATTAAGCAAATCTTTACTCCCCTATTCCATTCCAAGGAAAGCAGCAACGAGAAAGTTATCATTGAGAAAGCAATCACAAAGGAAGATATCCACGAGGAAGAATTTAACCATGATGCCATCACCCTGGGAGAATTCATTCTGAGATATGCTGATTCCCGGCAGAAAGAGGGAGAGAAAAGTTCGGAAGGAAGAAGCGGCAGCGTGCGCAGCGTTTTGTCGCATCTGAAGGTGGAAGGCTTTGACGGGATTCCGTTGAAGCAGGTGGATAAGGAGGTATGCAAGCGCATCATCTTCTACTTCCGCCATGCCCACGACCTTCGCCATCACGTGAAGAATCCCCGGCTTCTGGCTTGCAACACCATCTATACGAAGGTAAAAACCATTCAGGCTGTGCTTCAGGAAGCCGTGAATGAGGGGTATCTGGAGGTGAATCCGATGAAGCATCTCCCCTCTTCTTATAAGGTAAGGAGAGAGAAGACGCGGAAAGAGTTCTTTTCTGATGATGAAATCAAGGCCATGAAGACATCTCCCTGCGATATTCCGCAGCTGAAGGAGGCCATGCTGTTCTGCTGCTATACGGCTATCAGGAAGAGCGACCTGCTGACCTTGTCGCCCAAGGATATTCAGGAAATTGATGGCGTTTATCATATCCACAAGCAGATGAAGAAGACGCAGAGCTGGGTAGATATTCCGCTTTCGGATGAAGCGTATGAGATTCTGAAGCAGTTGGATGGCGGTCCGGATTCTCCTTTCTTCTCACTTCTTTCGCCTCATCATCTAAATGAGCACGTGAGGAAATGGCTTTCAGAGTATCACATCTCCGAAAAACATATCACCTTCCACATGAGCCGTCATACCTGTGCCTCGCATCTGATGAATCTGCATGTTGACATCTGCATCATCTCGTGCATCCTGGGTCACGAGAGCCTCTCCACCACCCAGCATTATCTTCATGGCATGGATGATAACAAAGTGGATGCGATGAGGATGCTGGGGGATAAGTGGAAGGTAGCCTGCTAGGGCTTCCTTTCATCGGATTTCAACATCTTTCGATATCTATTCTTTACCATCTTACTATTAGCAAGACAATCTTTTAGTTCTGCGAAGACTGCAGAATCAAGAGTACCAATCAATTCAATGTTCGTCTGAGACAAACGCTCTTGCAGTTCAAACTGTGACGCATCATAGATATCCAAGTTGGAACCATATACAAAAGTATTTTTCGAAAAAGAAAAACGTTCCCCATTTACTCTGTTGAGAATTTCCTCACCAGAAATAAAGACGAAAACATTCACGAAGCGCTCAGCTATATCCAAACAACCATGCTTTACTTCAACATCAGAAGGAACATGATCTTTAGATGTAGGAAGACTTGCCAACAGCAGATTTCCATCAACATTTCCTAGTACCAAGAAGAATTTATCCTTGGGTGTTGCTCCATTCTTGAACATGAAAGGACGAAACAGCAGCAAATTACCTTCTTCAAACATAAGCCTCGATACTTAAAAGGTTTGCAGTCTGATACTCATCCAATCTTTCCTGATAAAACTCGGCGGCACATGGAGACATTACTTTCGTGAAATCGATTTTCAATTCAGAGTTATTACACTCATGATTTTTGAAAGCCTCCAACAATCCGTTTTGGCTAGCCTCCTGATACCACAAAGTTCCCTTCTTGTGGGTTTCATTTACCAGTTCTGCAGCTGTCATCTTACTATATTTATTCAGGATATCGTTCATCATGCATATTTCGCATTCCGAAAATTCATCATCGCAAAAAGGTTTGATGGCAGTGATGTAAGTACCCCCATGCATGGACTCCGCCTTGACATAATCTTTCAGCAGATATGGACCATCAGATAAGTCGATAAAGACATCTTTAGCTACGGGGCCAGCTTGCCAAACTTCATAAGGTATTCCCAGAAATGGCACATGATACCTTAGAACCATTCTCTCCTCCATGAGATAGAGCAATTTCAAAGCCTTAGTTTTGCTAAGGTCTGGCACTCGTTCTGCCACATATATCAGGGCATTGCCGAGTTTTTCTTTAGTTGATTCTGAAAATTTACACATAGCTATTCATTTTTGTGCAAAGTTAGAAATTTTATTTGTAAGTCCCAAAAAAATTATCATTTTTTATATTCATCTTTTTTTCATTCTCCGAATGATACGGAGTTATTGCTAATTTAATCATCCTGCTGCCATTTACGCCGCATCCACGAAATCGGGGGAACGGGAAATCTTCACCACGATGGGGCGATGGCGGACCAGCTGCATGCGGAGACGGGGCAGAAGCTGATCGTAATGCTCCTGACTGCGGATGAGGAAGCCCAGATGAAGGCACTCGCCCACGATGATGCAACGGCGGCGCCAACCATGAATGCCATTCCCCATCGACAGAAATACCTTCCTGTTTTTCTCCTCCGGAACACAATCTGATTTCTTCTCCGGAACACAATCTGCTTTCTGCTCCAAACCGCTGCCTATATCCTCCTTGCCACTATATATATAATAAGGTAATGCCGACGCCTTGTTGCGGCACATGACATACTCCCCCTCCGGCAGACTGCCTGCATCCTGCTCCAAGGTATCGCAAACGTGCTGACCATCTATCAGCAACCTGCCACTCACGGCATGATGATATCTACCAAAACGAATGATTTTAATCTCCATGATTCTACACTTTTAATTGTTTTCAGTACGAATGAAATATTTAGCCTTAAGGGGAAATATATTTAGCCTTAAGGGAAAATATTTTTTGCCTTAAGGATAAATATTCTTAGCCTTCAAGAAAGGGGAAATCACACCCCGTCGGGCTCCCCCAGATAGTAGAAGATGTAATCCACCATCTTGGGCGAGAAATCATGAACCGATGGCGTGTAGCCCAGTTCCAGCAGTTTGGCATAAAGCGGATGACATCCCTTTACCCAATCCATGAACTTATCCCTTGCCGCATGCCCATTCTGCTTGCTGTGGGGGAAGTAGAGATGAGCAAGCTCCTGCTTGCCCATCATTCTACGTTCTACGAAATGTTGTTTTGTAACACTCATCTAGTTTAAGTTTTTAGTTATTGATTCTGTTCTGATGGCAAAGTTACACAAAAATTCCGTTACCTGTATCAAAAAGATACATTCTTTAAGATTTTCATTTCAAATGTAACAGTGGCTGGAGCGTGGTGGCATCGAAGCATGGGCATGCTTTCTGCACGCCTGGCAGGTCGCGATGGCCCAGCACCTTGTGGATGGTGGGAAACTGCTGCTTCAGTTGCACGATGAGTTTCGCCATCGCCTTCTTCTGCTCCTCGGTGCGGGTGTCGGCTATCTGTCCCTGCTCGTCGAGTCCGCCCTCGTAGCAGATGCCGATGCTGTGGGCATTGTGCCCCTTGGCATGTGCGCCCATTCTCTCCAGAGGTCGGGTGGTCTCCACTCTGCCACTTCTGGTGATGTAGAAGTGGTAGCCGATGTAGCGCCAGTGGTTCACCTCCACATGGTCGTGAAAGAGTTGCTGCACAGGGTAAGGGTGGTTGCAGCGAGTAGCGCTGCAGTGAACCACAATCATTGTAATCAATCTAGCCATAATCTTGCATTTTAAAGTTAATAATCTACGATGTTCATTGGTTTGAACACTGCAAAGTTACAAAATCCGTTTTTGAAGAACTGACGCTATGCGGCGGTTCCCGACGATTTCCTCAAGAGTGCCTTGTTTTTTACGTTTCCTTAACTGGTTGCTTTTGATAAGAGAGTTGAAGATTATCCTAAGCTGGTTACATCTGATAAGAGAAATTTATGGATAGTTACCCCGGATAAGAAAAGCGGAAAAAGTATTACCTGCCGACAGTGGAAACCCTTACCTTTGATCAGATTCCCGGGAGGGACTGTTACATCTGATATGAGGCGAAAAATATATCTGCCTATCAATCAGATGGTTATCGGCGAAAATTGCACTTCTAGAATTATGATTATATGATATATAGAGAAAAAAGAGAGAAAAATGGTCATGACGGTTTCGAAGTTTTTTTCGGTAAAAATGAAAAAAAAACTGGTAAAAACTTGTTTGTTTCAAAATAAATATTTATCTTTGCAGCGCACTTTGGTTGTAAAAGACCATTGGCAGACATAGGGCAGGCTAGCAATAGGCTGCCAACGTTGCAGAGTTTATCTCTGAATTTGAAGCTAAAGTCTCCAGGAAAAGGTGTGGCAGTAAATCCTTGTCCTGGGGTATATCCAAAAATCAAATTCAGACTAGAGCATTCGTGCGCAAACTCATGATAAGACATGGGGGTGCGACAAGCGAAGATTTCTGGTCTGATTCGACAGTTTTTGGATAAGTGCCAGAAAAAATGCCATATAAAACTGGTGCATATTTAGCTCGTCGCATCCCCATGATTTTTTTCATTGCCACCCCCACTTTATATAAACTATCCTAATTATATGGACAATGAAAAGAATAAACAACTATTTTACACTTACCGAAGCCACCGAGCTTGGTACTCATTGCGCCCTGCACCACAGCTACAGCCCGCAAGAACAGAAGTATCTGTTCAGACTTGATGTGTTCGACCAGAAGGAAATCAGACTGGCTATCAGCCAGAAGGCTCACCATGGCGAAATGGATTTCAGCGCTTTTGAGCGCATTGACAACATGCTGCGCCTGGAAGTTCCTTACAAGGCATTGGAGCCTTGCAAGTCGCATTACCGCAACCTGGAGAAGGCGTTGAAGGACATCGGCAAGAAGCCGGTGGGCATCCCTTATACCGACTCTTCGGGTTCCTCTCCCACCCTGTGTTACAGGGAGTTTGCCTATCTTCTGCGCTACGTAAGGGATCACAAGGTGGGTCAGGAGAAGAGAGTTATTCTGGAGATGCCGATAGAGGTGGCGAAGTATTATTTCGCCTTGGATTTGGGTTATTTCAAGGTGTTGCCTCAGGTTTATGAGTCGTTCCGTCACCAGTCGGCCCGCTGTCTTTATCTTCTGAGTGAGAGTCGTCTGAAGCAGGGTTACGTGAAGTTTCGTCCTGCCGAACTTCTGTCTCTGCTCACCAGCAATACGGTGTATCGTGGCACGGGAAATCTGGAGTATTTCCAGTTGTCCGTGGCTGAGGAGGAAATCAAGAATGCTTACAATATTAATCTTCTTGATTACATTGTTATTCATACGATAGCCACCTGCCGCAACCAGGTGGTTGGAACTTATGGGAGTCTTGTGATATTTGAAATCAAGTTTCGCAACGAGGATGAGAATGCGCTGAAGCCTGCAGATAGGCAGGAGTTGGTATGCATGAAATTCAAGCTCAGAAAAGTACTTACCGAAGCTCCCTGGAATGTAAACTCCGAAGTGGCGTATGACTTGAGCGACCGCCTCACCTTGGAAGACAGGGACCCCGTGAATCAGTGTTTCACCGCAGCCTATGACGCGAAGGCGAAGCATGGGTTGAAGAATCCTCCGGGCTATATCGTGAAATGTCTGGATAAGATACTGAAGAAGAAGAACTAATCTACGCTGGTAGGCAATCAGTTAGCTATTCATCGGATGTTTTATTCTCATCCGATGAATAGGAAAAATCCCATTGCCTTCCTTTTGATATGAAACTATAATAGTTTTCGAAAACTTCTCTTGACAGATGCAGATTTTCTTAAACAATCCAAAAGCTCTTGCATCTCGGTCTCAAACAACCTGCCTTTCAAAGTTACCATTGACAGATGCTCTTTTATCTGCTTCTTAAATAATTCCAAATCAAAAAAAGCAATCCTATAACCATAAACATAGGTGTCACGTGGAAAAGAGAACGTTTCACCTGCAACATCAGAAAAGGCGATATCTTTGCCTGCCTTAAAATAATAACAATTAAAATTAATTGTACTATCATCAATACAGCCATGAACCTTACTCATATTACTAGGAATATGGTCATGAGAAGTTGGCAAACTTGCTAATATAAGTTGATTATCTACTTCCTTTAAGACCAAGAAATACTTGGGTTTAGGCGTATTGCCATTTTCAAAATAGAATGGCTCAAAATAAAGTATATTGCCCTCTTTAAACATAAGCCTTAATATCTAGAATAGGCTCTGCTTGTTTGCAAGAAGTCTATTTGGTCGTTATAAAAATCCTTGCCAGTTTCTGTCAACTCATCTCCAAAATCGATGAGGAAATCAGAATTATTCATTAATTTTTTCTCGAACTTATCCAGCAATTTATTCTCGGATGCAATCTTATACCATAAGCTGCCTTTCTGATGAGTCAGTTGCACTAATTCTCTGGCAGTCTTATTACCATATTTCTTTAGTACCTCTTGCATCACTAAAATGTCATTGTCAGAGAATTCATCGTCATTGAATTCTCTAGAAGCTTGAATATACGTTGCATCCCCAACAATTTGCTTTCTTACATAACCATCGAGCAATACTGGTGTTTCTGACAAATCAATAAAAACATCTTTTGCCACAGGTCCTGCTTGCCAGACCTCGTATGGCAAACCGAGAAACGGCGTATGAAACCTACGCACGCTATATTCCTCCATAAAATATAATAGCTTAAGCAGTTTTGTTTTGCTTAAGTTAGAACAATGTGATGCTATATATATAACCGCATTGCCCAATTTATCTCTATCGTATTTTGTTATCATAACAATGTCTTTTTAATATTGCAAAATTACGTCAAATATCTGAATTTACCAAGTCTTTTAGCGATTTTAACAAAAAAAGTCTCTGTCATTCTGATGAACTGGCGAACATTCCTTGTTTTTGGGCTCCAAATTTTGTATCTTTGCATTGTCGTTGAAACACAACGGCTTGCAGAGATACAAAGGAATCTGCAATTTTATTGAACTAAAAACTTAAAATGTTATGGGAATTAATGTAAAAGCAGTGGAGCGCAAGATCGCTTATTTGAGTAAGGAGAAGGATGTGTACATGTACGTGATGCAGCCTATGTTCTACAACAAGCTCACCCCGGAGAAGGTGATTCAGGAGGCTGCCATCCGTGGCGGACTGACCACCGCCGTGATGAAGGTGGCCTACTCAGCCTTGAGCGAGGTACTGAAGGCATGGGCCACAGAGGGTCACTCGGTGGCTATCCCGGGTCTGGGCACCATGCGTTTCGGTCTGCGTGCCGATGCGGTGAAGTCGGTGGATGAGGTGAGCAGCAAGCTCATCACCCTGCGCCGCGTGATTTTCACCCCTAGTGTGGAGATTAAGCAGGAGCTTGCCAACACGAGCATCAGCATCACCTGCTACGACCGCAACGGCAAGATTGTGAAGAACGTATCTTCCAAGGATTCGAATGATGTGGAGGATACTGAGGGCGACGGCAAGGAGAATGGCGGCACTACTGGCGGCACAGCAGGCGGTTCTACTGGTGATCATGCTGGTGGCAACACTGGAGAAAGCACTGGTGGCGGTTCGCAGACTGGCGGCACGGGATCTGAAGATGGCAACGAGCACATCGTATTGTAGAACTGCTAAACAGAAAGGATGTCTATGTCGAAAGAAAACTGGAAACTGGTACTTAAGGTTTTGATTTCGTTGCTTACGGCTATCGGCGCCACGCTGGGTGTAACGAGCTGCATGTAAATCAAGATTGCCGGAACAAGGCAAGATTGCTGGAACACAAAAAGTGGATTAGCCAATAAGGCTAATCCACTTTTTTTATATCGCTTAAGTAGCTAAATGCATCAAGCAAAGCTTCCCAAACTTAATCTCCTATCCTTCAGGTATGTTCAATTTTACTTCATGACAACACCATTGTCATAAAGATACTCAGGTGCAATGTCGGCACCATTATACCAAAAGATAGTTTGGTCTAAACCAAATTGAATAAACTTTTTCTTGTCCTTCAATTCCTCAAAAGCAGGATACTTTAAAAGAGGCTGTAAATCAACCTTTTTCTTTACCCCATCATTGAATGTACAAAGAAGAGTATAATCTCCTAAGTAATCTACATCTTTAACTGCCAGTATCATATTCTTCCGATTTTTAACGTTGTACTTTTTTAATAGTTTCTCCACGCTGAGCCTTTTCCCATAATTCCATGATTTCTTTCTCATGTTCATCAATAAAGTCATTAATCAAATGAATGGTTTTTGACTTAGCTCTTCCTTCCACAATTCTATCCTTAATAGTAATTGTGAATTCGCCTTCACCACTTCTCACATGAATATGTGGGGGATTATGGTCAAAAGCATAAATATAAATCAATATACCTTGTATTACATATACAGCTCCCATACATTTCTTTTTTAATACTAAATTATGCCTGCAAAGATACACTTTTATTTTGAAAGCGCAAAGAAAAATGAGAAAATAATAAAGAAAAAAAAGTGGATTAACCTTTCGATTAATCCACTCTTTCGTGATTCCGTTGGGGTTCGAACCCAAGACCCACAGCTTAGAAGGCTGTTGCTCTAATCCAACTGAGCTACGGAACCATCCTTGCTAATTTTGTTAAGCGAGTGCAAAGGTACTGCTTTTTTTTGAAACTACCAAATTTTTCGGAAACTTTTTTCTAGAAAAATATCTGAATCTAGTTTTACTTGTTACTTACGGTCCCCGAAGGGGGCCAACTCTCAATAACCGCAGGTGGAATGACCGAAGGGAATGAAACCTGCGGACAAGTATCGAGAGAGAATGCGTCCCCAAGGGGGGCGAACAATACCTATTTTGCTCCTGTTCGCCCCCTTCGGGGACGATAAGAGAGTATCTGTGACTATCCGCAGGTTCCATGACCTTCGGTCATTCCACCCGCGGTTATTCACATTCGCCCCCTTCGGGGACGGTAGAATGCTACTTGCGAAACTTCAGTCTATATTTTACCAAAGCTCCAAACGATTGTTCTTTGGAATAAACATCTTGTCGCCCTGCTTTACGCCGAATGCCTCGTACCAGGCATCGATGTGAGGGAGAGCTCCGTTAACACGCCACTTGCCAAGAGCATGAGGATCGTTCTTCACACGGTTGCGAATCTCCTTCTCGGTGATGTTCTGACCCCATACACCTGCGTAGGCAAGGAAGAAACGCTGATCAGCAGTAAAGCCATCCTTGTTCTTCAATGGCTTCTTGGCTGTCGCATTCTTGAATGCATTGAAAGATACCATCAAACCACCGTGGTCGGCAAGGTTCTCACCCAATGTAAAGCGACCGTTGGCATTCAGATCAGGCAATACCTTGATGTTGCTGAAGAAATCAGCATACATATCCGCACGCTTGTTGAAACCCTCGGCATCAGCTGGCGTCCACCAATCCTTCAGGTTACCGCTGGCATCATACTGGCGACCCTGGTCGTCGAAGCCGTGGGTCATCTCATGACCGATTACCACACCGATGGCACCATAGTTAAATGCCTCGTCGGCCTTGGCATCGAAGAATGGATACTGAAGAATTCCGGCTGGGAAGCAGATTTCGTTGGTGGTTGGGTTGTAGTATGCGTTCACGGTCTGAGGAGTCATGAACCACTCTTCCTTATCCACTGGCTTACCTGCCTTCTCGGCTATCATCTTGTCGGCACGGAACTTACGGCACACCAATACGTTCTCGTAGAAACTCTTGGATGGGTCGATGGTCAGCTTGCTGTAGTCGGTCCACTGCTTTGGATAACCAATCTTCACGTAGAACTTGCTGAGCTTATCGTGGGCAGCCGCCTTGGTTTCAGCGCTCATCCATTTCTGAGCGTCGATGCGCTGACCGAGACTGATCTGGAGGTTCTTCACCAGCGTCTCCATCATCTTCTTGGAACTCTCAGGGAAGAATTTCTTGCAGTAGATTCTTCCGAGTGCCTCGCCCATCTGAGCCTCTACCTGCGCTGTGGCACGCTTCCACAATGGGTGATCCTCCTGACGTCCGCTCATGGTCTTGCCGAAGAAATCGAAGTTTGCCATGCGAATTTCATCGCTCAGGTATGAGCAGGAATTGCAGATAACGCCCCACTCCATCAACGCCTTCAAGGTTTCAGCGTTCTCGGCAGCAGAAATCTTATCGTATCCGGCGAGGAAGGCAGGCTGACCTACCACCATCTGCTGGATATACTCGCTCTTGATACCCTCGGCATTGGCAAGAGCCTCCAGCGGAATGTTAGGATAGTTCTCCTTGAACTCCTTCAGGGTCATCTTGTTATAGTTAGCCTGAGGGTCGCGCAGTTCGGTGCGGCTCTTTGAGATGAGGGCGAGATTGGTTTCGTGGAGGAACACCTTCTCAGCCTTCTTCTGAGCATCGGCAGCAGAGAATCCGTAGAGCTGGAACATCTGGGCGATGTACTTCTTGTAAGCCTCACGGATGGCTACTGTGGCAGCATCGTTGTTGAGATAATAATCCTTGGCACCGAGGGTCAAGCCGCCCTGGAGCACATTGAAGATGTTCATGGTTACGTTCTTCTCGTCGGCTGCGAAGTAAGAACCGTAATCCACGCCGAGACCCAGGGCAGCATACTTGACCTGCAGTTTCTGCAAATCAGCCTTGGTCTGTGCTGCAGCGAGTTCTGCGAGCAGAGGCTTCACTGGGGCGATGCCTTCCTTGTTGCGGCGGTCGGCATCGAGTGCCATCTTGTAGAAATCAGAGAGTTTTCTCTCGATGGTTCCCTCCTTGTAGGTTTTCTTCTCGAGTTCTGCAAGGATTGAGTTGATACGCTTGTTGTTGTCTTCTGTGAGTTTGTCGAAACTGCCATATCGGCTGTAGGCAGCAGGCAGCGGGTGGCTCTTCTGCCATCCGCCTGTGGCAAACTGGTAGAAATCATCAGCCGGCTTGGCTGTCTTGTCAAGGTTGCTCATGACAAGTCCCGATTTGTTCTGAGCGTCAGCAGCCAAAGGCATGGCAGCGAGCATCATCATCGGAAGAATGTACTTCATTTTCATTTTCTCATTATTTTATTGATTTAATTATGAATTGAACTTTCGCAAGTATCTTCCCCACACGCCCTGAAAGGGCAGAAGCCCCTAGCCCAGGGCATCGCCCTGGGTATAATAGCAATCAGCAAGGCGCCCTGTAAGGGCAAAAGCTTTGTATATTGCCAGGTATTTGAAAGCTTTTGCCCTTACAGGGCGACAGGCTTGCATCCATAAACACCCAGGGCGATGCCCTGGGCTAGGGGCTTCTGCCCTTTCAGGGCGTATGGAGCCAACTTGTAAAACTTTAATCATGAATTCTTCACTTCCTCCAGTTCTTCTGAGAGAATCATCCAGCGGTCGTTTTCCTCATCGAGGGTCTTCATCAGATTGGTGTATTCCGTAACCAGCTCCATGTTGGTGGCGTTTTCCGGCTTCATCAGCAGGGCATCGATTTCGGCTTTTCTGGCTTCCAGCTTCTCAATCTTCGCCTCGCATTCCTTCACCGCCTTTTCAGCCTTGCGAATCTTCTTCTGCTGCTCCTTGTGCTCGGCATAACTGATTTTGCCGGAAGATGCATCGGAAGAGGAAGAGGATGATGATGCGGATGTTGAGGATGAACCCGAAGCGGATGAACCTGATGAACCTGCCGAAGCGGATGAACCCGATGGAGATCCGGCTGATGCCATGCCCTTGCCACCCTGATTTGCCAGCGCCTGGTTGATGCTCTCGGCATTGTGGGCACGCAGGTAATCATAGATGCCGCCCAGGTGTTCACGAACCTTGCCGCCACCAAACTCATATACCTTATCTACCAGGCCATCCAGGAACTCACGGTCGTGGCTCACGATGATGGCGGTGCCATCGAATGCCTTGATAGCCTCCTTCAGCACATCCTTCGACTGCATATCCAGGTGGTTGGTAGGCTCATCGAGAATGAGCAGATTCACCGGCTCCAGCAGCAGCTTGATCATCGCCAATCGGCTGCGCTCACCACCACTCAGCACCTTGACATACTTTTCTGATGTCTCGCCGCCAAACATGAAGGCACCCAGCAGGTCGTTTACCTTGAGTCGCATCTCGCCCGTAGCCACATTGTCGATGGTCTGGAAGATGGTAAGGTTCTCATCGAGCAGCTGTGCCTGGTTCTGGGCAAAGTAGCCTATCTGAACATTATGTCCTATCTTCAGATTACCCGTAAACGGAATCTCGCCCATGATACATTTCACCAGGGTAGACTTACCCTCGCCGTTCTTGCCCACGAACGCCACCTTCTCACCACGCTTGATGGTGAGGTTCACGTGGTCGAACACGGTATGCGAGCCGTAATCCTTGCGCACCTCATCGCAGATAACCGGATAGTCGCCGCTTCTGAGGCAAGGCGGGAACTTGAGATGCATCTGCTTGTTATCCACCTCGTCCACCTCGATAGGAACGATTTTCTCCAACTGCTTGATGCGGCTCTGCACCTGCACAGCCTTGGTTGGCTTATAGCGGAATCGCTCTATAAAGTCCTTGATATCAGCTATTTCCTTCTGTTGGTTCTCGTAGGCACGCAACTGCTGTTCACGGCGCTCGGCACGCAGCACAATGTACTCATCATATTTTACCCTGTAATCCTCTACCCTTCCGCAGGTAATCTCTAGCGTGCGGTTGGTTACATTATTGATAAAGGCACGGTCGTGACTCACCAGCACCACAGCCTTGGCACTCTGCGCCAGAAACTGCTCCAGCCACTGGATACTCTCGATGTCAAGGTGGTTGGTAGGCTCATCGAGCAACAGCACATCCGGCTTCTGAAGCAGGATTTTCGCCAGCTCGATACGCATGCGCCATCCTCCGGAGAACTCGCGGGTAGGTCGCTCGAAATCCTCGCGGGTGAAACCGAGTCCGCTGAGGGTTCGCTCTATCTCAGCCTCGTAGTTTTCGCCGCCCATCATCATGTAGCGCTCGTGCTCCTGGGTGAACTTCTCCACCAGCTGGGCATAGCTTTCGCTCTCATAGTCAGTGCGGTCGGCCATCTCCTGCTGCATCTTGTCGAGGCGCGCCTTCATCTCGGTATTGTGGGCGAAAGCCTTTCGGGTTTCCTCCTTCACGGTGGTGTCGTCCTGCAGTTTCATCACCTGAGGCAGGTAGCCGATGGTGGTTTCGTTAGGGATAGCCACCACGCCATCCGTAGGTTTCTGCAAGCCGCAGAGTATCTTGAGCATCGTAGATTTACCGGCACCGTTCTTTCCCACCAGGGCAATGCGGTCGCGGTCGTTAATGACGAAGCTTACATCATGGAAGAGTGGCTTTACGCCAAACTCTACTTTCAGTCCTTCTACTGAAATCATACTATTTATTATAGTTTATAGTTTACAATTTATAGTTTATAGTTTTCCTTACGGAATGAGCAGGGATGAATCGCCGTAGCTCAGGAAGCGGAAATCGTGAGAGAGGGCGTAATCATACACCTTCTTCCAGTCGCCATGCAGGAAGGCACTCACCAGAAGCAGCAGGGTGCTCTGTGGCTGATGGAAATTGGTTACCAGCATCTTCACTATCTTATAGGTGTAGCCCGGAGCAATGATGATCTGCGTGCTGGAGTGAAGGGCTTCCAATCCGTTGCGGTCGAGGTAATCGATAATCGCCTGGATGGCCTGCATCGGGGTGATGCCATCCACCAGGTTGCCATCTGCCGACTGCTCGTATGGGTCCCACTGCTTAACATGCAAATCTTCCTCGCTTGCCTCAGGGTGCTTGATAAGATGCACGCCCATGTAGTAAAGGCTCTCGACGGTGCGCACGCTGGTGGTACCCACGGCGATGACCTGGCAATCATGCTTGATCAGCTTTTCCAGACTGCGGCGGTGAACCACGATATACTCGGTGTGCATCTGATGGCCCTCAATCTCCAGACTCTTCACTGGCTTGAAGGTGCCGGCACCCACGTGCAGGGTTACTTCCTCACGGTCGATGCCATGGGCATCCAAATCCTTGAGCACGGCATCGGTGAAATGCAGACCGGCTGTTGGGGCTGCCACACTACCCTTTATCTTTGAATAAACAGTCTGATAGGTAGTCTTGTCGCTCTCCTCGGTCTTGCGGTTCAGATATGGAGGGATAGGCAACTCGCCCACTGCCTCGAGGATTTCGGCGAAGGAAACGTGCTCGTTGTCCCAGTCGAAATCCACCCAATAGTTGGTGCCGCCGCCCTTGGCTACCATTTCTGATGCTTCTGCGCTGAGGGCATCGCCACGGCGCATGGTGGCAGAAAGGGTAAGCTGATGACCCTTGATTTCGAAGTCACGCTTCAGGCTGCCCTCCTTCCACTTCTTCAGGTTTCCAATCATGCAGAGCCAAGAGCAGTGGCCCGAAGTCTGGAACATCAACTCATAGTCGGTTGGTGCGGCAGGCTCCATGAGGAACACCTCGATGAGTGCGCCCGTTTCCTTGCGGAAGTGCATGCGTGCCTGGATCACCTTGGTGTTGTTGAACACCATCATGGCGCCCTTAGGCAGATATTCAGGAAGATGATAGAACACATCGTCGCTCACCTCGCCGTGCTTGTAGACCAGCAGTTTGCTATGGTCGCGCTGGGCGATAGGGAATTTGGCAATGCGTTCATCGGGTAACTCGTAATTATAATCGCTAATTTTTATATGTTTTGTTTCCATTATTCTACTTTATAAATTTTATTAAACTGCCGTCATCATGCAGAGGGCACGGATGACTACATAGACCAATACCACCATCACTACGGTCATGATCATGTCGATGTCGTCGTGGTCGTAGCCCGTGCTGGTATACTGGTTGGAGATATACTTGATTTCCGGAGAGATGCGGCGATACATGCGATGGTAGAAGAGATAGACCAGGAAACCTACCACGCAGCCGAGCAGAATGCCCGTCAGCACATCGAGCGGATAGTGGACGCCCAGATAGAGGCGCGTCCAGCAGTTGACCAGTGACCAGATGACCATGGTGATGGTTATCATCCTGCTCCTGATGAGGAGCGAGAAGAACACGGCTAACGACATGGTGTTGGCGGCATGGGCTGAGCAGAAGCTGTAGTCCTTCATGCGCAGGTTGTCTACCACCTGCACGGAATATTTAACCAGCGGGTCGTTGGATGGTCGCCATCTTTCAGCCAGTGGCTTGATGATGCCATCGGCGAATCCGTCGGCAAAGAGGATGCAGAGGAAGGCGGAGCCCACCACGAGTGCTATCTGCGACATGGTTTCGTTGTTGCGCATCACGACGATAAACAATACCACATAGAGTGGTATCCATGTAACGCCCGATGTCAGCACCACCGCCAACTGGTCGAGAATCACATTGTTGCTGCCGTTGAACCACTGCAGCACCTGAAAATCTATGTTTTGTATCGTACTAAAATCCATTACTATCTACTTTGAACTTCATTAAATCTCCTCTATTGCCTTGGTCTCTATCCAGCCTTCGCGGCCATCTCCTACGCGGATGCAGCGCCAGTCGGTCATGCCCTTGTCGATGATATCCACGCGGGTTCCCTCGTGGAGCACAAACTGGTCGGCGCTGTTCTTGGCTGGCGTCTTCTTGATGTTCACCGATGGAGAAATGATGATGGCACCGGTTCTGTTGTCGAGCGCCTGCTTCTGCTGGAAGGCGAAGAGATTGCTCAGCAGGAAGATGACGAAGAAGGCAAGTCCGCCAAAGAATCCTATCTTGCGGAGCATGAGCTGCGGACCGAAGAGATAGAGCAATACCAGCAGCAGCGCCATCACGATGCAGAGGATGCCGGTCTTAGCCCAGTTGTCAACGCTCGTGAAATTCACCAGCGACTTATACCAGGTTACGAAGAACATCTCGCTTTCGGGGGTAATCTTGTCGATGGTCTTGCTGCGGGCAAACTGCAGGTTGAAATTGATATCGTCATCGCCCGGCGAAAGGAGGCGGGCACGCTCGTAGTTGAGCACCGCCTTGGTGATATTGTCCGTGCGATAGTAGGCGTTGCCGAGATTGAAATAGATCTCGGCAGATTCGCCATTCTTCAGAATCTCCTCGTAGTCGCGGATGGCCTGCTGATAGTTGCCCTTCTGGTACTCCGTGTCAGCATTGTTCTTGGTCACCGCCTTGGCAGAGGTGCCGCCGAAGCAGATCATCGCCAGGAGCAGCCATACGAAGGAGTAGCCTGCCGGATGCTTCTTCTGGTTCTTGCGAGCCTCATTGATTGCATTTTCTATATCCATAATCGCTGTCATAGCCGACTCGAAGGTGCGGTTCATGTTGCCGGCGGCATCGCCTGGCGCATAACGCTCGAACTCGCACTCATCCAGAGCCGTGGTAAACTTCTCTATTGTTGCATCATCCACGAAGTGGCGACCCAGGGTTTCACGGATGTTGTCGCGGTTGAGCTTCTCGGCTGGCATATTGAGCTTGTAGCTCATGTAGCCCCAGAGTGCTCGCATCACCTCATCGTAGAACTCGCCCTGCTTGCCCTGGAGCATCAGCTTGTTGGCAAGGCGCAGACGCTTGGTGGCTATCTTGCCCGCCCTGTTGGAACGCTTCTTCACGATGTCGGCATTCTCGATGGCACGGCGGCGGAACACGATGAGCAATACCACGAAGGCGATGAGCGGCATGAGGAGACTGATCCAGTAGCCGAAGCTGCCGAAGAACATCTCGTCGGCCTTGTGCTGTTCTGCCTTGCCCAACTTGATGGTGTGGATATCCTTGTCCTGGCTGGCGAAATCCTCAGACTCTGCCGATGTGCCATCGCCCTTCTCCACCTCTACCTTGAACGGCTGGGTCTTGATGGTCTTGTAGGCATTCTTGCCCGTATCATAATAGGTGAGCTCCACCGATGGGATGGTATAGCTGCCCTGGTTGCGAGGCACGGCAAGGAAATCGTAGACCATGTTGCCCTCTACGCCGTTGGCGGTGAGGCGGGTCTTGTCGGTTACCTTGGCATCATACTTGTCGAAATCCTTAGGGAAGTTGACCACCGGCTGCTTCAGCAGTTTCAGGTTGCCGATGCCGCCCACCACTACTCTCAGGGTGATTGGTTCGCCTGCCTTCACTTCCTTCTTATCGAGCGAGGCAGAGATATTGAACTTGCCCACGCCGCCCGAGAAGTTGGCTGGGCGCTGTGGCAGCGGATCCACCTGCAGGGTGATGCCCGGTGCCTTGATATCCTTCTTTACTTCTACGTAGCCGGAACCGCCGTTGAAGAACGCCTCCATCGGGTCTACGTTGCGGTTCTGCTGAACCACGATACCCTTGAAGGTGATGGATGGAATCTCCAGCCTGCCCGTCATCTGCGGGTACATCACGTACTGGCTCCAGGTGACGCACTTGTATGGTCGGCCATTCACGGTTTCTGTGTGGAAGGTTTTCTGCTGTGGCAGCGGAACCTCCTGGGTGTGGAATCCCTTCAGGTCTGGCATCTTGCCTTCCAGCTGTGTGAGTTCCACCTGTGTATATACCTTATAGGTAAGGAGGATAGGCTCCTGCTCGTGAACTCTCTTCTTGCTGGCAGAGACCTTGATGAAGAGGTCACTGCCCGAGATGGCAGATCCGGCGGAGCGCATACGAGGTTGGTCGTAGCTGTCCTGTCCGTGCATGTTGGGAGCGCCGTTGGTGCGCTGTGCATGTCCCGACACCTGAATCTTCACGGGGCGTGAAGACAGTCGTTTTCCTCCCACCACGGCGTGCGAAGCCCCGATGGTGAAGCTGCCGTTCTTGGCGGCATAGAGGGTGTAAGTGATGGTTACGGATGATGAGGACGAGGTATGCCCGTTGATCATCTGGTAACTTGACTGCGAGGAAGTATACGGTCCTGCAATCACTTCCAGTCCATCCTGCACCCCACCCATTCGGAATTCCTCCACATCACTGGTGTTGATGGTATAGGCAACACGGAAGTTCTCTCCAGCCGCGACGTGCGACGGAGCCGACACTGAGATATGCTGGGCATCTACATGCACATGGTAGCCCAACATCATCAGGAGCAATATGATATACCAACCTATTTTTTTCATATCAACTTTCTTTTATCTTATATTTGTTCCAATTTTTAAAACGTAAGTACACCTTATTATATATATAGGCAAGAATCCCGGTTTGGTGAGGGGAAGCGGTTACGCTTTCTACCAATTCTTGTCGTAGGCCTTTCTGCGAGGCTGGCTCATCGCCTTCTGCAGCTTTCGCTTGGTGGCCTGTTCCTGCTGAATTGCGGCATTGAGGAGCTGTTCGGCGTTGTCGCGGCTCATCTTGTCCTGATTCTGCTGGTTCGGATTCGAATTCTTGTTTTTATTCTTATCTTTATTCTTATCCTTATTATTCTTGTTCTGATCGTTCTTGTTCTGATCGTCTTTGTTCTTATCCTTGTTCTTGTCTTTATCCTTGTTCTTATCGTTCTTGTTCTTGTCTTTCTTGTTCTTGTCCTTATCCTTGTTATTCTTGTCCTTGTTGTTCTGATTCTGCGGGTTGTTCTTGAGCAGTTTCTTGCAGAGGGCAAGATTATAACGGGTTTCATTGTCCTGCGGATTGCATCTCAGCGCCATCTTGTAGTATTCGATGGCCTGAGCGTACTCGCGGTGGTTCTGCATCACCACTCCCATGTTGTGATAGCTCTTGGAGCGTCGGAAGAGGTTGTTCTCCAGCTGTGCGGCATTGCCAAACTGCACCATCGCCAGCGAGTCTTTCTGCTGCATCAGCAAGGCACAGCCCAGGTTGTATATCGCCTGCGGATTCTTCTGGTTCTTGGAGATAGCCTTGCGATATTGGGTCTCGGCAGCTGCCCATTTCTGGGTCTTGAACGCCCTATTTCCCTGGCGAATCAAGTTGCGGTCGGTCTGTGCGGCAGCATTTGTCGCACCGGCCAACAGGAAAGCCACTGTTACTATGATATAATGTATAGTGTTCATTTTAAAACATTTTTATGCTTTTGCCCTTTTAAGGCATTTTCTTGAATGGCGTTTTCTTGAAGAACTTAACGTTCCTGAGCAACGGATTCCTTACTTCCATCATGCATACCTCGATGATGAGGAGGAGGATAACCAGGATGCCTACAGCCTGGAACTGCTCATCGTAGGCGCTGTAGATAACACTGGTCATTTCGCCCTTCTGCAACTTGGTGAGCTCGTTGTTCAGCGACTTCTCTGCATCGCTGGTATTATCCACGTGGATATACTGATCCTTGCCAGCCTGTGCCAGCTGGCGGCACATCTGCTCGTTCAGGGCAGTCATCACCGTGTTGCCGGCGTTATCTTTCAGATAAGAGCCGTCGCCCATTGGGATGGGTGCTCCCTTGGCATTACCTATACCCAGGATAAACACGTTGATGCCCTTCTTGTTGGCCATCTGCGCAGCCTCCTGTGCACCCTCTTCGTGGTTTTCGCCATCGGTAATCACGATGATGGCCCTGCCCACGTTGTCTTGCTGGGTGAAGCTCTTGGTGGCGAGGCTGATGGCCTGTCCGATGTTGGTGCCCTGAGTCTGGATGAGACCAGGGGAAATGTTCTGCAGGAACATCTTGGCAGAAACGTAGTCGCTGGTGATAGGCAACTGCACGAAGGCATCGCCTGCGAAGACGATGAGACCAATCTTGTCGTTGGTGAAGTTATCAACCAGATTCTCTATCAGCATCTTGCTCTTGTCGAGACGTGACGGAGCCACATCTTCGGCAAGCATGGAATTGGAGATATCGAGACAGATCATGGTTTCTATGCCATTTCGCTTCTCGTTAGAAATCTTGCTGCCCATCTGCGGGCGTGCCACCATCACGATGAGCAATGCCAAGGCTGCGAGCATCAGCACGAACTTCACCGTGGGGCGGTATTTAGATATGTGGGGCATCAGCTGCTTGAGCAACTCGGGGTCACCCAACTTTCTGAGCTTTGCCCTTCTCCTTCTCCAACCTATCAGGCGAACCAGCACCAGTGCCGGTATCACCCACAACAGCCAGAGAAATGCGGGATCTTCAAATCTTAACATGGTTATATTTATATTATTTCTTTAATTCCATCAAGGGATGCGGCGAAGCCAGGTGATGCGGAGCAGAATCTCTACCAGCAATATCAGCAGAGCGGCAAGGGCGAAAGGCTGATACGCCTCATAGCGCTTGGCGAAATGCTTCACATTGAACTTCGATTTCTCCAGTTTATCAATATCCCGATAAATCTTCTTCAGTTCGGCATTGTTGGTAGCGCGATAGAAGTTTCCGTCGGTGGTCTGCGCTATGTCGCGAAGCGTCTGCGTATCAATCTCCACAGGGATGTTGACATACTGCACGCCTCCTGCCACCGGCATCGGATAAGGTGCCACCTTGTTGGTGCCCACGCCGATGGTGTAGACGCGGATACCATAGCTCTTGGCTATTTCGGCTGCAGTCATCGGCGAGATGTCGCCCATGTTGTTACTTCCATCCGTGAGCAGGATTACCACCTTGCTCTTCGACTTGGAGTCCTTCAGTCGGCTTACGGCATTCGCCAGACCCATGCCCACTGCGGTACCGTCGTCGATGAGTCCGCGGGCGGCAATATCGGTTCTTGTATCCTGCAACAGGCGCAGCAGACTGGCGTGGTCGGTGGTCATCGGGCACTGGGTGAACGCCTCGCCCGCAAAGATGGTCAATCCGATGTTGTCGGTAGGACGGCCCGAGATAAATTCGTTGGCCACATCCTTCGCCGCCTCCATGCGGTTAGGCTTCAGATCCTCGGCAAGCATGGATGTAGAAACGTCCATGGCAAGCATGATATCGATGCCCTCCACCGTCTTGTTGTCCCAAGAATAGTGCGTCTGCGGACGGGCCATGGCGCAAACGATGAGCACGAAGGCGATGCATCTCAACACCATCGGCAGATGGATGAGTCGCACGCGCAGGCTCTTGGGCGCAAACTGATACATTCTTGTATCGCTCATGCGCATCGTAGGCTCGCTCTTCTTCCTGCTCAGGAAATACCATAATATATAAGGTATCAGCAGCAGGAGCAGCAGAAAATATGCTTTACTTGCAAATTCCATTTTTCTTTTTATTTAATAAAGTTACAGAACTTTCGCAAGTATCTCACCAACACACCCTGAAAGGGCAGAAGCCCCTAGCCCAGGGCAACGCCCTGGGTAATGATGGATGCAAGCCTATAGCCCTGCTGATTGCTTGTATACCCAGGGCGCTTGCCCTGGGCTAGGAGCTTCTGCCCTTTCAGAGCGTGTGGAGCATACTTACGAAACTTGAACAAAATTACATCACGAGCATGACTACCTGGTAGATGATATAGCTCAGGATACCGGCTACGCTGACACCTCCCACCCAGAGCAGGGTCTTGATGAGGCGACGCTGCTGCTGACTCTTCTGGTCTTCGCTGCTGAGCGTAGGAACTATCTTCTCTTCCTTAGGCTGCTCATCGGTCTTCGTCTGGTCGATGAAATTGATGGCGTTCACCAAGTTGGCATCGTTCTCGTTCATCGGAATCTCATACTTGGCAAACTTCACGAGGTCGGCGGTGGAGAAGAGCATTCTCAACTCGTCTATCATCTTCTGGTCGCCCGAAGCACGCAGGTTGTCGATAATCTCAGAACTGGTCATCTCCATCGCATTGAATCCGAATCGGCTCACGATATATGCGCGCAGCGTATTGGTAAGATGGGTGTAGTACTCCTTCTGGGTTTCCTGGTTGGATGTGGTGTGATGCTGCTTGATGTCGTTGATTTCCTTCAGTGCCTTCTCATGCGCCGGCACTCGTTTGATGATGCGGATGCGGGTGATGATAGGCTTGTTCTTCTTCAGTCGGTTGCGCAGATAGAGCATTGCGCCACAGATGATTATCATCAAGAGGCTCAACCAGAAGGCGAAGCTCCACTCACTCCAGAGGAATGGGTTATCCTGCACTGTCTTGGGAGGATAGAACTGGTTGGGATGCACTGTATCCACGGGCACCGTGAGCACCTTCAGCGCCAGCTGGTTGCCGTGGAAGTTCTTGCCGTCTATCTTCACATTGAGTGCCGGGATGGCATACACCTTCTCGTCAAAGGAGGTGATGGTATAGTCGCGGCTCACCACCATCTGGTCGTCGCCCACCTGCGATGTATCCCCCTTCTGCTCCACCACCTCGATGCCAGGAATAATCTGGTCTTGCGGTTTGAAGGATGGCATCACCATCTTGGCACCTTTTCGGGCGGTAGCCTTGAGGTGCAGGATGGTCTGCTGTCCGATGAGCATCTGCAGGGAGTCGATGCGCTGCTCCACGGTCTGACCAAAAGCCAGTCCCGAGCAGCCCATCAGCACCATCGTCAATATGATATTCTTAATTTTCATTCTTTATTCGTCCTTAATTTATCCTCTTTGTTTGAACAGTGCCAGGAGCGACTTGGAGAAATCCTCGTTGGTCGCTATCGAAGTCCAGTCTACCTTGCTCTTGGCAAAGAGCTGGCGCAGCTGGTCCTGGCGTCGCAGCCAGTTCTGGGCATGCGCTATTCTCAGCTTCTTCGAACTGGTATCGATATACATCTCGTGCCCCGTCTCGGCATCCATCACCTTGATCAATCCCACATCGGGCAACTGCTTTCCACGAGGGTCGTATACCTGGATGCCCACCACATCATGCTTCTGGTTGGCAATCTGCAGGGCATGCTGGTAATCCTTCTGGTCGTAGAAGTCGCTGATGAGGAAGGCGGTGCAGTGGCGCTTCATCACGCGGGTGAAGTATTCCAGGGCGCAGCCTATGTCGGTGCGCTGGCTCTGAGGATGGAAGTCGAGCATTTCCCGGATGATATAGAGGATATGCTTTCTTCCCTTCTTGGGCGGGATATACTTCTCAATTCTGTCGGAAAAGAAGATGACACCTATCTTGTCGTTGTTCTGAATGGCACTGAAGGCCAAGGTGGCAGCTATCTCGGTTGCCAGGTCGCGCTTCATCTGGCGCATCGTACCGAAGTCGAGCGAGCCACTCACATCCACGAGCAACATGACGGTGAGTTCCCTCTCCTCCTCGAACACCTTGACGAAAGGGCGATGGAAACGGGCTGTCACGTTCCAGTCGATGTCTCTCACGTCGTCGCCATACTGGTATTCGCGCACTTCAGCAAAGGCCATTCCCCTGCCCTTGAAGGCTGAGTGATACTGGCCTGCGAAGATATTCTGGCTCAATCCGCGAGTCTTGATCTCAATCTTCCGAACCTTCTTTAAGATATCTTGTGTATCCAATTTACTTTGAACTTTGAATTTTGAACTTTGAACTTTGAGCTTTGAACTTTATGATTAGCTAAGCAAATGAATTCTTCACTCTTCGTTCTTCACTCTTCACTTACTTCATCAAGGCACTTCCACCTTGTTGATGATGCGGCTAACGATTTCCTCGCTGGTGATTTCGCTCGCCTCTGCCTCGTAAGAGAGACCGATGCGGTGGCGGAGCACATCGTGAGCCACGGCACGCACATCTTCTGGAATCACATAACCGCGATGCTTGATGAAGGCGTAGGCACGGGCTGCCTTGGCAAGCGAGATGCTGGCACGAGGACTGCCGCCGAAGGTAATCATATCCTTCAAGTCGCCCAAGCCGTAACGATCGGGATAACGGGTGGCGAAGACGATGTCGGCAATATACTGCTCAATCTTCTCGTCGATATAAACCTCGTTTACGATGCTGCGTGCCTTCAGGATTTCCTCTGCTGTGGTTACAGGAGTAACGGTTGGCAGACCGCCCTGGATATTCTCACGGATGATGAGCTTCTCTTCCTCGATGGTAGGATAGTCGATGATGACCTTGAGAAGGAAACGGTCTACCTGCGCCTCAGGCAACTGATAGGTTCCCTCCTGCTCCACCGGGTTCTGGGTAGCCATCACCAGGAACGGATTAGGCAACTTGAAAGTCTGCTCGCCGATGGTAACCTGATGTTCCTGCATCGCCTCGAGCAAGGCACTCTGCACTTTGGCAGGCGCACGGTTGATTTCATCTGCCAGAACGAAGTTGGCGAACACCGGACCACGCTTTACATGGAAGGCTTCATCTTTCTGCGAATAGATCTGCGTTCCCACCACGTCGGCAGGCAACAAATCGGGTGTAAACTGTATGCGGCTATAGTCTGCACTGACCAGCTGTGACAATGTCTTGATTGCGAGGGTCTTCGCCAAGCCCGGCACACCTTCGAGCAAGATGTGACCATCAGAGAGAAGACCGATGAGGAGACAGTCAACGAGATGCTTCTGACCCACGATGACCTTGTTCATGCCCATTACCAGGTTGGTAACGAACTGACTCTGTTGTTCAATCCGGATATTCAATTCACGGATATCAATAGCTTCTGCCATAATTCTTATAATATTATTTTACGTTTAATTCAACATTATCTTGGGAATTTGGGTGTCTTCTTACACCCTCACCCTTAAATCAAACGCAAAAGTACTGAATTATGAGCACAAAAGCGAATAAAGCTAACTAAATAATATTAAAAATGTTTCACAAAAGCTATTTTTAGAAACTTTTAATGAAACCACTCCCGTATTTTAAAGAAACCTTTCCATATTTTAAAGAAACCATCCCCATATATGAAATGAATCTTAAACAAAATATCATATATGGGAATGGTTGGAGATGATGCAAACCCTAGCGGTTGCGATGTTTCATATACCAGGGATGTACTAAGAAATTATACAAGATCAGCGACAATCCTGTGAGGACCATGCCTGGATGGAGCAACACGTGGATGGTAGGGTTGAAGATGATGCTATGCTCGTCGGGAAGATGGTGACTGGTAGCCTCCTGAAGAACAAAGCCCAGGGCAATGCCCAGAGTCAATCCCAGCTCCCATGCCAGGAAGAAGGAACTGATGCTCGTTCCTCGCTGACAATGCTTGGCCAGCTTGATGTAGAAAAGCAGGAAACGGCTACCGATGACACCCATTCCCAAACCCAGCAACACGGGTACAAGTACTCCTACAGCAAAGTCTTGGTCGTTCAGTGACACGAACTCTGCCGCACCTATCAATATCAGTCCCACGATAACCTGACTCTTCAAGTCGGCATCGGCAAAGACGTATTTCTCTGCAATCACAGCCACCACCAAGCCTGCCAGCAACATCAGATAAACCGTCAGATTATGCGGAATGGCGAAATACATTCCTGCACTTGCCATAATCAGTACGATGTTGACAAACAGCGGGATTCCCTGAGGCAGGAAGAAGCGGTCGGAGCTGAAAAGCGGCATGTGCTCAGCAGGTGCCTTGAAAGGAAACTTTACCCGGGATACCAGCACCAGAGCACCCAGCGCCAACAGAGAAGCCACCGGGAAGATGAGGCGCATATCTAGAAAAATGCAAATAAGCCACACCAGCACGGGACCCGTAGCAATGGAGAAACGGGCAAACCAGGAAGTGATGTAGTTCGCCTCCGTGCGCTGGAACGACTCGCAGGTATCTATCACCAGCGTACTGGCAAGCGTCATCTGAGCCAAGCCCAGAAAGGCACCCAGCACCACTCGCATCGCCACTAGCACCTCGAACCCAAACTTGATGTTCCAGAAGGTATCCAGATAGTAGAGGACAACGTGGCAGACGGCTACGCAGCAGATGGAAAACTGGCATACCCTGTTGCGGCGATAGCGCTGCACCAGATAGGAACAGAAACCGCCGAGCAGGAAGATGCCCAAGCCGTAGGCTCCCACCACAACACCAACCTGCCAAGGGCGATAGCCTTCCTTCGTCATAAAATAAGGTATGCCGATGATGAGCATATAGACACTCGTCATCAGCAGCAGATTGGCAAAGCAGAGCCGCCAGAAGTCACGATGCCACAAATTCACGTGTATGGGTGTATTTTGTGTATCCATAACCAATTTAAAACTAATAACTCTCCTCTACACTTGGATATTCTGTGCTCTTAACAGCATCAATGTAGGCCTTCACGCCTTTCTGCATCTCCTCGCCTACCTGGGCGAAGTGGCGCAGGAACTTAGGCTTGAAGCCCTGGGTCATTCCCAGTGCATCAGCATAAACCAGCACTTGACCGTCACAGCCGTTACCCGCTCCAATACCGATAGTTACGGCTTTTACCTGACGTGTTACTTCAGCCGCCAACTTAGCAGGAACCTTTTCCAGAACGATGGCAAAAACACCTGCCTTATCCAGGGCGATGGCATCGCTGATGAGCTTCTGGGCCTCAGCCTCTTCCTTGGCACGGATGCCGTAGCCGCCAAACTTGTTGACGCTCTGTGGGGTCAATCCCAGATGACCATGCACTGGAATACCGGCATCTACCATCGCCTTGACGGTATCCGCAATCTCCACTCCACCTTCGAGTTTCAGGGCATCCACGCCCGTCTCCTTCATCATGCGGCAAGCATTGCGGAGCGCCTCTTCCTTGCTGATCTGATAACTGCCGAACGGCATATCGCATACCACAAAGGCATGCTTGCAGGCACGTGCCACGCTGCGGGCATGGTAAATCATCTGGTCTACGGTGATAGGCAAGGTATCAGCATTACCCGCCATCACATTGCTGGCTGAATCGCCAATCAAGATACTATCGATGCCTGCTGCATCCAGAATGCCTGCAGTAGTAAAGTCATAAGCTGTAAGCATCGTCACCTTCTCGCCTGCCGCCTTCATCTCGGCAAACGTCTTGGTTGTAATCTTCTTCTTATCTGTAGATAAATATCCCATGATTATTTATTTTTTGTAATTATCAACGATTTTCACTAAGTCGGCAAAGGTGAAGCCTTCGTAGTTCGGAATCACATAGTCGCTGTAAGGGGCGATGGATTCCGCAGAATTAGTGGTAGAGAGACCGAGGGTGAACGCTCCCGATGCACGCACCGCCTTCAAGCCATTGAAACTGTCTTCCAGGCCCACGCACTCCGATGGCTGTGCACCGAAGCAGGCAGCTCCCTTCAGATAGCAGTCTGGATCCGGCTTGCTCTTGGCGAAGTCCTCGCTGGTCAGCACACGGTCGAAGTAGCCCTTGAACTCTGGGTGCTGCTTATACACGTTGAGCATCTTCTGAATATTGCTACTCGTTACTACAGCGCACTTTACGCCATTCTGCTTCAACTCTTGGATGAAGTTCTCTACGCCCGGAATATAAGGGTATTTCATATCCTTCTCAAACTCATTGAGTCGGGCTGTAATCTTATCCTGTTCTGATTTCGGGTCGGTATAGCCTTCAATATGAGCGAAGACTGAATCCTCGGAGAAGTACTTATCGTAGATTTGTACCAGAGTTTGTCCCTTGATTCTATACTCGAAGTCAGGAATTTCCGGATGATATTCTCTTCCTATCATTCCCCAGAAGATGGAATACTGTGATTCTGTCTCGAAAACCACACCATCCAGATCGAATAAAGCTGCCTTTATCATTATGTATTTCTTATCTTTTTATTTATATTTATTATTATCTATGTTTACGCTTTCGAGCCTTTTTCTGCTCTACGACATCTTTTTCGAGTGCAAAGGTACACATTTTTTTAATAAGTCGAGCCCAAAATCATAATAAATATATAAAAAAAGCTATATTATTTTGAATTGTCACTAATTTGGGCTAACTTTGCACATTATTATATAGGCTACATGCCCTGGTTGAGCAGAGGCATAACAATAACAGTTTAAAAAAATACAGAATGAACATCATAGAGAAATATTTCACTCATCTCACGGATGAGCAGAAGAAGCAAATCGCTGCACTCGACGAGTTGTACCGCGACTGGAACAACAAGATCAATGTCATCAGCCGCAAGGACATCGACAACCTCTACGAGCATCATGTGCTTCACTCCATGGCCATCGCCAAAGCCATCAACTTCCGTCCGGGCACCGAGATTCTCGACTTCGGCTGCGGGGGCGGCTTCCCTGGCATCCCGCTCGCCATCCTTTTCCCTGAGTGCAAGTTCAAGCTCATCGACGGAACCGGCAAGAAGATTCGTGTCTGCAACGAGGTGGCTTCTGCCATCGGACTGAAGAATCTCGTGGCAGAACACCTGCGTGGCGAGGACGAGAAGGGAAAGTACGACTTCGTGGTGAGCCGTGCCGTGATGCAGCTGCCCGACCTGATGAAGATTATCAAGAAGAATTTCAAGAAGAAGGGGCAGAACGCCCTGCCGAACGGTCTGATCTGCCTGAAAGGCGGCAACCTGCAGGAAGAGCTCAAGGATTATCGCAACGTGGCGGAAATCACCCCACTCAGCACCTTCTTCGAGGAAGAATGGTTCAAGCAAGACAAGCAACTCATCTATGTTCCAGCATAAATACAAAATAAAAATGTTACATATCGAAAGATTCCAAGTCAACATGTTGCAGGAAAACTGCTATGTTGTAAGCGATGAGACCAAGGAATGTGTCATCATCGACTGCGGTGCGTTCTATCCAGAAGAGCGCAACGCCATCACTCACTATATCCAGAAAAGCGAACTCAAGCCAGTACATCTGCTCGTTACCCATGGCCATCTGGACCATAACTTCGGCAACGACACCATCTACAAGGAGTTCGGACTGAAGCCGGAAGTTTCACGGGGCGACGAGAAACTGATGAAGGGACTCAAGCACCAGGCAGAAACCTTCTACCAGATGCAGCTGGACACCGACTTCCCTCCTATCGGCCACTTCTTCGAGGAAGATGAAGTCATCAAATTCGGCAACCACGAATTCAAGATCATCGAGACCCCAGGCCACAGCAACGGATCCGTCACCTTCTATTGCGAGGCAGAGCACGTAGCCTTCACGGGCGACACCCTCTTCAAGAGCTCCATCGGCAGAACCGACTTCCCTGGCGGCAGCATGTTCCGCATCATCAACAGTCTGCGCCATCTGGGCATGCTCCCAGACGAAACTCAGGTGCTTCCGGGTCACGGCGAAGCAACCAGCATCGGCGAGGAGTTGGCACACAACCCATACATGGACCGATAAGCTGAGACAAGACAGAAAGATTAGGAGTTAGGAGTTTTTAGGGATGATATCAAAAACACAGACGAAACCGAATACGGAGAAGATAATCCTGGGCATTGACCCGGGTACCAACGTGATGGGCTACGGCGTGATTCGCGTGATGGGCAACAAGGCAGAGCTGGTGGTGATGGGCGTCATCGACATGCGCAAGGAGAAGGACCCCTATCTGAGACTGGGCAAGATTTTCGAGCGGGTGACGGGCATCATCGACTCCTACCTGCCCGACGAGATGGCGATCGAGGCACCTTTCTTCGGAAAGAACGTGCAGTCGATGCTCAAGCTGGGAAGAGCCCAGGGCGTTGCCATCGCTGCCGCCATCCACCACGACGTGCCCATCCACGAATATGCTCCGCTGAAAATCAAGATGGCTATCACCGGACAGGGACAGGCTTCCAAGGAACAGGTGGCGGCAATGCTGCAGCGCATGCTCAACATCAAGGAAGACGAAATGCCGAAGTTCATGGATGCCACCGATGCCCTGGGCGCCGCCTACTGCCACTTCCTGCAGATGGGAAGACCCGAAACGGGTGCCAAGCACTACAGCAGCTGGAAGGACTTCGCCCAGAAAAACCAGGGACGCATAGGCGGAGGCAACGGAATGACCGGACCGCAAGCCAAACTCCTGGCTGCCATCAACCGCACTACGCACAAGTAGCATTCGTTGTTTGCAGGAATCACATTCCCTGCACTATGAATCAATCACATTTATTGCACAACACATAAATCACAATTTTAAGAGAGATGCAAAAGATTATCAGCATTAAGGATGGCGTGACTCGTATGCCGGAATGGCGTATGGCCGAGCCAGTGAACTTTGAATCTTGCGAAGGCGAGCACATCGCCATCGTAGGACCAAATGGTGGTGGAAAGTCGATGTTTGTTGACATCATTGTCGGCAGACACCCTCTGTTAATGCACGACCCGGATTATGATTTCTCGCCCAGCACCAAGACGCTGGTGAGCGACAACATCAAGTATATCACCTTCCGTGACACCTACGGAGGCGACAACGACCGCACCTATTTCCTGCAGCAGCGATGGAACCAGCTTGAAATAGACGAGAATACGCCGATTGTGAAGGATAAGCTGGAAGAGGCTTACAGCATGGCGGGCGAGGATACTCCCGAGCGCCGCGCATTGCAGAAGCACATCTACGAGCTTTTCCACATGGAGCATCTGCTCGATAAATACACCATCCTGCTGAGCAGCGGCGAGCTGCGCAAGTTCAAGCTGGCGTCTACCCTCTTCTCTGAGCCACGTGTCCTCATCATGGACAATCCGTTTATCGGACTCGATGCCGACACCCGCGACCAGCTGAAGGAACTCCTCAAGACGCTTGCACAGGAGCATGCCCTGCAGATTATCCTCGTATTGAGCAAGAGCGACGACATTCCTGATTTCATCACCCACGTAGTGGAAGTGAAGGATATGAAGGTGATGCCGAAGCTGACCAAGGAGGAATATCTTGCCCAGCGCGCCCCTATCCCAAGCAGAATGCTGAGCCAGGAACTGGAGCAGCAGATCATCAACCTGCCTTACAGCGACCGCGAGTACAAGAGCCAGGAAGTGGTGAAGATGAACAAGGTTCGCATCCAGTATGGCAAGCGCATCATCCTGAAAGACCTCGACTGGACCGTGAACAACGGCGAGCGATGGGCACTGAGCGGACAGAACGGAGCCGGCAAGAGTACCCTCTTGAGCCTGGTCTGTGCCGACAATCCCCAGAGCTATGCCTGCGACATCGCCCTCTTCGGCAACCCTCGTGGCAGCGGCGAGAGCATCTGGGACATCAAGAAGCACATCGGCTATGTATCGCCAGAGCTTCACCGTTCCTACCAGCGCGACCTTCCAGCCATCCGCATCGTAGCCAGCGGACTGATGGATTCCGTAGGCCTCTATGTAAAGCCTAAGGAGGAAGATATGGGCAAGTGCCGCTTCTGGATGAAGGTATTCGGACTGGAAGGATTGGAAGATAGAGGCTTCCTGAAGCTCTCAAGCGGCGAGCAGCGCCTGGTTCTCCTTGCCCGTGCCTTCGTCAAGGACCCGGAATTGCTCATCCTGGATGAGCCATTGCATGGTCTCGACAATCACAACCGCCGTCTGGTGAAGGACATCATCGAGGCGTTCTGCAAGCGCAACAACAAGACGATGATTATGGTGACACATTATAAGGAAGAACTTCCTGCATGCATCGACCACAGCATCTTCCTGATGCGACATGCATAATATGAAAATCCCCCAACCTGCTATGAATCTCAAGCAGGTTGGGGGATTTTCATATCCTTTCCTTAAAGAAAAAAAAGGCCGCTAAACTCACGATGTGAATCTAGCGACCTTTTGTATTTATGCGAATCTTCTGAAGGATTCTATTAGACGTCAGATAACTGACATCCTATGAAATCCCAGGAAATTAATCCTTGAAGAAGTCCTTAACAGCCTCGTTTGGTACCATCTTCTCATCGAAAACATAAGCACCAGTCTTAGGGCTCTTAACCATCTTGATAACCTTTGTATATGCGCGACCAT
>ONZR01000141.1_pt1 | contig 39035 bp, 35 predicted proteins | sample 1671691 | NCBI WGS metagenome assembly ONZR01 (sample SAMN06348182, study PRJEB24527) | human gut metagenome | biome: human gut; feature: ankylosing spondylitis patient; material: feces | host: Homo sapiens | place: China | collected 2015-10 | reverse complement strand
CCTGGGTTCGCAAGAGCTGTCCTAGCTTTAATGTCAAGGAATGGCTGAAGGAAATAGACTTCCATCTCTAGAAAATGCTCCTCATCTGAAAACAGATGGGGAGTTTTTTTCTATTTCTTCAACCAAGAAATCCGTGAGATCCTTGTTCGAAAATCATTCTTATTCAATCATATTAATGCCACATTACATTCTCCTTGATAACCTTTGCAGGAACACCGCCTACAACGGCATGAGCTGGCACATCTTTTGTAACAACAGCGCCTGCAGCGACAATGGCGCCCTCGCCAATATGAACGCCCTTCAATATCTGTGCACCCTGTCCTATCCATACATGGTTTTCGATAACAATAGGTTCAGAAATTCTATAACCTTCTTGCTCTATCGTATGTCCGTCGTATGAACGAATCACTACATCACGACCAATAGCACAATCCTTACCGATTTCGATTCTATCGCCACAGGTAATCTGTACATTCTCATTGATGAAACCACCATGAAGGATTAAATGTCCTCCCTTGATAACTCTAACATAAGAACCAGCATACATTGCAAACGGATTTTTAACAGTCATAGTTGCACCTTCCTCCAATAACAATCTTGTCTCCTTATGTGACCCTTTGACTTGTGGAATGCCTAATATAAGAGTTTGATTCAGGTCTAATACGGAACCCTTCTGCAACTCTATGGTTACATGTGGAAAAATTCTAGCGACTAGTTTTTTCCCTCTTTTTACATGGGAAGAAAAAATATTAAGAGACAGGAATGTCTTCCAATTTCTGACAGAAACTCCCAATGTTGTGAATAGCTTTACCAATTTCTTCAACTTACGGACATAATTTCTTAACCTATTCTTTAATCGATTTTTGAACGTAGGTAAAGGGAAAAACTTTTCAGCAACCTTATCAAATGGCATTTTATCTAATGCATCAAAGAATACATCTCTGTTAGGTCTTGCCGATGTAAGGGAAGTTTTCAATGCAGGATTACCAGCTTCTGCATCCTTCATCGTAAACAGTCGCCAATTGATTTTATCTTTGATTGCATCAAACAGAGCTTTACCTTTATCTGAATTGACCATTACAAGTGAAGTTCCTCTATCCTGGTCCATAGAAGGATCAACATTCTCTATTCCCCAAAAATCTGCCAATGTAATGTCTGCCTTTTGCGGAAAGCCTTTGAATGTACACTGGTAGCAGGAAGGCCGAGCAAAATTACCGCTCTGCAAATAACCTATGAAGAATAAATCATGCCAACGATCTTTGCAATATTCCTGTCCGTTTTCAAAGTTCACACGCATTGAGAAATTATGCCATCCCCACTTCTTGTTCTTAAACTTAATCTGTGTTGCCTTTGAACCGTATTGCTTCTCCAACATATCCATATATGACAGGAATACCTTAGGAGAATTGACACCACGGCAGATAAAATCACAGGTGGTAAGATTGTCATACTCCTTGCGCAAGAACTTATACAATCCTTGTATCTGACATGGAGCACCACAGAAGAATACTTTTTCACCTGCTTTCAACAAATCTCGGACTTCTTTGTAAACCCCTTCCATTGAACTCTGGAGGTATTTGGAACTTCTAATCTCAGGGAGTAGTTGACGGTCGGGTGAAACGATATGTCTTACGGTATGATCTTTGTTGTAGACTGCTCCACCAATATAGGCATTTTGCTCATACATAGCCAATGCCAACATCGAATGAATACCGCCTGATGTACTATCTGTACGAATAGCTTCATCTTTGGTATAAGCTGCATATACCAAAGGTTCATCATAGCGGATTACATTATCTGCCTTAGACAATACAGGACAGGTTTTCTGGCACAACCCGCAATCAATACATAAGTCCTGATTTATCTCTGGATACCAGAAACCTTCCTTATCAGTCTGAAAGGTAATGGCTCCCTTCGGACACACATCCCCACATGCGTTGCAGCCACAACACTTAGATTTTTCTATTATTTCCTTCATAAAATATGGTTGTCTTTCAATTCCTCTATAATCATCTTGGTAAATTGTTTTCTGCCATGAAGATTGAAAAAGAATGAATTGATATATAATGAACTATCTGTAAATCGACTATCCTTCAAATGATTTAATACTGGACATTTTTGAGTATTGGCCTCATTGACATAAGCCAAAATCTGATTATTGACAAAATCTTCTGAGAACCTATTGCCTAAATAATCTGTAACAGGCAAAATACATATAACAGGACGCAGCTTTCTATTTAAACAAAACTGAATCATCTCATGCAACAGATGAATATTGCGATTGATATTGTTTTTATTGATATCTGAGAGAACCAAATTATTGATGTCTATATCAAACTCTCGATTCCAGCAATTTATCCAAAAATCAGCATCAGCATTCAACTGCTTTGCATCCATAGGATTTTTGTCAAGTAACAAACGGTTAGAAACCGCAGGAATATCCTTGATTAATCGCTTGATTTTCTTTGGATGAAACAGCAAAGGATAATCAATGTATGTAGTCTTTGTTTTTTGAGAATATCCTACAATATCTTTATCCGGTAAAATGCCATAATACTTCAGATGGTCAACAAATGGATGCCGATATAAAAAAAATTTTAGGACGCATATTGGTATCAATACAACAGCATTATCAGCTAAATGATGGCATTCTTTACGTAGTATAGCAAAGTCATATTCCAAAGATTGAGGACCAACGCCCCAATTCATCGCCTTCACATTTAAGCCTTCATAATTGAAACCAAATTTAGGATGATTACTACCTAGATTTACCAGTTGTAAACCATTAGGTATGTTATCATCATTACGAAACTTATTTGTATCCGCAAAAATGTTTCGGTAATCATTTGTTCGTTTATAGAGAGCATTCAAAGAAAAAGCTCCAACTAAACATAATACAAATAAAACTATTATAAAAAATATCATATAAAGCTTATTGAAGTGTCCAGCCTCCATCAACAGAGATGATTTGGCCGATTATATTATTTGAAGAATCACTAGCAAGAAAAGTAGCTAAGCTTGAAATTTCCTCAACCAATGTATATCGCTTTGTTAAATGGCTTGGCATAAAGGCATTATCTTTAACATCTTTTCCCTTAACACCATCATGAATATTAGTAACGACATTGCCAGGAGCAATACCATTAACCACAATGCCATGATGAACAAGTTCTTTCGCCAATCCTTTTGTTATGCAAGTAGCCCCCCATTTAGAGACAGAATAAGGATCAAAACCGGACTTAATGCCAGCAATCGAAGTTATGTTTATGATTTTACCTTTGATATGATGGTTCACCATATATTTTCCTTCAGCCTGGCACATAAAAAAGAGAGCCTTTTGGTTGATATCAGCACATTTATCAAAACTAGCCTCAGTTATTGAATCCCAAGATGCAGCATCATAGACACCAGCATTATTTACGAAAACGTCAATCGGACCGTACTTCTTATCTAACTCTGCAATATTATCAGAGGCAGAATGGATATCTGCAATATCCCATTTTATAGTATGTATCTCTGGGTACTCAGCATTTAATTCCTTCAGATTCTCTTCCTTTCTTCCAGAAACTATGACTGTTGCTCCTTCTTCCATAAAGGTCTTGGCCATATTTTTTCCAATACCACTTGTACCACCAGAAATAAAGATAGTCTTGCCTGCCAAACGTTTATTTGGTTGAGTAAAAGAAACATTAACTAAAACTACGCCCCCCGATTTAACATATTTCAACATATTCTTAAAATACTGTACATACTTTCTAATCATAATTTTACCTTTTAAAAATTGAACAAATTTTATTTATCACAAAAGTTCTCATATTCTTATCAAGACCTAAGAAATAGATCAACAAAGATGATGACAGCACACTTACTATACCAACAGAAATAAATCTTAGCCAACCATCACTCATCATATAATAAGTTGTATATGGCAGAACAAACATCAATGCGCCAATTGGAAAAACCCTACAATATACAGACTTATAGAATGGTAAAAGCGATAATCCAATATATTTCTTTAAGCACAACAGATCAAACAGAGTTTCAATGAACCAAGGAATAACATTCACGATAAATACTGTTACTGGAGATGCTCCAAGTTTTAATAGAATATAACTAACGGGCAAAATCATCAAAAGAGCTCCACCTGATGTAATGTTTGCCAATTTCATCTTACCTACTGCATGAATCATCATAACTATAGGACGAGATATTGTTTGAACTACAGACTGTATCAATATAATCCTCAAAAATGTAGGGGCATAAGCAGGATATTCACCAAGCCATATATGCAACACAAATTCTAACTCTATGAATAGAGGAACTAGGATAAAAAGCAAGAGGAAGGCTGCAAGTTTGGAATTTACTGTAGATAACTTTATCATCTGATCAGTATCTCCTGCAGCATAATGCTTTACAATCTGAGGATTCACCGCCATCTGGAAGTTATTAACGAACTGCATCACTATTCCATTTACCTGAAAAGCTATACCGCGAGCAGCATTCACTATCGTACCAAAGAACATATTCAAAAGTATGTTGACTCCTTCCCCCTGAAATGTAACAGCAGCACAACCAAATATATTCCAGCCAGAGAAGTTCATCATTTCCTTGAAAATTTTCTTATCAAAAGCCTTGCTAAATTTACACTCCTCATAATGCCTTCTACAATATATATTATAAATTAAAGCAGAAATACAGTTTACGATGAGGAAGAGAAAACCATATAAGATCAATTTATCGTAATCAACAACTTGAATAAGAAAAACTATCAAGAGTTTCATTACCACATCAAAGATACTCATGTACGCATAAATATCCATCTTTTCATGAGATATTATGCTAGACATGTATGGCACTTGTATTACATTGATAAGCATCGTTATACATGAAAACTGGAAGACCCAAAAGGCTGCATCCATTCTTCCAGCTTCAATATTCATCTTGTTGTATAAAAACCATAAGCCAATAGTTTCTACTAACAAAAATAATACTAAAGCCAGCAATCCATGAAGTGCCATGGCAGTATTAAAAACCTTATGTAGCTTTTCCTTATTGTTTGCACCTAATTCAAAAGTTAGAAAGCGTTGTGTTCCTGTGGCTAATGTTCCATTTATAAAAGTGAACATTGTTACAACACCTCCAACAACATTATACAATCCGTAATCAGAGATACCAAGAGTCTGTAAAATAACTCTTGAAGTATACAGACTTACCAGCATAGTGATAAGCATACGGAAGTATAAGAGCAGTGTATTCTTCGCTATTCGCTTATTATTATCTGATGTTTGAGTAGGCATTAGTCTAATTTATTATTTTGATATTATATGCTTGCATTCTATCCTTACCATCTTTCAGAGTTGCCTGAAATTGAACTTTTTTTCCTTTTAAGTTTTTAAAATGAAGATTAGGATTTCTTCTACTAGAAAAGAAAAGTTCCTCTCCATTATCAGAAGAGATAAACCCATAAGGACGACCACCTGCATAAAAAATTCTTTTCACTATACCTTGACGAACACTTGATAACTTTTGCAATTCTTGCCGTATAGGCTCTAATGGAATTCCATCCATTTTCTTCACGATAAGTTCAGTGAATATCTGTGCCTCTTTCATTAGATGTGGACTTTTATGCAAATTCTGAGTCCAATATTTTTCACAATCTCGAAATACTTCTATAGCTTTTTCAAAATTAGCTTTAGCATCCTCAATATTATATGTATTTTTCAAGATGCTTAGAGCATACTTATCAGAGGTTCTTTCATTATTCATATCTATTTTCTTACCACCTAACAAGCGAAAATAAATCATCATAAGATGAGCCTTGTATTTGATAAAGTAATTAGTTATAACTTTTTCTTTAATAAGCCTTTCAAGAGTCAAAAAAGTATACGCAACTGCGAAATAAGGCAAATTACTATGCTTCTCACAAAATAATTGACTACGATATTTCTTCAATAAAAAAGATTCATGCAAATGAGCCTTTTCCGGATGTTGTAAAATAGCCCCCACATAAAACTGTGTAAGGTTACGCAAATTAAATTTCTGATACTGTTTTATATTAGGATTATCAGCATATTGCTTTGCTCTACGCTCATAATAAATTTTATCAGAAAAATCAGCAACGTAGTCATTTACAAACTGTTCAAAGTTCTTATGAAACTGTCTAGTACATTCAAAAGCTTCCTCCATTACAATATTTTGTCTATTTGTTCCTTTTACTATTTCATTAGACAAATCATTATTGTTAGTTGATATGATTTTTACTACAATTGATATTTTAGCTAAATCTATCTTTTGTTTGGAAGCATTAAATAACAAATAACTTGATTGACAACCATTAACTATTTGAGGATTCTCAATTTCTAATAAACGATTTCCCTGGCTAAAAGAACTACATACAATAGTTATTCCATTATTAAACAGAACGAATCTTTCTGGTACATTTTTTATTGTTTCAGCTATTTCACTGTTAATAGAATTATCACCTTGAAAATCTCGAACATTATCATTAAACAATGTTTTTCTTATTATTCCATCATCCGTATTAATCATTGAAACAAAGTCTTTTGCATGACACAAAACAACACAAGAATTCCCAACCTCGTCTGTCCCAGGCAATTCCATTGTATCTATATATGGAAGCTTCGATTTAAACTTATTCTGATTTTGCTCAATAATACTCTTAAATTCTTTTGCTCCTTGAAAGTGAAAAATTAGAGTTTCACAATAATTCGCCATATCTTTTTTAAAAGTACGAACTTGATCATTATGTTGTTCATGCTCTCTATATTCTCCTAACGTTACATAGTAACAACGAATAATAGGCTCGACTTTCCATTGTAACATGACATCTTCACTATAAAGATAATTGCACAAATCTCTCCAAAATTGTACTTGAACATTAAATGGATATGTACTTTCTTTATCAAAGAATGCCCTAATACCACTTATAAAAGCCCCTAATTCTTGACTATCAAAATTTTTGGTATTTTTTGCCTGTATAAAGATTATCTCTATTTCTAGCTGGCCTTTCTTTAAAAATTCGTCTATTTCATCTTGGGTTTTTATCAAATAATTATTAATCTTAATAGCTATTCCATCTATTCCACCATCATCGCCACCACCAATGCTTACTGTATCCAATAATTCCATATCAGAAGAAAAAGCATCTGGTTGATGTTGAAGAAGTTCTGTATAATTTGCAAATTTTTCAAAAGCTTCGCTATCAGAACACTTTGATAGTTCAAAAGCCTCAACAAACTTTTTTTGATGAGCTTTAATTATTGGTTCATATATCATACCTAACTATAATTTATTTTCCAAATTCTTTAATTCTCTGTTCTTCCTTCAAAGAGCAAACAAGCAGCTGTCCATTCTTCTCGGCTACGATATAGCCATCCAAGCCTTGAACTACCACCTTGCTTTTATCGGCTGCATGAACCACGCAGTTCTTGCATTCATACAATCGGATGTCCTTGCCTACCTTGGCATTGCCAGCCTCATCCTATGGAAGCAAGGTACGGAGGCTGCCCCAGCTACCTAAGTCGCTCCAGCCGAACTCGGCTGGCAAGGTATAGATTTCCTTCGACTTCTCCATTACGGCATAGTCAATGCTTATCTTCTCGCAGGTTGGGAAGAGCTTGCCGACTACCTCTTTCTCCTGTTCGGTATAGAAAGAAGGTGCCATCTCGTCCATGATGCTGGCAAGCTGAGGCTGGAAGGTGCGGATTGCTTTGCTGATGGTATCGATGTTCCATACGAAGATTCCGGCATTCCAATAGTAATTGCCAGCGGCAAGGTATTGCTCGGCTGTCTCCAGGTTTGGCTTTTCCTTGAAAGCCTCAACCTTGTAGATTTCATCTACGGATGTTGGCTCTGCTGAGGCGATATAGCCATAGCCTGTTTCCGGGCGGCTTGGCTTAATACCTATAGTAACGATGGCGTTCTTATCGGATGTATAGCTCAATGCCTTGCTGAGCACTCGCTGATACTCCGAGGTATTGATGACCAGGGCATCGGATGGTGTCACCACGATGTTGGCATCAGGATGCTTCTTCTGGATCTTCCAGCAGGCATAAGCAATACATGGAGCGGTATTGCGAGCCTCCGGCTCTGCTAATATGTTATCTACTGGCATGTCAGGGATTTGCTCCTTGACAATGCGAATGTATTTCTCGTTTGTCACTACCCACATGTTCTCGACAGGACAGATTGGCTTCAATCTATCTACTGTCAATTGAATGAGGGAACGGCCGACACCCATCACATCAATAAACTGCTTTGGGTAATCGGGGGTTGACATTGGCCAGAAGCGGCTTCCAACGCCGCCAGCCATGATTATGATTTGTATGTCGTTGAAATTATGCATAAATCTTTTTCTTTTACCTCTTAGTCTCCTTAAAGGAAATGTTTTTTCTAAAATCATCCCGTCCTTCCTTACCATTAAAAAAGGAGTTTTTTCTACCTCTCCGTCTCTCCTGCAAGGAGAGCTCCACATCCTAACCAAGCCTTCCCTTCTCAGAAAGGAAGGATGTAACCGCCCTACTCGGTGCTCGGAACCGCTACGCTCTAAGGTTGGCGGACCATCAAAGGTCTTCGCCAAATTGTGCGGGATGGGACCGCCTTAATCACTTTTCACCTTACTGGATATAAAAGAATCCACAACAAAAGTCTGTACCATATTTATTACGAAACTCAAATTTTCTCTTCTAATTTTATAATATCGTTCACGTTAAATCAAGCGTTGCCAATGCCGCCCGATAGAATGGAACTTTTAAGAAATTCATATCTACATCAAGATTCTTTTCTAAGAAACTTAGACATTCATCCACAGAGCACCCCTTAATACGACATTCATCTATAATACCTGATAGAAATTTTTTAAAAGTTTTATTACAACATTTTGCTTTATATTGTTCTTTGATATTATAAATTCGCATCCAATTCTCTGCTTCTTCCTGATGTCCTATACATGTACATTTCAATTCAAAGTCCTCCGGCTTAATTCTGTCACTATAAACACAAGTCGGTTTGAAAGAAAATTGAAAAGTAATTTTATAGTCTTCTTGTGTAAAAGGATAAAAAGCTTTTTTCCTTTTACCATTAAACACTAATACATCTTTCGTTTTCTTATATGAACTATTGCACACATAACAAGCAGGTACTAAATTTTTGAAGTTAATAGAGACAAATGGATATGTTTGCTTTGCCAAATAATGGTCAAATGCATTTCTGACAGAAGTAAACTTAGTCAGCATAGATGTCGTTCCACATGCATGACAAGTATCGTCATCTTGAACTAAAATATCATGATAGTCCTTTATTTTTCCGTATCTAGTATAAATAGGAGCTAGAGTTAAGCACTTTTCATAGAGGTTCTTGCAGAAAGCTTTTATAGCTATAAGCATCTCTGTTTCTTGAACTGTACTAAATATGCGATTCAAATCTTTGTATCTAATTGGTGTATAACGCCCCATACAAAGTTCTTCTATCTTGTTGTTCTCATAAACAGCCTTTCGCAATAGTTTAAGATGCGAGGAATCTAATCCTTTTGATATACTATACATTCGCTTGATAGGTCCTAATATATAATTAGGATTTATATCACTAATAAGGGGCTTGTATTTAGGAATCACCAAGCTTTCCGTAAAAACAGTATCGGGAATCCTACGGGCTCTCAATACAACCTCTAACATAATGTAATTAACAAATGACTGGAGGTTTTGTATCTTAACTCTAGGATATTTATACGGATACAACATATCTTCTATGAACCTTTTAATTGGCTTATCACTACAAGTTTATCTAATGATTCACCAAAACGTCTTTTTATCTCATTAATTGCCTTTGTCTTGTCATCTGCTGAATATTTGATTTCTTGCATTTCCTTATAAGCTCTACGACCTATAGAATCTTCATTATCAAAAATAGCAGCTGTGATGATGTTCACAGAAGCACCATAAGTATTAATACATGCCTGTGCCGCCGTTTCTGCTGTGGTATTACCCTTATTATCCTTGTGTAAAATCAACACATGATGGGGCAAACAATCAGAAATAATGAAAGGAGAATGTGAGGTAATCAACACTTCTTTCAAGAAATTACAAGTAGAGACATCTTTCTTCGAATTGCGGCATCCATTACGTAACGACTCATTCAACATACTGATAAACATAGAACGCCAGTTTGGATTGAAATGCGTTTCAGGCTCATCCAACAATATCAAAGAGTCACTATCCTTCAACATCAAACAGACGGACATTGTATGGATAAACTGATGCTCGCCATCAGAAAAACCCTTCAAGAGAATCTCCTTCTTTTCTCCAGTCTTAGCCATTTTCTTTGTTATGAAGAAATCCAAAAAATGAAATGTATCATCCTCAGGTCCTGGCAGACTGAACTTTCCCTCTGTATAAATACCATTGGAATTGTAAACCTCTTTTTCTTTCAGAACTCCAACCTTGTAATAATTGAGTTCATATAATAAACGAAAAGCTTGGAAACATTCTATGGCTGTATGAAAATGATTTTTAAACGCCATTTTGGTTGCTGCATTTACATAAAAATCATAGTATATTACAAGCTCTTCATTCGAAGAATCCTGCCAACTCATTGTGGCACATTGCTTAAATTTTTGAAAATACGTATTCCAAAGCAACTTGAAATATGATAGATTTTCTTTTTTTCCATTATATGAAGAAACAAAAACATGTTCCCTCAAACTCATTCTAAAGCGCTTTATATCAAGGATACCTGTAGTATCATAATCTCGTAAGTTGGCTAAAGTATCTTCATCCTCAAATAATAGGCAACACAATAGAATAGCCTGACTCATATTGGCGTCAACATATATCAAGCCATTTTCTGTTGTCGGCATACCATTGTATCCTTTGGATGTATACTCTCTAAATTCATCCAAGTGAAGCAATCGTGATTTGATAAAAGGAATACTTAAAGTCTCATTTTCTCCCGAAGAGTAGGCTGCTATATACTTAGGAAGGTACTTTTTGCCTTCTGCTGACATACTATTACTGATAGATGGTTCCAGAGAGACCTGTTGCCTTTCAGCTGTAGCAGCATTAAGCTCTGAGACAAACATCTGTGGTGCTTTGTTTGCTTTCTTTTCAATTGTCACCCTAATAACTTTACCCAAGTTAAGGGCTTCAGTATTATTTGCATACCAATAATATTCCAGATAGTAAGATTCTATCTGACCACCTGTCCTAGAAAAAAACTCACTTGCCTGGAAAATAGCTGGTAGATGAACTGAGACGCATAATTCCAAATGATAAAATATATGCGCTAAAGCCTCTAATACATTTGACTTTCCACAACCATTCAACCCCACTAGACAATATGGTTGAAATTCGGAAACATCATCAAGATTAAGCTCTTGCAGGAAATCTATTTCAAAATTAGGAGGTAGGCTTCTGAACCTTTCTCCTATTTTAAGCCTTATGAGTTTCATTTATATGAAGCTTTATTGTCTGTGATTCCTCGTCATACATTTGAGTAACAATCTCTTTGTCGAGATAATCATAGAGAAGTTTTCTCATTTCATCATAATTTGCGATGTCAGCAAAACCGCCCTGTTCAATAAGTCGAACTACTGCCGCAATATCAGTTTTTGGATGATGATGGATATTCTCCTGCAGCAGTAAATTGTCTTTTGCCAAGAAAAACTGATTCAACAATGAGTTTCTGAGTTCTTCCAACAAAGATAATTCCTGAATCATCTTATTCTCTATATCCCTATAAAGGGCATAAATTTTATCAAAGAGAGTTTGGGCTTTCATATTCGGAAGTTTTATCCTAATTCCTTTAATGTCGGACAAGTTAATACCATTCATAATAGCCCCTCTTTTATGGGATTGAATTTGTGCTTCTACATAAGGATCATACATTAATGCATAAGACAAAAAATAGGGATTGCACAACTCTACATTCACAGACATTGCTGCAAGATGTTTTGTATTAATGGCCTTTCCAAATCCCTTAGGTACGACTGCAGAACAGCCAACAGTTCCCATTATCGAGAATAACACATCGTTTTCCTTGACTAAATATCGTTTATATCTATCCAATTCATCATCAGAAAGATAACTGGCTCTGACACGACTTACAACCTTATTTTTTACATCATCAATACCAAGGACATAGACTTTTCCTTTTTCACAAATTTGGCTTTTACGTAATTGAGAACCAAAAGGACCACTCTTTATATTTAATAATATTTTATCGACAGAAACCTCATCCCAACCATTAGACTTATCTGTAACAGATAAATAGTAATTGAGGAGGACTTCTGAAAATTGGTCTTTTATCATTATCCGTCTTTCTATGATTTCATCAAGAAAAGACATAATTGTTACTATAGTTTGTTGAATCGAGAGATCCGGATATTCGATTTCTACCTCTCGTATATCTGAGACCGATATATGCTTCATACCAGCCCCCTTGAATAGTCGCTGAAGAATAGAAGGTTTAGCACAGAGGAAATAATAAACATATTTTACATCTACATATTCCTGCTTACTTGTCAATAAACAACAATCAGAAGAAATACTGAATGTACCATCGGCAAAATGCAAGTTGGGATTTCCACCAGTACCAATAACAAGACCTCTTGTATTATACTGGTAGGTATCTAAAGACTTGATGTTTTTGCCTGAGGTATAAAAAGGATAACTACCATGTAGGATACCTTCTTTCGCACGTGTCTTAGAACTCCTATCTATTACAAAAAGTTCTTTTATTTTAGCTGTTTTCATACAGTTTCAAACTATATCATCTCGTTCAACTGAGATAAGTCGTTTCTCAAAGATTCCTCCAGTTCTAATATTGCTTCCATCAACTTATGAGGAGGTTTAATATCTACGAAGACATCGTCGTAAAGTTTGTATTTATCAAAACGAAGTTCAAGATTGTTCTTTTCTATCTCTTCGATACTTAGATGAAAATATTGCTTCGTCTTAATTTCAAGTTCATTTCGAGCAGCAAAGTTTTTTTCTGCAATTGGCAGAGGATTATCTTTCAACTTACGCCTATTGTCATCTAAACTATAGCCATCATTCGGAAGTTCGTAAAACCATACATCATCTGTATGCCAAATAGAACTATCATCTTGAACTTTCGTAAACAATAATACTGCAGTTTTTACACCAGCATATGGCTTAAAAACACCTGATGGCAAAGAAATCACAGCCGTCAAGGAGCAATCTCGTAAGAGCTTTCCTCTTACCTCCTTAGCTTTTCCCATTGCAAACAACACCCCTTCAGGAACTATCACAGCAGCCCTGCCACCATCTTGAAGCATCTTGATTATTCTAACAAGAAACAAAAGTTCTGATTTTTTGCCAAAGTTAGCTAAATCGACATTTAAATCTTCCAACGAAACAGTACCAGTAAAAGGAGGATTCGCCATTACAACAGAAAATTTTCGATTCTGATTATAACTTACAGAAAGAGTATCTAAATGTTCGATGGACGGATGCGAGATGCCATGAAGCATTAGATTCATTAGCCCAATACGCACCATAGTTTTATCTATATCAAAGCCAAATAACAATGAATTAGAAATCTTTTGCTTGGCTTCTGCATCTAACATCGCATCAGCAGAACTGGCATATCTTCTTAGACCATTTTCATCTATTATCTGCCTATTTAAAGGGGTATGATTAGTTAAAATTTTCTGAAAGGCACCTAACAAAAAGCCTCCAGTACCACAAGCAGGGTCACAAATTGTATCATTTATATCTGGGTTTACCAAATCACAAATAAACTGGATGATATGTCGAGGAGTTCTAAACTGTCCATTTTTACCAGATGTGGCAATCTCATTTATAAGATACTCATAAATGTCACCTTGAATATCTTGGAAATGCTGGCCATTTTTCTTGTCTTTTTCTATATCGCCATAAATAGAATTAATCATTCGCACAGCATCATACAACAATGATGGTTTGGTTATTTCATTAACCGCATCACGCATATACAAAGAAAATGGTTCATCATCATTATTTAGAGTCTTTATAAAAGAAAAAACTTCTGACTGATAACAATTAAGCATATCTTCAGGAGCCATTTGACTAAAATTACTCCAGAGACAAGATTCATGTCCTTGGAATATACTTATTTTTCTTTTATCTATAACACTATCATACTCGTCTATTTCTTCTAGACGGCGAATGAATAACAAATAAGAAATTTGTTCTATTGCTGTTATTGGATTTGTTATACCTCGACTCCAGAACATGTTCCAGAGACGCTGTACTTTACTTTTTATTTCTGGAGAAAGCATCTAGTTATATGTATGTATATTACAAATAAGTTATGTTATCATCATGGTCAATTGCATCAACCATGAATTTATTAATTCTCGCATATCCAATGCGAAAATGAGTTCGCTTAATAGCATTAGCAACTAACTGCAAATAAGACATATCTTTTTCTACAGTCAATATCTCATAGATTTCGGAACCAGCAGTTGTCAACTCATAGATTGGAATATTAACATCATGTGTACCCTTTTCTATTTCTATAATCACTGCCAAATCTTGATAAACGAAAGCATATTCTTTGCTTAAGGATTCATCAGAAGGATAGCTTATATTTAGCTCATGTGTTTCTTTGATTAGTCCACATTCCATCAGCAAAGAAATGTCTTCATAACTAAGCTTCTCTCCCAAAATATCTGTATGTGATCTAACCAAAAAACAACTACTATTTGAATTAAAAATATAATTTCCAATGTTTGTGAAAAGTTCTGCTTCTTTCTTTGACAAATTGCTTATGGTTGTCAAAGTTCGCAAAGAATAGGAACCAGGTATTTGAATCTCCTGAGACAATATCTTCCCCCAAGCTCTTCGCAACTCATCATCAGAAACATCTTGTACAATATTAAAGAAACGAGTTAACCAATCAGAATCGACTTTAGCAGAAGAAATCGTCTTTCCTTCATTCAAATCTTCTAAGGCAAGCTGAAAAATAGCATCAATATTTTCCTGCCGTCTTATTTCCTTGCCAACAATTCTTGAAACAATGGCATTTAATTCTTCATGAGACACAGTATTACTAGTCTGCCGTTCTGCAACTGCTAAAATTTCATTCTTCTTTTTCTCTGCTTCAGCATGAATCAGCATTGCTTCAGCATCAGCTTTCGCAACACGTTTTATATGAGTAGGCTCATATAAAGTTCCAATGCCACGACTTACAGCATCAATCAAAGCTATAAAAGCTTTGGATGCACCTTTCATATTGATTAAATTATTTTCCATTGCGTATCACTAATACAGCACCTCTACTATATTCCAAGTAGTTACACTGAAAAAACATTTAGTATCGTTTTTGGGGTGAAGGATTACTAAGTACACTCCTTCACCTCATTTTTTCAACTAAGTAACGATTTGTCTCACCTATCTTCAATAGTCTTTACGCCCCATCGGTACCCTTGTGTTACTCTATGTCATTGAAGGCATTATAGCATACCGATAATACAGAAATCTATGGTTGCATCACTATTTATTTGCATTAAAGTTTCCACTTCCTTTATAAAACGTAGATATGCTTCCATCAGGATTCACATAAACATTATAATAATCACCATTATAATAGTATGCCATCTTACCTGCTCGATAAAAACGTCCGTTAGGATGTTCATTCTTATATTTCTGATATTCATCATTCAAAGCTCTCATCACATGCCCCATAACAGTCATAACATCTTCTTCATGCAACTGAAACTTATCACGATTTTCAAATTGGTTCGAGACTTTTAAATCCTCAACATGCCTTAGATAGACATGAAGGAAAGAATCAAAATTACAATAAAGCAAGTGTTTACCTGTTACATTATATCGAATCTCATGGAAGCCTACAACTTTTTTAAATAACAATGAAGCCTTATTTACACTATATTGAGCCAGTTTTTTCCAACTAAGCCCCATCTTCTCCAATTCTTTCTCTGTCTTATAAAAACGTTCATGAAATTGTATTTTCCTGAGCTCATTTAAGTTTTCTACATCGTTGTCTTTCAACAAATCAGCTTGTTCTTTCCAAAGAAGATAAGCCAAGGACACGTCATTATCTTTTATTGCACCTTCCTCATCAAAAATTCTGCATTTTTCTTCTTCAGTAAGGTTAGCTCTATCCAGAATCATCTTATAAGCCAAATAATCTGCAATTTCATCCGGCGTTAAAGCAACACCATTATCCTTCATTTTTTTTAAGAAGCCATACATCCAAGCTATATCACCTCCATTGCTAGATGTCGACATTTCCACATTGAGAGTTTTGATGTCACGTTTGTCATTACTAGTAAAAGTATTATGTTCATTAATATTAGGAGAAACCACCATCTCGACTATATCTTCCAACAAAATACCTTTTGTGACAAGCCTATTACGTTCATCCTCACCTAGTTCACATAACAAGTCTTTGGCCTTTACATAAAGTTCATCATTCAAGCTATTCTTGTTGCCCTCTAAGGCCTGACGTTCCTTCAATGTATATTCAAAACAAACAGTAAGTTTTTCACCATACAATTGTGAGGACTCAGAGTTTTTACGAAAAAGAAGATTAGCAACGTTGTCATTTTTGCCAGCTATCTCATATATATCACTCTGCTTAAAACCATCTTGCGCGCTTGGACGATACAAACTTTGCCCTAACATATTCGCCTGATTTTGCTGAATAGCAAATATTGCATCTTGCAAAACTTGGAAAAGTTTTGCAGTCTTTTCTTCATTTATGAAATCATCAAATGCCATAACTTCTCTAAATTTAATATACCATATTATATTCATTGACTACATCCATCAGTGCCTCACCACTACAACGTCCCCACTTTATTATAAGTAATTACGCCTATTAGTTTTTGACCTCCTCATACCGTTTGTCCTACACTGTCTCGATTTTTTAAACGAGGAGAAACAACTGTACTATACTCTATTAGGGCTGACTATGCCCTATCATCCTCTCCAGATACCCATATAGTTCATCTTCCATATTGCTATAGTCGCAATAGGGACTATCGTCGTTAAACATATCTTCCATACGAGAATCACCCCAGGCTAACTCCAGGTCGCCAAAAAGACGATGATGCTTATTGGTCAGCAACAGATGGAAATCCATTGCCTCCTTAGTCTGCCAAGAAATATCTGGATGTTGGCGCAAATGACAGTACAGATGACGCAGTACATCTAAGAATAGAACGACACTTGTCTGAACTCCACCACACCAATATGAATCAAACCACCTTTCATGTTTTCTACATGCCTTACCTAAATGGTCGAACAAACAGAAAATTAAAGAAATGGCTTCCTGATATTGCTTGTTGCGGATATACTCATGTACATTATGAATGAATGGGAACAGACTTCGAGAAACTTCCCGCTCTTCTTCATGAACTATTGCAGCATCAAAAGCGGCAGAAACTTCGGCTTGATGATCTGACTCAAACTTATTCCATTTGCAACTACACCATTTCTTGATGCTTTCCATCGCTGATCGATATTCCTTATAGCCTCGCTCCTTCCACTCTTCCAGAATATCAAAAACCATCTGATTCAAATCATACGGGATGTCCTTGCAGTCATTGCGATACCAATCGTTATAGCATTCGTAGTAGCCATCCACAAACCATTCATCACGGAACCAGAAATGGCAATCCTCCATGTAGTTCATCTCAAAAAGGAGATGAAGATACTTGAGCTGGTCTATATCCAGACCATCCAGTTTTGATTTCAGGTTTCTGAGATAGAAACGTGATTGAGCAGGTTTTGATTTAGCAGCCTCCACGTTCTCTTTTGCCGTAGCATATCGCTGCTCGATATAGGAAGTAAATGACTCGCTTATCTCATCCAGCATCACAAATCCATCCTTGCCTCTGTTTGCTGTATTGACCACTACCCAAACCATACATTTCAAATGATGATATTTGAGCAAGTGACGTTTCCAAAGAACATTTCCCTTGCCACCTGATATGATATCGTGAGCAAGGACTATTTCCTCATCATCTAATATCGATACCATTTCTTCGGGATGTGATACGACATAGGATGATATATAATCTGTCATCTTCTCTTTCGACCAAGACATTGGAATCTTCAAGGCTATATCTTGTCCAATAGCCACAAGATTGTCTTTCGAAAGTATCTGCAAACAAGAAGAATATCTCTTCGTTGTATCGTAAGTCGATGAATGGAATGTAATATAGTAACGGGTAGCCATTTTTTTTATTTTGTTCCTCATTGCAGTATCGCTCTGCGCTTGTCGCCACTCGAATGAGGAATATTTAGGATTGTGACAGCATCGGTCCATGGGATGACCGCATGACCAATGTTCAAGCACGATTTACAACGAAATCTATTAAGATATTCGTATCTATAAAAACTCTCATAATGCATATTTTTTATCAACCAACGCATCTAAGCTATTTTCATCTGCCGGTATCGGCTTGCCACCTTTTGCCTTTAATGTTTTAACATAAGACAAAGCATCATTAAACTCAGCAGTTTCTAATAGCTTTTGCTTAGGTTGTACCTTTTGCAAAAACAAAGAAATCGCCTTTTCTATTGCAGCTGTCACACTAATATTATGTAATTTAGCATAACTTTCTGCACCTTTATATATATTGCTGTCAATTGCTATTGTGTTCATAATTGCATCTCCTTTTTTGTCTGCAAATATAAGGGTTTTCTGTGAAACCACCAAATTTTTGGAGGAGTTTTTTCAACTCAGACCAATTACTTGTAGAGATCTACGGTGATATCGAATGGTGAATCGAAGTCCTTCAGCATTGCATGCTTCGTATCTTTCTCTGAGAGATTGGCATGCTCTGTAGGAATCTTCCAATCAATACCGAGAGTGTCATCGAGGATGCTGATGCCTCCATCTGCCTCAGGATGATAGAAATTATCACACTTGTACTGGAAGACTGCTGTTTCTGAGAGGACTGCGAAACCATGGGCAAAGCCCTTTGGTATGAAGAACTGGACATGATTATCTTCGGTCAACTCTACGGCCACATGCTTGCCATAGGTTGGTGATCCTTTGCGAATATCTACTGCTACATCAAGTACTCTACCCTTTACGCAGCGTACCAACTTGCTTTGGGTATAAGGTGGACGCTGGAAGTGCAGGCCACGCATGACACCATAGCTGCTCATAGACTCGTTATCTTGGCAGAAGTGAACACTGTGTCCCAAGATCGGGGCAACCTTCTCTTCAAACTCTCGCTCGCTGAAACTCTCGAAGAAGTAGCCACGAGAGTCACGGAAGAGGCGTGGCTCTATAATAAGGACGCCATCTATATCGGTTTTGATTATATTCATTGTTCTAACTTAAATTCTTACATAAGATTTTTTCGAATCACCCCGTCCCTCTTTAGCCAAAGAGGGCTCCACATCCTAACCAAGCCTTCCCTTCTCAGAAAGGAAGGATGTAACCGCCCTCCGGTGCTCGGAACCGCTATGCTTTATGGTTGGCGGGGCATCAAAGCCCTCGCCAGGTTTTGCGGGATGGGACCGCCTTAATATAACTTGCTATTACCCAGCTAAAGGTGGAGGGTACTACCCCTTTTTTAAAACAACATTAGCTTGCAATAAGTCACAAAGAGAGCGTAATGTCTTTAATGTATAAGGACTAATCGTCAAGTCATCACAGATTAACTTCTTATCCTTACCCAAGAAAAACATACCACAATGATCATTAAGACCTGCTTTAACAGGATATATTCTTAATCTATCATGTAAGTTTGCTAAATACCTTGGAGTAAAAAGAGCATAACCCACATAATGGCTTTCTGTCTTTTTAAAAACATACTTACCTTTTTTATTCAAATGCTTTTGGTCTATAAAAGACAGCCTGGACAATGAGACATAAGACTCTACTTCACCATTCGTAAAACGACGAAGATTAAATGCCGCAAAATTCAACTGATGGGTATTTTCATCATAAAAAGCTGGAGAAGACAACAATCGAGCAATCTCCTCCATATCTTTCAATACTGGTTTCTCAAATGTTATATCACATTCCATTAGGCTATGTTCTTTAAGACTTCCAAAAATTTAGAGAGTTCTGAAAGAGGGAGGATACCTTCCTTCTCTATCTCTCCATAATTGACATCATACACTATCCTATCACTAAGAATAGATAAACAGGCATCTCCTTTGGAGGTCTTCCATTGCATTAATATATAGCCATTGGTATTTGGGAATATTGCTAATCCTTGAAGTAACGATTCGCTACAGGATGAAACAACCTTCTGTGAATAACACATGCTTCTGATGATATGGTAGGGGAGCCTGCGTAATCCCAATTCGCTGGCAAATCTCGAAGTTCAAGAATTCGCTTCTCAAGTCGTTGTCTTAACGAAAGACTTGGCTTCTTTTTCAAGTGTTGCTTCAATAATCGCAAAGCTTCTGCCATAGCATCAGTCACACTGATGTTATTCTGCTCTGCTATCGTTGCATAGCCTTGATATAATGTATTATCGAGTACCAATGTTGCCATAATCGTAATATTCTAATTATTGGCTGCAAAAATAAGGGTTTTTGATGAAACCACCAAATTTTTGGGGGTGTTTTTTCAACTCCGCCCAATTACTTGTAGAGATCTACGGTGATATCGAATGGAGAATCGAAGTCCTTCAACTTTACATAAGTCTGAGAAAAACAAAGGTTTGAGCTTTAGCATAATCTTACCTTTTTACTTCGTCATCTTATTTACCTCACCATCTTATCAATCTTTCTCGCTTGCTTGAGGAATGAGGGGAACTTGAAGTAGGTCCAAGAATCCTGTTCCTTCAATTCAACCATACCTTTATGTAGATGGGTTATTAACGAGGAGCAACTTTTTTTCTTGCCGAATTGTTCTATGATTGCATTGAACAGCTCGGTGAAGGTGTTGTCTGGATTGAATGTATCTGTGACATAATTATACATCTCATCTTGAGCAAAATGAGATGAAAACACCAAAGAGGCAGAAAGGAGCTTGAAGACGGCTTTTGCAAATTCTCCTTTTTCCAAATGTTCCTCTATGGTTTTCCTTGCCTCTTCCAAGGCTTCGGAAATCTTGGCTATATCGAGTTTACCGTCTGCCTTTACAAACGCATCTTCCATCTTCGTATCAGGAGAGATGACGGATGGGAGGTCAACTACCGGCACCTTATGGAGCAGGACATAACGCTGGAGCAGCTGTCGCCACACCAACATACGTGCTCCCTGCCACATTTCCACGGCTGCAGCTGTGAGCTGAGTGAAGAGTGGAGAATGAAGGGTGAAGAATTCATGGATTCTTCTTCCCAATTCTTCCATGTCATCTGTATAGTCGATGTCTGTTTCTATCGAAAATCCACCAATACCATTGGCATTTTCAAACTTATACTCGCTTTGTGTGAGCAAGTAGACCAAGCGTGAATATTTCTTCTTCTCCAGATCGGCATAGAATTTATCTCGTTCGTCCTTACTTTGCGAAGCATAATAATCATAGAAGCCTCCCCATGAGCAAATTGCCTTCGTCTTGCCTTCGGTTGTCTTCAGGAGGGCAAAATGGGCATAATACTCATAGTCCTCGTCGAAGACAGGAGCATACTTGTCGGCCTCATACTCCTTGCCTCTGAAAAACTCCCGAAGGTTACATCTGAGGATAAACTCCAGGATGCCATCATGACGTAACACTGCATAGTCCTGTTCCTGCGGGATGGTCACTCCTGAAGTTGGGGTTAGAAATGGGCGGAGGATGATGTCTGGTATCAGTTCCTTCAATCCATGCTCTAAAGTTCCGCCGTCTGCCTTGAAGTAATTGGCAAGGATAAGGAAGTTGCTGCGCATAGAATCATCAATGTTGCTCAGGATTTCCTGCTGATGAGCCGTTGTCTTCTCTGCCACCTTATTACTATATGCTATATCGGAGGAATGGCGATTGCGATATACCGTCAGCTTATTCAGATAGTTTTTGAAATGATTGCGCAGTGTAGCAGAAGCATTTTTCTCAGGCTCCTTGGCCTGCAAATAGCCTATCATCTGGTCTATGGCACGCCATGCTCCAACATCCTCGGATGGTGCCTCATGTTCTATCTGCATGTCGTATTGGCGAACATTGGAGATATTCAGACAGAGATTGTTACCAAAGCGCACGAAAAGATGACGGTCTTTCTTGCCCTTATGCTTCACCTGCTTGACTACACCTACCGAACCTTTCAAGGGACCGCTGAGGATACGGATGGTGTCGTTCTCCTTGATGAGGTCGCCATATCGTTTGTCTACGATGCTCAATCCCTCAATGCCTTCGGCTATCTTGTCACTGAAATACATGAAACGTTCCATATCATCATCGGGAATCCTCGCCTCTTTCACGATTTCAGCCAATGTTCGGGATTGACTGTCGGAACAAAGGATATGCGCCTTAGTAAAAAAGGTTCGCTCTACGACATCATTACTTCTCGCTCCATAATCAACACCCTTATACATGAAGTAGCCGTACTGGGAAAGGAGTCTTTCCAAACGCCTTTCACTCTCCACTCTGATAAAGAACAATCCTTGCAAGACGGGTGTGAAGCGTACTTTTTCCTCACCCTTTTCGTTCGTGTAAGTCCTTCTTCCCATGGGAAAGTAGTAGTCAACAATTGTATCGTTAAATTTTTCACGCAGCAAATCCATTGATTTCTGCTCTGTGAAAACATCTGTCTTGACTATAAACCACATTGTTTTGAGTTGAGAGTTGATAGTTGAGAATTTACAGATAGAAGTTGCCAAATGTTAAAAGCATTTGGTGGCAGGATATACCTCGGCTTCCCCTGAAAAGATGCCTCTTTCCGAGTTATTGGGGTTGTGATATGTATCACAGCATTGAAAAATCAATAGACTAACTTCCACTAATCTTCAATACTATTATGTCTTTCAGCCTTCTGCATACATGATGCAGGCAGGCTCGTGTTCAGCAAGTTATATATCATACGCTTTGCTTATATGAAAGCCATATTAATCGTTCTTAATTCTCTACGTTCTTCTGAATCTCTACATAAGAGATACAGAAATCTAGAAAACTTTCTATCTATCAATGACTTATCATGTTTAGTCTGATAAAAATACTGAAAAAACGTTGAATATTGTAGAATGATATCAAATTTTTAACACGCATAATTTGCTAGTTTCCAACAATTTTCGTATTTTTGCAGTGTGAATCTGTATCTCTTATGTAAAGATACAGAAAAATTGGTTCATTTTGGTTCATTTTGATTCATTCTACAAAATCCTTCTTTTTTATCACTTTTGAGGTTTATAGGGCAGCCAGTATTTTGGCGTTGGCATCATCCACTTCTGAGCTTTTGACGGAATTGAGATAGATCTGTGTGGTGGTTTCGGAATGATGTCCCAATGCCTCACTGATAACGGAGATTGGTATATTCTTGCCTCTTGCCGTCGTTGCCCAGGAATGACGGGCAACATAGAGGGTGAGCTTGCCCTTGATACCTATCTTGGCTCCTACCTTTCTGAGGTGATAGGAGATACGGGCTTCCGCATTGTGATACAGGCGCACCTCTTCCTTCTTTTTGTCAATAGTTTTATCCTGACTTTTGTTTCCATCATCAACCAGGAAAGGAAAGAGATAAGGTGAAGAGGCTGTCTGCGCCTGGTACTTTTCCAACAGGTTCTTCATATCCTTCTCCCATCGGATGGAGAGACGCTGGCCTGTCTTGCTTCTTGTGTAATGGAGAAAACCATCTCTGAGGTCGGATTTACGGAGGTGAGCCAGGTCGATGAAAGAGATACCACGCAGATAGAAGCTCATCATGAATGTATCTCTTGCCATCTCTTCCTTAGAAGAGAGATCCTTGACCGATTGCAGACTCTTGATTTGGCTGACGGATTCTGTAGGAATAGCCCGTTTGCGGGTTGGAGCGATACCGGTATAGACTTCCTTGAAGGGATGCAGCTGTGGAGTAAGCCCTTTTACCACTGCCTTGTTATAGGTGGCACGGAGGATTCGGAGATAGAAGGAACTGGTGTTGCGGCATACCTTTGCCGTATGGTGCAGGTACGCTTCATACGAGCGCATCACTTCTGCATCTATCTCATTCAGGGCAATGTCCTTGTTGTCAAGGTATCGCTTAATACTGTTGAGCGTTGCCTTGTAATGCTGCATGGTGCGGTATTGACCGTTCTTCATCAACAGGGCGATGAGGAGGTTCATGAACTGGAATAGTGTCATTGATGTTTTCTTGTTTCTTGCCATTGTGTTTGCTTATTAATGATGTTTATATTATTGATTAACTATGACAGGGGCATTTCTGCCTCTTTTGTCTTAGCAACAGAAGCCCCCTATATATAAATAATATATATAAGGTATTAAGAGGGGACTTTTTTGTGGGGAAGTGCGTGTGGTTTCAATATTTTTGTTATCTTTGCAGAAGATTTGCTACACTCGGCATCATATTGACGAGGATTTTTGAAATAACAAAGGAACATACAATGATAGATACAAGACTGAAAGTTTTCAGAAGAGTGGCTACACTCCTGAGTTTCACCAAGGCTGCCAACGAACTGTTCATCAGTCAGCCTGCCATCAGCAAGCACATACAAGAGCTTGAAAAGGAATATGGGGTGCAACTGTTCGACAGAATCGGCAATCGCATCCAGCTCACCCGTGCCGGACAACTTATGCTTGACCATGCCTGCAAGATTATCGATGCCTATCAGAATCTCGATTTCGACATGAAGAAGCTCACAGAGAAATCAGGTGGAGAACTGCGCATCGGAGCCAGTACCACCATCTCACAATATGTTCTCCCCGAACTCATTGCTGAATTCAGAAAACTATACCCCGACATTCGTCTTACCCTGCTCAGCGGAAATTCTCATGAGATAGAGGATGCGCTTGCTGCAGGAAGGATAGACCTGGGCATGGTGGAAGGCATCAAGCGGCAGCCCACCTTTAAATACACTCCTTTCATGAAAGATGAACTGGTGGCCTTCGTTCATAGTTCCAATCCCCTAGCCCAGCAAGATGAGATTTCTCTGGACCTTCTCAGGCAGACACCGATTGTACTGCGTGAATTAGGTTCCGGAACCTTGGATGTCATCCAAAAAGCCTTGCAGGAAAACGGCATTGCTCTTTCTGATTTGAACATTGAGATGAATCTGGGAACCACAGAGGGCATCAAGCATTTTGTGGAACATTCCTTAAGCATGGGTATCATCAGCGTAAGAGCCATCTACAGGAGTATCTATGAACAAGTATTCAAGGTTCTGGAAATTGAGAATCTGAAGATGGAACGAGAATTTCTATTTGTTGAGAAGAGAGGCGAGACAGCCAAACTCCAGCAGACATTCAAGAGATTCATAACCAAATGTTATAATGTATAGTTATTATGTATATACAACATCTCATGATTTTTCGTACCTTTGCACCCGCTTTTCAAAAGCAAATAACCGACAAAAAAGAAAAATATGAGATTATCAGAACAAAGGAGCAGTATGCTGCATGGCGTATTGCTCATCGCACTCTTCGCATGCGCTGCTTTCTACATCGGTGGCATGGACTGGGTGAAAGCTCTTTCGTTTAGCCCCATGGTGGTGGGCATCATCATTGGTATGCTCTATGCCAACAGTTTACGTAACAACCTGCCAGACACCTGGGTACCGGGCATCAAGTTTTGCAGCAAGCGAATCCTCCGCACAGGCATCATCCTTTATGGCTTCAAGCTCACCTTCCAGGATGTGATGGCTGTTGGAGTCTCTGCCATCGTAATGGATGCCATCATTGTATGCGGCACCATCGGCTTGGGAAGACTGGTGGGAAGACTCCTGAAGATTGACCGCAGCATTGCACTGCTCACCGCTTGCGGAAGTGCCATCTGTGGAGCTGCAGCAGTATTGGGCGTGGATGGGGCCATTCGTCCGAAGCCTTACAAGACGGCAGTAGCCGTAGCCACCGTAGTCATCTTTGGAACATTATCCATGTTCCTCTACCCTATTCTCTACAGGGCTGGCATCTTTGACCTATCACCAGATATGATGGGACTCTTTACGGGTTCCACCGTTCATGAAGTAGCCCATGTGGTAGGTGCAGCCAATGCCATGGGAGCCGAGGTGAGCAACAATGCCATCATTGTAAAGATGATAAGGGTGATGATGCTGGTACCGGTATTACTGGTGATAGCATGGACCGTTGCAAGGGATGTTGCCAAAAGAGACTGTTTGGAAAATACTGATACCAACAAGCCTAAAATCAGCATTCCATGGTTTGCCATTCTCTTTCTGGTAGTGATTGGATTCAATTCTCTTGGGTTGCTTCCGGAAAGCATTGTGGATTGGATTAACCAACTGGATACTTTCCTCCTGACCATGGCAATGGCAGCATTGGGAGCAGAGACAAGCTTTGACAAATTCAAGAAAGCTGGCATTAAGCCTTTCCTTTTGGCTGCCATTCTTTATTGCTGGCTCATCGGAGGTGGATATTGTCTGGTGAAGTTTGCCATTCCTTACTTACAATAATAGTATCACATATATGATACCGTCAAAACTGAATATCCATGTGAAAAATTGAACGATTCACATGGATATTTTTATTCGTTAACGTTTTTACTTTCTTCTTCTCCTAGGAATTTCAACCGTAGGCTCGTAAGCTTTCAGTCCTTCATCACCTGTAAAGATTTCAACTTCATATCCTAAATCAGTATAATACTTTACGACTTCAACTATAGAAGCATCGCCTAAAGCTTGCCCTCCTATAACTGTGTCCTTCCATTTCTCTGCCAACTTTTTTAAGTTTTCAGGATTCCACAAACTGCTTTGTTCAGTAAATGCAGCCCATGGTGATTTCTCATCAGCAGAATCAATCATGATTTGAGCAAATTCCTCGCCTAATGACTTTCTGTCTCCGGAAGAATGAGCTATATGATTCCCAGTCTCAATGATCGTTGCAAGCGGCAGAATAAAGGTTGTTCCCTTCTTCTTTTCTTCCTCTATTTTCTCAGAGACCATCTCGTATGTAACCAAGGCATTGCTTGGACCACAAGTTTCCTTTCCTGGTACTTTGAGCCAAACGCAAAGTACACTCGTATCAATCACCAATACCTTTCTCATTATATTTTATCGTTAACCATCATTCTACCAATTGTTCCTGAAGCCATCAATTTGGCTAGATTCTCTTTTTCTTCCAAGAGATTGACATGACTATCACCATTCTCATCACGGGTAACATAGCTGACAAACGGAATCATCTTGTTGCCTAACTCATCTAACAAAACTGGATTATGCGTCGTACAGAGCACATCAACCTGGCGCTGTCGTGACAAATCCTTCAACATATCAACCAACTCCTTAGCACGAGAAGGATGCAAGCCATTATCCACCTCTTCGATAAGCAACAAACTATGAGGTGCAACCGTCAAAAGAGCTACGACAATCGCTATAAAACGAAGCGTACCATCACTCATACCTCTTGCATCAACAGGTTGTTCGGGATTCCAATCCTCATAACAATAAAGCATGGCATCCGACTTAATCAGGCCAACAGGCTCAGATATCACCTTGTTAATATCACGCTCAGGAAGTGGTCGAACATAGCTAGACACCAGTCCTTCCACCTTCTTCTTTTCCTCAGGTGCCAATGCACATAAAACGCCAGCTACATTACTACCATCAGACTTCAACTCTTTTGAAATCTTGCAGTAATCACGCATCTTAGCAGGAACAGGATCAAGAATGATGATATTTCTAAAAGTAGCATATATCTTAGCCCAAAAATCTAGAAATATTGGAACATCATACATTTTCCATGTGATATTGCGAGCAGAATCAATAAACTTGCCAGGAACGACATCATCGCCTTCTATACCTAAACGATGAATTTCACAAGGACCAAAACTGAAAACTGAATTCCGTTTAATCACTCTCAAATCAAGAAGATAATAACTTCCATCAATTTCTATTTCTATCTCAATACAGAAAAAATCCTCACCTCTACGGATAATCCAGTCTTCCCCACCTCTAACAGCCTGGATGGCATCAAGAAGGCTCTTACCTTCCCCCACGGCACGGAGAAAGGCAAACGCATCTAACACATTTGACTTACCACTAGCATTGGTTCCGATAAGGATACCCAAAGAATCGATATATATAGTAGAGTCCTTAAAGCTCTTCCAGTTTTGTAACCTAATCTTTGTAATCATTGCCCATGTTTATTTAAACTCAATATAATAATTTGCAAAGCTAATCATTTTTTCTGAAACAAACAAGAAAATCGCAATAATTCTGCAAGTAACCAGCAAATTACCTAAAAAAAAGTAGAACGATTCACTAGGATATTCTCATACCTTACCTAAATTTCTTAATTGCACATTCAGCCTGTTCCTTACATTCTAAACTTTCATCTTCTGTGATGCTCGTAACGCTGACAGATACAAGAAGCTATCGAATTTACATCAACCCTAATGGTCCTTTATTTTTATTAGCTTGCACGAAATGTTACCTTTTGTTTGTAAAAATAAGGGGCTCACAGGAAAAGTAACAATACATTTATAAGGGAGGATTCCATAGCTTTTTGATTATGGAATCCTCCCTTACCCTACTTAGAGTTTCATTTCTTCATAGTCCAGTCCGAAGACATCCGCTACGGCCTTGAATACCACCTTTCCATTTACGATGTTCAAACCTCTATACAGGGCTTTATCCTCCTTGCATGCCTTTCGCCACCCCTTATCAGCAAGCGCCAATGCATATTTCAGCGTAGCATTGGTCAAGGCTGTAGTAGAGGTATTCGGCACAGCACCAGGAATATTAGCTACTGCATAATGAACGATTCCATCGACCATATATGTCGGATCAGAATGTGTGGTTGGATGCGATGTCTCGAAACAGCCACCCTGATCGATTGCTACATCAACAAGTACAGTTCCTGGCTCCATCAATTTCAACATATCTTTCGTGATAAGATGCGGCGCCTTATCACCTGGTACGAGCACACTACCCACAACGATATCCACATCTGTCAATTCTCTACGAATATTATGCTCGTTGGAATAGAGCGTGTGTACATTGATAGGCAGCTCCATCTCTAACTGACGAAGACGAGGCAAACTGATATCTGTAATCCATACATCAGCTCCCATTCCTGCAGCCATTCTTGCTGCAGCTTCTCCTACGGTTCCGCCGCCCAATACCAAAACCTTGACGCGGTTCACACCAGGTACACCACTCATCAGTTTCCCTTTTCCTCCCTTTGTCTTCTGCAGATAAAAAGCACCATTAATAATGGCCATTCTTCCAGCTACTTCACTCATCGGAATGAGTAAAGGCAAATGGTGATTATCTGTCTCCACAGTCTCGTAAGCCAGACAGACAGCACCACTCTTGAGCATAGCATCGGTAAGTTCCTTGTCACAGGCAAAATGGAAATAAGTGAATACAAGCTGGTCTTGATGGATAAGTGGATATTCCTCAGCGATAGGCTCTTTCACCTTTACAATCATTTCCGCCTCACGATATACACTCTGAATGTCGGGTAAGATTATGGCTCCTACCTTTTCATACGCTTCATCAGCAAATCCGCTGTTCTCTCCAGCCGTATGCTGAACCATCACTTCGTGACCATGTCGAATGAATTCAGCTACTCCTGCTGGTGTCATTCCAACACGGTTCTCATTATTCTTAATCTCTTTTGGAATACCTATTTTCATGATGTTATAATTTTAAAGGTTCGACATCAGTTTTAACTCTGTAAAGATACGGAAAATATCAATAGGTTGTATATCTTGTTATAGGTTTTTAACAAATGTTGGGAAGACCATACTTCGCATCTTTAGATTTTGCTCTCTCTAAGTCAGCTTCTTTGATGTAAAAGATTCCTAACGAAATCCTAGATTTTGGCAGTTTTCTGCCAATTTCCTAGCTGATTTTGTATAAAGAATTCTAATTTGCAGCGTATGTTCGGGAAAAACCCCGAAATGCTACACCCGCCCGTTTTGTCAGTTGAAAAATTGTAACCGACTGGCAGCCATGCTTACCACTATGATTGAGGATGGACAAAGCGTGATGTGCGTAATGAAAAAAATAACTTGGTACATTTTTTTATTTGTTACAGCATCAAATCCTTGATGGTTGTACCATTCATGAATCTGCTTAAATCTACCCTTTCTCCAATACCATGCAAATGTCCGGTTTCTGAATACTGCCAGATATTGCACTTTCCTCTGCCGTCGATAGAGGGTTGTCGGGAGTTATAATTGGCGATGAAGAGATAATAACGATTGAACTTCGCCCCCATCTCCTTATTATAGAAGCTCTCGTTGCTATAGATGATAGGATACTTGCCATAGTGTTTCTTCACCAAGTCAGCAAACACCTGTATGCTATCCTGCAGCTGTCGTCCCTTCCATCTTCCCTGGATGCCTTTCTCCTCCACATCCAATACAGGAATCAAGTCCTGCTCGCCCTTCTTCACTATCTTTTGGAAATCCCGGAACTGAGCAGTTACTGAAGAGCCGGCAGACATCAGATGATAAGATCCCACCTTCAACCCATATTTACGAGCCAGTCTGATATTTCGGCGATAATGTCGATCCACATATCCCTTACCATGTGTAGCTCTGATATAAACGAACTTGATTCGCTTGTTCTTCGCTATTTCCTTCCACTTGATAACTCCATTGTGTTTCGATACATCAATGCCGTCATATCCGCCACGAGTATAAGGTTGCCCTTTCAATCTATCAACGAACACATCAGAATAAGATGAAGCGATGCCTAACCATCGCTTCACCTTATATGGCGACACCACATACATGATTCCCAGACCAATACCAGCCAAAACGATCAGGCTGCCTAAGGAAACCAAAGTATATTTTAATCCTTTCTTCATTACATTTTATCTTTTAGTTGTTTTCTGGGGGACAAAGATAGTGAATTTATTTGAAACAGACACGCAATACTAATTGCACTTCTGATCTTACCTTATAAAATTATACACAAACTCATAATCTCCGTCCTTCAGCCATTCAGGAACCTCTTCTCCATTTTCAAGAAGACCTTCAACATGAAACTCCAGACTTTCCTTTGCCTCCTTTTGCAAAACTTCAAAAGTTGGTGCTGTAAAAACCACCGCTCCTGGTACATTACTACCAAGAGAACCGCCATAATTTCTGTCGCACCACGCAACGTCAACAATAACCTTTTCCATCATGTACTACTTTAGATTTTCCAAATCTCCCCATTCAAGACAGCTATTTCTTACCAAGGTTTCTAGCTTTTCAACCATCTTACGCTTGGTTTCCTTAGAAGCATTCCAACGGCGCAACGCTTCTTCCCTTGTTAACTTTGTTGTATTCATTCTTTATTCCTCCATTTTTAGTTCAAATTACAACTGCAAAGATACTACTTTCTAGCTTAAACGCCAAAGAAAATGAGAAAATCTTTTTTATCGTATTGCATAGATTCCATCCCGTTCAATTCTTGATTTAAAGAAAGGATTCATGTTTTTGTGAATACGCACTACATCAACTGAGCACTTGAACAAGCCCTCTAAGAATTCTTTCAAGTCGGCTAATAAAAATGGATTAGGAGTTTCTGTTTCTACACAAACATCCAAATCGCTTTGTTCTGTTTGCTCGTTTCGTGAAACGGAACCAAAAATGCACAAGGTCTTGATTCCAAAATCTTTAGTAATCTTGGAACTGTTTTGCCTGATTATTGCTATATAATCTTGAACTGTTCTCATAACACTTATTTTTAATAAGTGCAAATATAAGAAATTATCTGGTATCTTCCAAGCTTTTTGCCAAGTTTTTGCAACTATCCCCACAAAATATCATTTTAAAACTTTGGTACTTTCAAATATTAATCGTAATTTTGCAACAAATTAGAGTATCAAAAATTAAGGAGGATTACAATATGACTAAAATAATGTCAAACCCAAAAGAACCAACAGTTGCCTATCGTCACGATTATGCAACAGAGGCTCATAACAAATCCGAAGAATATCCTTTTATGACATCATGCAATAATGACGAGTTGGCGAATCATGTCTTAGCTCATGAAGAAGAATATGCTAGAACAGGCAACGCCGTTGACTTTCTAGAAATGATGGCCGATTTCAAAAACGAATTCGAATGGTAAAGATACGAGTATTACCACCAATGCCTATTCTGAAAGACTTTCATCGAAATTATCGTAGTGCACTGCTTATGGACAACTTCAAGCTCATTTATCGCTACGACAAAGAGCGTGACGAAATCATAATCTTCTTCATACCTTATTATATATTAAAAGGGTTATACTTCACGTTCTACGATTCTTTCTTTTCCATCGCTTCCCGATTACGAGTGCAAAAGTAAAAAGATTATTTCAATCCGCCAAATATCCAAACTTGTCTTGTATGAAATGCCATTCTGAATGTACCAAATGACAAAACGGATGCTAGACCTTACGCTTGGTTTCCTTGTTTCTATTCTCCTTTCGCAACCTAATCTTCATCTCAGCTAATCAACTTATTAAGTGTGAAAGGAGAATACCCAACCTCCCGTCAATATTTATACTCAAAATTCATATACTTACAAGTTTGGAATCTAGCGACAAAAACGAGGGATTTGAAAGGCTGGAAATCCCCGTTTTCTGCTCTCTATTAAGAATAAGACCTATAGTTGTACGACTATAAAGTTACAGTTGTACGACTATACATGCTATGGTTGTACGACTATACATGCTATGGTTGTACGACTATAGAGTTATGGTTGTACGACTATAGGGGTTATAATCGTACAACTATAGATTTTCCTCATCGCCACCATCTTGTCAAGAAATCACAAGCATCTGATTACCAACACCTTTCCGATTTTATTCATATTTACGATATTCTCAAAGAAATAATAAGCGTCTGAAAATACGAGAATCTCAGGCAAGCTAATGTAAAGAAGATTCATTCTTAACAAAGCCATATCACTACATCTTCGGGTAATTCTTGCAAATTATCTACTTCATTTTCCATCCATCAATGGTTCCCGTCTTCGACGAGAAGTTGCAGCCTATCTGATAAATCTTTCTGCCATCTGCCGCATATTCCCTGGCGTAACCCATATCCTCTATCTGCTTCAGGGCTTCCTCTGCAGAACCATCACGCTTGAACTCGAAGATGTAGATATAATTCTGGGTCTCAACCACGCAATCTACCCTACCTTCGCTTTGCTGCTTTTCGATGAAGACCGTGAAACAGCTGATCATTCTCAATACGAGATAGAATGTATATTGGAAATAGCGCTCTTTCTCTCGCTCGTCATCCTTACGGCGTTGACCATAAGGGATGCTGGCAAAGAAAGAAGTGAGCAGTTTCTCCAACTGTTTACAATCACCCACGTCCATAGCACTCACCACTTGTAAAACAAAAGCATCAGTCGACTCTTTTGGCTGTAAATAGCTAGTAGCCACCAAAGTAAGGAAACCATTTTTTACCTCATCATTCGGAAAATCCAATAGATAGGAATCCATATTCATGTTCCAATCCTTTATCGTAAGATAGCCACTCTGATAAATCATAGGCAATGGCGCTTCTACATCTGCGCGATAATCCACAAAACTACTTGTTGGATAATACTTGCCAGTCAACTCATTCAAATTCTCCTTAAAATGGGAAAGCAAGCGAACCAAATAAGTTGGTGTACCAGTACGAAACCAAAAGTCGCTTAGTCTCTTCTTGCTCAAAGAATTCAAGATACTAAACGGATTATAGATATCGAGCATGTTAGAGCTAAAATGATAACCGTCGAACTTACGTTTCAACTTATACTTCATCTCATCCTCTGAAACCCTATATCTCTCTGCCATTGCCTTGATTTGCTCCCTAAAGGTCGTATATAATTCTTCCTTGGTGATTCCACAAAGAGCCTCATAGTGCTCATCCAAGCTAATGTCATCAGGTTGGTTAAAACCACTGAACACACTCACCTGAGAGAACTTGGTAACGCCAGTCAACAAAACAAACTGCAAATCGGCATCGGCTTCCTTAAAAACGGAATAAAAACCTTTGAGAAGATTGCGATTATACTCTTCCAAACTTATTTTGTTCTGAGTTTTTCCTACAGGAATATCCATATCCATGACATCCAACAATGGCTTATCGTATTCATCAATCAATACGACAGCCCTCATTCCTGTCTTCTGATGAGCTTTCCCCAACACTGCCTTAAAGCGGCTGCCTAAAGTCTCGGCCAACTCCTCACGTCCATAGATACGTTCTGCCATGGCAACAAACTCCTCCAACACTTTGTCTAACGCATAAGGCTCTACAAAGTTTTGTCCACCAAAAGAGAGATGGAACACAGGATATTGCTTCCAATCTTTCTCTAGTTTATCGATGGCAAGGCCCTTGAACAACTCCTTTTTTCCCTCGAAATAGCATTTCAAGGTAGATACGAGCAACGACTTTCCGAATCGTCTAGGACGACACAGAAAGTATATATTGCCATTTTGCACCAAATCATAAACGAGGCCAGTTTTATCAAGATATACATATCCACCCTCTATGATTTTTTCGAAGTCTTGTATTCCTATAGGATATTTCATATTGCTGCCATTTTAAATTCTTTCGGCAAAGTTACAAAAAATAATGATACAAGCAAAGGAATATCCCGGAAAAAAGATAAGTGATGCTGGAATTCCCGTCTTCGACGAGGAGTTTCTACCAATAAAGGAAGGAGGAATAAGTTATCTCAAGGGGGAAGTTTACTCGTATTTACGATGAAACACCAGGAGACAAACGGCTCCAGCCAATGCCATCGGCACACCGATGAGCGCAGGATAATTATATCCCAATCCCATCGCCACAGGGATTCCACCCAAGAAGGCACCCAGGGCATTGCCCAGATTGAACGCTGCCTGGATGCAGCAACCGCCCAGCATCTCGCCTCCCTCGCTGTGCTTCACAATGAGAAACTGCTCTGGCGAACCGATACCGAAAAGGCAGGCACAACTGATGAACATCATCGCTGCCGATACCCAGCCATTGTGCGAGAAGAAGAAGGTGGCAAGCAAGGCTGCTGCAGCCAGAAACTGAAGACAACAGGTAAAGCGACCCGGCTTGAACCTATCTGCCAGCAAGGCACTCAGCTGGTTTCCTACCACCATTCCCAAACCGGCAAGTATCATCAGTACAGAGATTGATGCAGCATGGAATCCGCCATCTATCTGCAAAAGCGGTGAGATATAACTGAACCAGCAGAGAATACCGCCATTGCCCAGGAAGGTGGCGGCGATGATAAGCCACGGAGCCAGATTGCGCATGAATCTGAACTGCGCCTTCATGCCCTTGTTAGGCAAAGCCTCTACTTCAGGAACCCACTTGTAAATCATGTAAAGCGTAATGATTCCCAACGCCACCGACATCAGGAAAGGTACTCGCCAGGAGAAGGCATGACTCAGAAAGGTGCCCAGCGGAACACCCATCAGGTTGGCGAAAGGCATACCGGCACACATCATCGCCACCGCCTTGGTTCCCTTGCCCTCCTTTGCCATCTTCACAGCCACAATGGTACCCGTGCCGAAGTAGGCACCATGAGGAAGCCCCTGAACAAATCGGGCACAGAGCAAAAGCCAGTAGCTTGGGGCAATCGTTGCAATGACGGCACCCAGTGTAACCAGCGAAGTGAGAAACAGGAGAATCTTCTTGGGACGGTACTTATGCATCAAGATAAGAGAGAAGGCACCGGCGCAAACGCCCAGCGCATAGATGGAGATGAGATGGCCAGCCTGAGGGATGGACACGTTCATATCGTGCGCCACATCGGTGAGGATTCCCTCGATAATAAATTCAGCCATGCCCAGGGTGAATGTGCCCAGGGCAAGTGCAAACAATCCTTTTTTCATACGTGCTATCCTAATTCTTTTTATCTTATATATTTGTTTTCGGGGTGCAAAATTACAAAAATATCTCCACAATGAAAGGATAAGAGGGCAAAAACTTTGCTCTTTCAAGAATTATTCGTAATTTTGCACTCAAAAACGAAAGAAGAGGGGTGATGGTGGATGCCGGAATTCCTCTTTCAACATAACTAATAAAAAGAAGAAAGCCGATGATAAATATTGCCCAATACTTCCCGATTACCGACCCTACGTTGATCTTCTTCGTAGTGCTCCTCATCATCCTCTTTGCCCCCATTATCATGGGTAAACTCAGAATTCCCCACATCATCGGAATGGTGCTGGCGGGTATCCTCGTGGGCAAATACGGACTGAACATCCTGGAACGAGACGCATCGTTCGAACTCTTCGGAAAGGTGGGACTTTATTACATCATGTTCCTCGCAGCCCTGGAGATGGACATGGAAGGCATGAAGAAAAACAAGTTGCGGCTCATCATCTATGGTCTGCTCACCTGCTTCGTCCCCTTCTTCCTCACCTTCGGCATGAGCATCTGGCTGCTGCATTATTCCCTCAAGGCTTCCTTCCTGCTGAGTTGCATCATGGCTTCCAACACCCTGATAGCCTACCCTATCGTTTCCCGATTCGGATTACAGCAGAAGCCGAGCGTCACGCTGAGTGTGGGTTCCAGTATGCTTTCGCTGCTGATAGCGCTCATCATGCTGGCGGGTCTCGTCGCCTCGTTCTCCAAGCACGACGGCGTTCTCTTCTGGCTTTTCTTCGCCGCCAAGTTTGCAGCTTACTGCGGAGTCATGATTTTCCTGATTCCTAGATTAACGAGATGGTTCCTGCGCAGATACAGCGATTCCGTGATGCAGTTTATCTTCGTGATGGCGATGCTCTTCATGAGTGCGGCTCTCTCGCAGATGGTGGGCATCGAGGGCGTGTTCGGTGCCTTCTTCGCTGGTCTGATATTAAATAGGTATATCCCGCACGTGTCTCCGCTGATGAACCGACTGGAGTTTACGGGCAATGCGCTCTTTATCCCTTACTTTTTGATAGGTGTGGGCATGCTCATCAACGTGGGACTACTTTTCCAGGGCAGTCATATCCTTTGGGTCATCTTCTGCATCGTGTTCTTCGGAACCTTGGGAAAAGCCATCGCAGCCTATGCTGCCTGCTTCGGATTCCGGTTGCCGCTGTCATCGGGTCACATGATGTTCGGTTTGACTTCTGCCCATGCCGCCGGCAGTATCGCCATGGTGATGGTGGGTATGAACCTCCTGGTGGGACCGAATACCTATCTGGTCAACGATGATATGCTGAATGGTGTGGTAATGATGATTCTCTGCACCTGCGTCATCTCTTCGATGCTCACCGACTGGAGTTCCAGAAAGATTATCCTCCGCGACAAGGAGTTGCCGGATGCCGAAGATACCAAGAAGGCAAGCGATGAGAAGATTCTCATACCGGTGAAGTATCCGGAATATGCCGATAATCTGATGAGTCTCGCCTTCCTGGTGAGAAACCAGAAACTGAACAGAGGACTGGTCTGCCTGAACGTGGTATATGATGATAAGGACATGCGATACAAGCAGGAACAGGGCCGCCAGCTGCTGGACCATTGCAGTCAGCTTGCCGCAGCCACCGATGTGATGACGCAGACGCAGGTTCGCATTGCTGCCAACATTGCCAACGGCATCAAGCATGCCTTCAACGAGTTCCAGTGTTCAGAAATCATCATCGGCATGCACATGCACCCGGAGGTTTCGCCTAAGTTCTGGGGAGAGTTCCACCAGAGTCTCTTCAACGGACTGAGCCGTCAGATTATCATGGCTCGCATCAAGCAGCCGCTTAATACCATCCGCCGAATACAGGTGGCGATACCATCGAGAGCCGAGTTTGAACCGGGCTTCTACCGATGGGTAGAGCGACTCGCCCGACTTGCCGGCAACCTGGATTGCCGCATCCAATTTCATGGCAGGGAGGAGACGATGGCACTCATCAACGAGTACATCACCAACCGCCATCATGAAGTGAGAGCCGACTACACCCTGATGCACCATTGGAACGAGATGCCGCAGCTTGCCTCACACATAAGCAAGGACCATCTCTTTGTGGTGGTGACAGCCCGAAAGGGAACCGTTTCCCACAAGTCGGCATTGGAGCGATTGCCAGAAGAGCTAACCCGTTTCTTCTCGGGCACCAATCTGATGATTATCTTCCCTGACCAACACGGAGATTCATCGGGCAACGTACTGACATTTGCCGAGCCTCAGCACCAGGAGGAAATCAGTGCCTACGTGGCATTCAACCAATGGTTCAAAAAGAAATTCAGAAAATAAAGAGAAAACAAAGGATACTAAAAAAAAGGTCGCCAAAATGCTGGCGACCTTTTTTAGTATATAAACTTCGTACACTTGCCTTAAACAGGAAAGAAACATCAAGGACACTACGGAAACAACTACGGTTACTACGGAAACTCCCTCTGTAGCTACGAACCAAAATAGCGAAGGAAGGTGCTCGTGTAGATTGCAGATACTTTTTAATTTGATGGCTAATAAAAAAATAACCGAAAAATAAATCTTTGTTAATAGATTCACATTAATTTGATTATCAAGGAGATGTATTTTTCTTTTCATTTTATTTTTAGCTAAAACACAGAAAATAAAATGATAAGAAAAAGGCACAATCGATTTGCGTCAAATGCAACTACGACTATTGGGAGATTTGCTTAAGGCTATGAAATTGGAAGAGATGATTAAAACAGATGGTCGCAATTGGTATCTTTTGTAATAATCCGTCGAATTTCGACGAAAAGCAATGTATTTCCGTCGAAACTATATCAGTTATGTCGAATTTCGACGGATATAGCGATTTTAAAGATACTAAAAAGGTCGCCAGCATTTTGGCGACCTTTTTTAGTATAACAATCAAAACGATTCTTATGATTTATTTCTTCTTACAATCGTCTCGCTGGGAAAACTCGCCAAGCATTGTCAAATGTTAAAAAGCGCCCTCAGCACAAAGTTTTCCACTACAAAAGTCTTAAATCTCAATCTTTTTTCTTACCTTTGTGTTCAATATTTGGCAATTCTTATAGAGAAAAGTCAGTCGGTTTTTAATCTAACCTCTGAATATAACATTGGAAGATAAAATCAAACAGCCTTTAACGGCTAACGCTTCATTGTA
>ONZR01000133.1_pt1 | contig 39810 bp, 28 predicted proteins | sample 1671691 | NCBI WGS metagenome assembly ONZR01 (sample SAMN06348182, study PRJEB24527) | human gut metagenome | biome: human gut; feature: ankylosing spondylitis patient; material: feces | host: Homo sapiens | place: China | collected 2015-10 | reverse complement strand
CCGGATCGATGCCTATCAGGAGAGGCACCAGAACCGTTGCACCGAAAGCCACAAAGAGGAATTGTACTCCCACAAGGGTTTTCTTGGTCATAGAAAGTTGTTCTGTATCCATAATTCTTAATATTTGTTGCTAAATTTTTGCAAAAATACAAATAAAGTTTGAAAAAGCAAAGATTCTTCGGGCTTTTTCTCTTTTTGGGGTTATTTTAGGTTGCTGAATAGCAAAAACGGCTGCCAGTTTATAAGAAACTGACAGCCGTAATGGTAATAGGTTTTATTTCGCAAATCCTTTCTTTTTCTTCATTCTCTTACCCACGAAGTTCCAGGAAGGCATCTTCTTCAGGGTACTTCTCACGGGCTGTACATCCCAGAGCAGGAAGATGATCAGCACGGCAATGCCGATGAGGCAGGTGATGCCATAGAGATTCCGGATGCTGAGCATCAGAAGATTGGTGGCATCGTAGGGCAAGCCGCGCGACATGTTGTCTGCCATCTGATAACGGAGTCCGAAACTGTACAGACCTGAGCACATCGCCGACATCGGACCATTGCGGATGATGCCTGCCATCGTCAATCCCATGAAGAAATGCTGGAACGGCATCAGTTCTTCCAGATACACGGTGAGCATGCAGAAGAAGATAGCATTGCCGAAGCTCCGCAGAAAGCAAGGCAGATAGAGTGCCTCGATGTTGAGACCCGGATCGATGAGGAAATACATCATCACGGGATAACATACCATCGTTGCTACACCTATCGTGAGCAGACGGGTGTATTTCTGACAGAGCACCTTGCACCAGAAGAGACAGAAGAGGCAACCGGCGATGGCACCCGTCCATTCCACGAAGTTGAGCACATTGGTGGTGATGTTGCCGAAATGCAGCACGCCACCCGTAAAGGCGGTTTGCAACACTTTAGGCGTACTGCCCATGAACTCTACGAAGGCGAAGAGAATGAGCAGCGGGATGAGGCGCTTGTACTTCCACGCCGCCGGAGCGATGTAAGGGTGACGGATGTGGAGCATTCGCTGGAAGCAGAAATATCCGGTAAGGATGAAGAGCAATACATCCATCTGCATAATCTTCGAATCGAGCCAGTTGTAGTGCTCGCCATAGGTGAAGAAGAAGATGAACTCCAACATCCATGCCGACCACAGGAAGCAGCCCAGATAGTCGAGGCTGATGAAGGGCAGGGGTTTCATGAAGCGGAAGTCGTGGGTGGTGACATACACGATGAATGCCACCAGGAGCAGGGCTCCCGTCATCGCCCAGTTGATGATGCGCCAATCCTGATAGATGTAAATCAGGTGTTCGGTGATCCAAGGCGAGAGGAACATATTTCCCAGCACGATGCAGTAGAGCAGGGGGAAGAAGATGGTGAAATCGCGCTTGGAGGTCATCCACAACTGGATGGTGCTCATACATTCGAAGGTTCCGCAGAGCTTGAAGAAGCCTGCGATGTAAGCGAGGATGCACATCAAGGGCACTGAGTCGGTCCACATGATGAGGAAATTACAAGCTGCCACTACCAGTGCCGCATTCAGCAGGAGCTGGCGGTTGGTAAAGTGGAACTTCATCTTGAAGAGGAAGGGGAATGGCATCGCCACGCCCACCACGTTGAACATGATGATCATGAGCACGTCTTCTCTCATCAAACTGTACTCGCCCATCACCTGGCTCATGGCTCCTCCATAGATTCCGCCCGACATCAGGAAGATGAAGGCGAAGAGGAGATAAATCCATGGCTGTAACCGGCGAGGAATATATCCATTGAACGATGGAACCCGGAAGGGTCCCTGAAGCATTGGAGGTCCTGGCATTTTCTATAATTTATAGTTTATAGTTTATAGTTTATAGTTTATAGAACATTCTTGATAGTTTATAATTTATAGTTTATAGAACATTCTATTTGATACGAACCTTGGTCTCTACGTTCAGTCCGGCACGGAGCAAGGCTATCTGTTTCGGGTCATTGTCCTTGGTGAGGGCGATGCGAACAGGCACGCGCTGCTCTACCTTTACGAAGTTGCCGGTGGCATTATCCACTGGAATCATGGAATAGGCATTGCCGGCTGCGGCAGAAAGGGCTTCTACCTTGCCATGGAATACTACACCCGGGATGGCATCGGCGGTAAAATCTACAGTCTTGCCCACGGTGATGCCGTCCATCTGAGTCTCACGATAATTGGCTACCACCCAAACATCATTGTCATCCACGATGCGAGCCAGCATCTGACCAGGCTGTACCAACTGGCCTTCGTGAATATCCTTTCTTCCCATCACGCCATCGCAGGTTGCCACGATTACGGTATAGGAAAGATTCAGGCGAGCCAGGTTGAGCTGTGCTTCTGCCACGCTCTCTCCGGCACGTGAACCGCCGAGCTGCTGGGTCTGTACATTGCGAACTGATGCGGCACTAGCCTTGCGGCTGCTAGCCTGCTCATAACGTGCCTTGGCTCCCTGATAGCGGGCATAAGCATTGTCGTATTGCTGACGGGTTACCGCATCCTTCTTCATCAGGGCTGCAAAGCGGTCGAAGTCCTGCTTGGCATTCATCATATCCACACGAGCCTCCTCGATGCCGGCAGCCGCTGTCTGCACATTGGTATTGGTGGTGCCCATGCTGGCGGTTACCACCGAAGAACTTGACTTGGATCCACGCAAGCCTGCCTCTGCCTGAGCTACATGCAGGCGGAACTCAGCATCCTCGATGATGACGAGGGTATCGCCCTTCTTTACGTGCTGATAATCGTTGAAACGAATCTCCTTGATGAATCCCGGTACACGGGTATTGATAGGGGTGATATGGCGGTTTACCTGTGCATCATCTGTGTAAGCCACATCGCTGCCATGATAGAAATGGCTGAAACCCCAGCCGATAGCTCCCAGAAAAAGGAGGATAATCACTACATTATATATTCTCTTGATAATCTTCTTGCTCATAATCTCTTGATAATTGTTTTCGATAAAAATTCTTAATTCTGTTTTTTTATTAAATTTCTCCTGCCACGTACTTCATGCGATAGTAGGCATAGACGATATTGATGCGGGCATCCACCTCGCTGAGCTCGGCATTGAGCTTGAGGTTGGAGGCATCCACCATGTCTGTAACCAGAGCGAGCTGGCTGAGATAGCGGGCATTCATCACGTCGTAGTTCTGTTGTGCCAGTTCCACGCTCTTTCGCTGCGTTTCCAGTTCCACGTAGGTTTGCTGATACTGCACGTAGGCAGCTTGCACATTATTGTTGAGCTGCTCTGCCTGAAGGGCATGTGCCTCTTTAGCCTGTCGGGTCTCTACGGCAGCCTGCTTGATGCGCTTGTTGCTCTTGAAGAGCGAGCTGAGGCTGTATTTCACGCCTACGCCCACATACCAGACGTTGAGGTTCTTGTCAACAGGTGGCAATTCGAAGAGGATAGGTCCATCGAAGTTATCTGCGGCAACGAAAGCTACCTTTGGCAGAAGATCGCTCTTGGCAATCTTCTCTTTCTGTTCGGCGATGCGGATGGCGTTACTGCTCTGCTCCAGGAGTGGGGAGTTCAGGGTTCCTGCTGTCTGCCAGTAAGCCTCGCCTTCCTTGCCGTAGGTTTTGTCGGCAATGGTGGCATCGGGGATAATCTGTGCATCCTGGTTCATTCCTAGGGTATTGCAAAGCTGATGGTTCAGGATGCTCCGGTTGTTTCGGAGCGCCGTCAGACCGAGTTTGAGGCTTTCCATCTGGAGTTCGTATCGGGTGATGTCATTCTTCAGCGCCATGCCGTGCGTCTGTTTCTCCTTGATGTCGTCGATGAGCTGGCGGGTTAACTCGATGTTCTTTTCATACACCTTGATGCGGTTGTCTATCTTATAGAGGTCGAGATATTGTCCCAGGGCGATGAAGCGAATCTGCTGTCGGGTGAGTTTCACGCCTACCTCTGCCTGCTGCTTTCCGAGTTCGGCGAGTTTGATGCCTGCGTTGATGGCTCCACCGGCATAAACCACCTGCTGTGCCTGGAAGGCGAAGTTGTTGCCGAAATGTGGAGATTTCAAGCCGTGAACGTTGCTGAAGTCGCGGTCGGTAATCAGCGCATTGCCGATGTAACTGAAAGAGAGGGAAGCATCGAGGTCGGGCAGTTTTTTGCTTTTAGCCGCTTCGATGCCGAGATGGGCTGCTTCTACTCCTGATAATGAAGTGCGAAGACTTTTGCTGTTATCCTCTACCTTCTGGAAGAGTTGGCTGATGGTCATGTTTTCTTTCTTGCTGACGGGCAAGGAAGAAGCCGCTCCTACGGTGGTTTGTGATTGAGCCGAAGCCCAATGGGTTCCTCCTGCAAGCAGAAGGCTTACAAATAAGATGTTCTTAATCATTGATCATTACTTTTTGAATTTCGGGTGCAAAGGTACGGAGTTTTGGGCGAACAATCACTTTAAATTTTTCGCGGCGGATGGACGATTTGGGAATAATAGTTCTTTTATATCACATATTTTGTGTAATTTTGCAACCGAAATAGGAATAAAGAGACATAATAACTCTATATATAATAAGGTGTAGATGGAATTATCAGAATTAAGCAGTTATCAGGAAGCAAGCCTTTTTCGCTCTGGTTTGGAGGAATGGCAGGAGGGTCCGCAAGTATTGACTTACGGAGCGATATTGATTTGCCGGAAAGGAAAGGCGATGCTGAATGTGAATTATAAGGATTGGGAACTTTATGAGGGGGCGGTGATTACGCTGTTTCCGAATGATGTGGTGGAATTGAAGGTTGATGGGGATTTTGAAGTCGAAATCCTGAAATATAATCCTTCCTTGCTTCGTGAAGCCAGTTTGCAGCTGGAGCAGACGGTGTATTCTTCCTTGCGGGAAGACCGCTGCAGGAAGGATACCCCTGTGGTGACAAACATCATCAATGGGATGTTTGGTTTATTGAAGGTATATTTCGACCAGTCGGAATGTACCTGCATCTCGCAGTTGGTATTATGCCAGTTGAAGGCATTCTTCATCGGTTTTCATGAGTATCTTCAGCGCAATCCGCAATACCGGCCAGATGAGGTAAAATCGTATCGCGTAAGAGAACTGTTCAATCGGTTTATGATGCTTCTGGAGAAGGATTACAAGATTTCAAGAGATGTGAACTATTATGCCGAAAAGATGAATATCTCTTCGAAATATCTGACCAACATCGTGAACCAGGTGACGGGGCATACCCCCAAGACCATCATCGATCAATACGTGATTCTGCAGCTCAAGCTGCATCTTAAGCGAAGCACGCAAAGCATCAAGGAGATGGCTTGGGAGTTTCATTTCGCCGACGTCAGTTTCTTCTGCCGATATTTCAAGAAGCATACAGGTCTGACACCGCAGCAGATAAGGTCGTAATCACAACCTGCAGTTTTGCTTTGATTTCAGCTTCATCTATCTCGCTGATGTGTTCTGGTGAGAGAGCCTTGAGTTCTTCGAGGCATCCCATCTGCATCATGGTGGCGATAGGGAGGAGCTTGTGTGCCGCCTTTCCTATGCGGTCGGTAGATAGGGATTCCTCTTCTACGGCTTCTTTCAGATTCTCGAGGTGTGCGGCAAGTTCCTGCTTCACGGTATCGAGAATCTCCTTTGCAGCCTCTTCATCGCCTCCGGCAAAAGCGAGGAGAGAATCAAACTGAGGCTTGGATTTCTGCTGAGATGATAAATCTGGCTGGGATGGAGTTTCAGACTGGGCATCCAGTTGAGGCTGGGAATCTATTCCCAGGATATCGGATAGTTTCTCCATGCTGAATGGCTTGAACAGGCAATCGTCGAAGCCGGCTTTCAGAAGCTGTTCCAGGATGCTTGTGTCGTGAGCCGTCATCGCCACCACCATCATCTGGGTATGGTTGATGTGGGCAATCATATCCATGCCGTTCATCTCCGGCATTTCTATGTCCATCAGCATCAGGGCTGGCTGTTCGTTGTGCAGCGTGGCGAGGGCATCCATCACATGATTGCAGGCGAATACCTGCCAGGTGTCGCCTACGATGCGGCGCAGCATTTCCTGGAGAAGCTGGAGCTGCAGCTTGTCATCATCCAGAATCAGAATCTTGTGGTTTGCAAATTCCGGTTTCTTCTTTTCTTCAGAAACCTGATGGCTTGCTGAATCATTTTCTTTCTCTTCCGGATTGGAATCTAGTGCCTTGTCATCGCCAATTCCAGTCTGGGTTTTATCCTGTGTATCTTCCTTTGGTGCAGGCTCTACAGGGATGTTGACGATGAAGGTAGAACCTTTTCCCTGGGTAGAGTGAAGGATGATTTCTCCGCCGAGCAGCGAAACCAGTTCCTGGGTGATGGACAATCCCAAACCGGTGCCTTCGATGCCTTGGGCACTCTTCAATCTGGTGAAAGCGTGGAACACCTTCTGTTTTTCTTCGCTGGTCATTCCCTTGCCCGTATCCTTTACGCTCAGGGTAAGCATTGGCTTGCCCATGACTTTCGAAACCTGTGCCTGGATGGTGACGCTGCCCTGGTCGGTATATTTGATGGCGTTGCTTACCAGGTTATCCAAAATCTGACGAATGCGGAAGGCATCGGCACGGAAGAATTCCTTCTTCATTGGAGAATCCGAAGTTCCCATTCCCTTCATCTTGCATTCGAATGAAATCTCCAATCCTTTCTCTTCAGCCCGCAATCTCATTCCCTCTACCGATTCTGCTACCAGTTGCGCTGGCGAGAAAGAGGTAGGCTGCACTTTCATCAAGCCATTTTCCAACTGGTGATAATCGAGCAGGGAGGCAACGAGATGAGATAGATGTGCGGCAGAATTCTTGATGTTCTGGAGGCATTCGATGCCCTGAGGATTGCTGACGTAGTCTTTCATCAGGTCGATGAAGCCCGAGATGGAGGCGGCTGGTGCCTTGATGTCGTGGGTGATGGTAAGGAGTAGGCGCTCGCGCTGGTTCATGATGCGCTGAATCTCCTCGTTGGCTGCCTCCAGGTTTTCCTGATAGATGCGCTCCTTCTTGGCATCGCGCCAGATGAGCCAAATCATGACTACGATGGCGAGGAAGGCTACGATGGCGAGTAACTCCATCTGCCACAACAGGTGCTTTCTGGCTTCCATCGCCTTGCTGATGGATTCCTGCATGGTATCTTTCTCCCGCTGGTGTACATCGCTCAGATGCTTGGCGGAGCGGAGGGCGAGTTTGGCGCTCACCATCTTCAGCTCTTCCATCTCCCTGTTGATGTGCTGCTTGTGGTCTTGCGTTTCCACTTTCTCCTTCTTGTCTATCTGTTCTAGGATGTTTGCCACGTTGCCCGCCACGTTCACTGGGGTGGTGACGGAATCGATGACAGCCCGGTTGCTGTCCTGCTTTACGCTCAGGGTTTCAGCGTGTTCTTTCTTGAAGGCATCGGCAAGTCGGCGGAAGAATCCCTTTCGGGTTTTCAATACCTCTACCGTTGTCTTCTTCGCCTCGTGGGTTTGTGGCGCCTTGGAGTGAACGAGTATGGAATCCTTGCCCGTATTAAGACTCCTTACCTTATCGTGCAGATAATTTTTGTTTGGTTTCCCCGCCATGGCATCGGATAGTTGCTTCAGGTTTTTCTGTTCCTCTTTGAGCAGAGAAGATATGGTGCTATCGGCAGCACTTCTTTTCTGTATATAATCGCGCGATGCCTCATTGACGGCGATGATGCTCTTGGTGTTGCTATACACCAGACTGATGGCCAGGATCATGATGATGGCAATGGCGCTGTATCCGAGGGCTACCTTGATAGGAATGTTATTCTTGTGCATGAGAAATCTATTTAATTAATTACCTTGTTTATATCTTCTGCAAAGATACGACAAAAAAATGATTCCAAGAAAAGAAAGGGGTAAAAACAAGTCAGGAGACCAATGAATATCATCATTAGTCTCCTGCCTGATTGAAAGCGACGCGTAATTGTTGTTTTTTACTTTACTTTGTAATCTTGATTTTAATTACTGTTTTTAAAGGTGATTTACTCTGCTACAGTTGAATCTGCTGCTACAGAAGTCTCTACTGGAGTCTCTGCTGGAGCTGCCTTCTCTTCTGCAGAATCCTCTGTTGCCTTTACTGTTGTGTCAGCTGGAGCCTCTGCTGGAGCTACTGTGTCAACTGGAGCTACTGATGAAACACTTGCCATCTTGTTGCTGGCGAATACGTTGCTAACTGATACCATTACCATAGCAGCGATAGCTGCGAATACTAACTTTTTCATAATCTTTTATTTTTTTAATTGTGAATATTATGTTTATTACTTCTTTCATGAACTGCCTTACTTGCATTGCTGCTTGTTTGCGAGTTCACTATCTAATATCACAATCTGCGTGCCAAAAGATGATGAAATATTGTAAGTGGTTGATAATCAGTAAAAGCTTCTCTCTGTGCCAGTTCTCAAACTTGTGGAAGTTGGGGAACTGGTGTGGAATTATTCCCCAAAAAGTTGGGGAATGGCTTCAGATTCCCCACTTCCCCACATCATCAGATGCCGTACTTCTTCATCTTGTTATACAGCGTCTTTCTATCCACGGCTAGCAATTGTGCAGCCTTGCTCTTGTTACCACCCGCAGCTTTCAGCGCAGCCTCTATTCGCTGCAGTTCTGTTTCCTCATCGTGCAGGGTGGTTGGGGCTTGTGGCTGGATGTGTGCCATACTCTGTTCCAGTTCGGTTACTCCGATGTATCTGCCGGTGGCGAGAAGGGTGGCGCGCTTCATTACATTATTCAATTCTCGCAGGTTGCCTGGCCAGTTGTAGGCGGCAATTCGCTCCTTCGCCTTGCTGTCGAGTCCTTCTACATTTCTGTTAAGCTCCTTGTTGGCATGCTTGATAAAGAGGTCGGCGAAGAGGAAGATGTCGGCACCACGGTCTTTCAGCTCAGGCATGTAGATGGTGAACTCGTTGACGCGATGGTAGAGGTCTTCACGGAAGTTTCCTTCTGCCACACGCTGCGCCAGGTTTTCGTTGGTAGCACATACCAGTCGGATATCGATGTCTATCTCCTTGGTGCTTCCCACCGGACGGATTTTTCGTTCCTGTAGGGCACGGAGCAGTTGCACCTGCACCTCATAGTTCAGGTTTCCCATCTCGTCGAGGAAGAGCGTTCCGCCATTCGCCATCTCGAACGCACCCTTCTTATCCTGGTCGGCTCCCGTAAAGGCTCCCTTCACATGACCGAAGAATTCGGATGCAGCCACATCCTTTGGGATGGCACCACAGTCGAGAGCGAAGAAAGGTTTTCCTGCCCGCTGACTTAATTCGTGTATTCTGCGTGCCACATACTCCTTTCCCGTTCCGCTGGCTCCAAGAATGAGAACCGACATAGGGGTAGGGGCTACTAGGGAAACGAAACTATAGAGCTTACGGGAAGCCTCACTTTCGCCTTCCAGATATTTAGGAACATCGCCAGCAGGTGATGCAACTTTGGCGTTCTTATCTGCTGAGGTGCTTGTATTTTGAGTCTGATTAACTGATGCAGAATCAGCTTGCTGAGATTTTACAGCAGTAGCATGTGCCTCAGAAGATGCAGCTGAGGCAGAATTCTTCTGATTTTTGATGGCTTCCTTGATCTTATCCAGGAGAATATCGGGATGAAAAGGTTTTGCCACATAATCGGTGGCGCCCGACTTCATGGCGAGCACCACATTCTGGATTTCGGCATAGCTGGTCATTACAATGAATGGAACCAGCATGCCGTGCTTTCTCATCCATTGTAACAGGAAGATGCCATCGTGGTCGGGAAGACGAAGATCGGACAAAACCAAATCAAATCCGCTTTCAGTCTTCTCGTAAATCTGTATGGCCGCTTTTACCGAAGTAGCTTTTTCTACTTCGAATCCTTTCTTTTTGAGCCATGTTTGAATCATGGTTCCAAACGCGATATCGTCTTCAACTATTAGAATCTTTTCCATATTACAATCCTTTTGTCACTTTCTTCTCGTAAAGATGCTTTATTGCGTGCGCAAAGTTAGCATTAATATTTGATATAAGCAAAGAAAAAGGTAGTTTATTTTGAAATTTCGCCAAAGATTTTGGTGCTTTTCTCACAAAAGTTCATAAAAGTGAGCTTTTATCTCACCATGAATGGACTTTTGCAACCGAGTTGCAGAAGCCTTTTCGTAATTTTGCAACCGAAAACAAGAACGGAACGTTATGTTTCGAATGATATGGAATTAAAAGTATTATAAAATTATGAAAGAAATGAAACATCATCATTGTGATTGTTCCATGGATGAACATCATGAGCACCATGAGCATCATGGATGTGGCTGCCATCATCATCACCACGAAGAAGGGAGCCTGAAGTCGAAACTCTATCTTATCGGTGTAACCATCATCCTCCTGATTGTCGCCGTGTTTATCGAGAAGCATTATGACCTTGCCACCTGGCAGTTGCTCCTGGTCTATCTGATACCTTATTTATTAATAGGACATGAGACCTTGGGCGAGGCGGCAGAGGGCATCGCCAAGGGCGATATGTTTAACGAGCATTTCCTGATGGCGATAGCTACCATCGGTGCCCTTTGCATCGGCTTCTTTCCGGGTTCTGAAACGGAATTCCCAGAAGCTGTCTTCGTGATGCTCTTCTTCCAGGTGGGAGAACTCTTCGAGGGATATGCCGAGGGAAAGAGCCGCGATAGCATCTCGCATCTGATGGATATCCGCCCGGATGTGGCGAATGTAATCAGGAATGGCGAGGTGGAATCGGTGGCTCCTGATACGGTGAAGATCGGAGAGACTATCCTGATTAAACGGGGTGAGAAGATTCCGCTGGACGGTATCGTCGTAGAGGGTTCTGCTTTGCTGGATACGGTGGCATTGACGGGCGAAAGCGTGCCTCGTGCTATCAAGAATGGAGATGAAATCTATTCGGGCTGCATCAACCTGAAAGGCGAACTCAAGGTGCGTACCACCAAGACTTTCGGCGAGAGTACGGCATCTAAGATTATCGCCCTGGTGGAGAGTGCTGATAGGAACAAGTCGAAGAGTGAGGCGTTCATCACCCGTTTCGCCCGAATCTATACGCCTATCGTGGTATTCGCCGCATTGGCTTTGGCGATTATTCCTCCTATGTTGGGAGCGATGGGCATCGCCACCAGCCTGATGGGTGGGGGAACCTTTGGCGAAAACTTCCCTCTGTGGCTGAACCGTGCCTTGATCTTCCTGGTGGTATCCTGTCCTTGTGCCCTGGTTATCAGTGTGCCTCTCACCTTCTTCGGTGGCATTGGCGGTGCATCAAGAAATGGTATTCTGATTAAGGGAAGTAATTATATGGATGCACTTGCCAAGATAGGAACCGTTGTGTTCGACAAGACAGGAACCTTGACGCATGGCGAGGTGCTTGTACAGGCTGACGAAGGTGCTCCTGTGGTGGTGAACGATGGCATCAAGGAGGGAAGTGCTGAGGCTGTAAGATGCCTGAAGACACTTGGCGTGAAGAAGACTGTGATGCTGACGGGCGACCATGAGGAGATTGGAAAGAAGGTGGCTGGACTGGTAGGTGTTGATGAATATCATGCCGAACTTCTGCCTGCTGATAAGGTAACTCATCTGGAAGAACTGTTGAAGACGAAGCCTGCCGGCAAGACCTTGGCATACGTGGGTGATGGCATCAACGATGCCCCTGTATTGAAGCGTGCCGATGTGGGTATAGCGATGGGTGCTCTGGGTAGTGATGCTGCCATCGATGCTGCCGATGTAGTATTGATGGACGATGATCCGAGAAAGATTGCGCTGGCTATGAAGATTGCTCGCCATACCATTCATGTGGCTCACGAGAATGTGATTTTTGCTATCGCTGTAAAGATGGCTGTCTTGGTTCTTGCCACCATTGGTTTAGGTACCATGTGGATGGCGGTATTTGCTGATGTGGGCGTTACTGTGCTGGCTGTATTGAATGCCATGCGGACGCTGAAGAAGAATAGATAAGAAGAAAAAAAAGCTGTGTTGATCCGTAGATGAACACAGCTTTTTCTTGTTTAGTATGGGGACTTCTTTATTTAGGGACTTATCCGAATGGTTTTCCTATGCTACGCAACTTGGTGCGGTATCCGTAGATGGCGACCTTTATACTTTTTTATATTTCTTTTTCTTTATTTGGTGTCGCAGTTGCAGCTGTTTTATTTCGAGTCGCAGTTGGGATTATTCCTTTATTTCGAGTCGCAGTTGTGACTGATACTTCCGGTTGCAGCTATTAGGGTTTCAAAGTCATCGCAGAACTCGGTCATCTGATGATAGAGCAGGTTGCTGCCCTTATCTGATAACTCGTTGTCTGGAAGCGGACCGGAATTGATGGCAACCGTAAAGATGTTGGCGGCTACTCCGGCACGTACGCCCAGGGGTGCATTCTCTACCACGATGCCTTCCCAAGGCTTCAGATTGCCTGCCTTCTGTAATCCCATCAGGTATGGATCGGGATTTGGTTTGCCACGCTTCACGTCGTAGGCGGTTACGATATGTGCTTCGTCCAGAAAGTCGCCGAAGTCGTTGAGTAATCGCATGATGAGCGGACGCTGACCGCTGCCCGTTACAACTCCCACCTGCATACCGGCATTCTTGATCTTCTGCATGATTTCCTTCACGCCAGGGAATATCTCGGCGGTAGGCTTCGAGTGGAAGATATCGGTCTTCACATCATACATTTTCTGTGCTTCATCCAGAGAGATATCGATACCCTTCTGCTTCTTCACCATCATCTGGATGGTGTCGATGCCTCGGGCTCCCTCGGTGGCATAGGCATCTGCGGCAGTCATGTGGATGTCAAACTGCTTCATTGACTCCTGCCAAGCCACGGCATGGTTGGGCATACTGTTATACAATACACCATCCATATCAAAAAGAACGGCTTTAGGGTTGAATTCCCCAAAGCCGTGGTCTTTTAAGTATTTTGAAATAATTTCCTTCATCAATTACTTCTCGTTAGCCAGACGCTCCTGGATAGCCTTGCTCTCTGCCTCATAACCTGGCTTGTTGAGCAATGCGAACATATTCTTCTTGTATGCCTCAACACCAGGCTGGTTGAATGGGTTTACCTCTTCCAAGAGACCGCTGATACCGCAAGCCTTCTCGAAGAAATAGATCAGCTGACCGAGGTAGTAAGCGTTCAACTCTGGTACGTTAACCAGGATGTTAGGAACACCACCGTCAACGTGAGCCAGACGTGTACCGAGCTCAGCCATCTTGTTCACCTCGTCAACACGCTTGCCCTCGAGGAAGTTCAAACCGTCGAGGTTCTCATCATCGTGAGGGAAGAGCAACTTCTCGTTAGGAGTCTCTACGCTGATAACTGTCTCGAAGATAGAGCGCTCGCCCTCCTGAATCCACTGGCCCATAGAGTGAAGGTCGGTAGTGAAGTCGCAAGCTGCTGGGAAGATACCCTTCTGGTCCTTACCCTCGCTCTCACCATAGAGCTGCTTCCACCACTCAGCGAAGTAGTGAAGCTTTGGCTGGAAGTTGCAGACAATCTCAATCTTCTTGCCAGCCTGTGTATAGAGAGCCTGACGTGTAGCTGCATAGATAGCAGCTGGGTTCTCCTCGAAAGCTACGTCCTTGCCGCAAGTCTTCTCCATGTCAGCAGCACCTGCAACGAGCTGCTTTACATCGAAGCCGGCTACTGCGATAGGCAGCAAACCTACTGGAGTTAATACAGAGAAGCGACCACCTACATTGTCAGGGATGATGAAGCTCTTGTAACCCTCCTTGTCAGCGCAAGTGCGGGCAGCACCCTTCTTGGCGTCGGTAACGGCTACGATAACATCCTTAGCCTCGTCCTTGCCACGCTGGTCCTCGCACTGCTTCTTCAAGAGGCGGAAAGCGAGAGCAGTCTCTGTAGTGGTACCAGACTTAGAGATATTGATGACACCAAACTTCTTGTCCTTCAGGAATGAAGTCAACTCGAAGAGGTAATCCTCACCGATATTGTTTCCTGCGAAGAGGATGGTAGGGTTCTTCTTGTCGTTAACGAGCCAAGCGAAAGAATTGCCGAGGCCTTCGATAACGGCGCGAGCACCGAGGTAGCTACCACCGATACCTGCAACCACAACAACCTCACACTTTTCGCGCAAAGTGTTGGCAACAGCCTGAATCTCGTCGAGGAACTCTGGAGTGATAGAAGATGGCAAATGCAACCATCCCAAGAAATCGTTACCTTCACAAGTGCCGTTCTCAAGAGCTTCCTGAGCGGCCTTAACCTTAGGCTCGTAAGCCTTTACTGCACCTTCTGCAAGGAATGATGCAGCCTTTGTAATGTTTAAGCTGATACTTTTCATTTTTTCTTTTATCTAAATGAATCTGTTAAAAGTTTAATCTCTATTTGCGGACTGATGCGCTCGTACAATATATTATATACGGCATCGAGGATTGGCATGTTGACGTGCATGTGGCGATTGATTTCCTTCATGCACTTGGTACCGAAATATCCCTCGGCAATCATCTCCATCTCTATCTGCGCACTCTTCACGCTGTAACCTTTGCCTATCATGGTTCCGAAGGTGCGGTTTCTGGAAAAGTTGCTATAACCCGTTACCAGTAGGTCGCCCAGATACACCGAGTCGTACATGCTTCGGTCGATAGGGTGGACGGCTGTCAGAAAGCGATGCATCTCCTGTACGGCGTTCGACATGAGCACCGCCTGGAAATTGTCGCCGTACTTCAGTCCGCCACAGATACCTGCGGCGATGGCATATACGTTTTTCAGCACCGAAGAGTATTCAATGCCAATCACGTCGCTTGAAGTCTTGGTCTTGATATACTCGCTTGCCAAACAATCGTTGGCAAAGGCGCGGGCTTTCTCCGTATCGCTACAGCCCACCGTGAGATAGCTCAGTCGTTCCAGGGCTACCTCCTCAGCATGAGAAGGACCACCGATGCATGCCAGGTTCTCGTAAGGCACGTCATATACCTGATGGAAATATTCCGAGCAGACGAGGTTCTCGTCAGGCACGATACCCTTGATGGCTGTGATGATAAACTTATCGCTGAGTCGGGTCTTGAGCTTCTTGAGATGATTCTTCAAATAAGGCGATGGGGTGACGAATACAAGTGTATCGTAGTTCTGCACTATCTTGTTGATGTCGGAAGAGAAGAATATCTCATCCACATTGAATCGTGCCGACATCAGATAGGCAGGGTTGTGACCCATGCGCTTGAAGTCCTCGATGCGGTCGTCGCGACGCATATACCAACCTATGTGATGAGTATGCCCCACCACAATCTTGGCAATGGCTGTAGCCCAGCTACCGCCGCCAATTATCGCTATTTTTCCGCAGTTATACACTTCGAATGAATTTATAAATTAATAATTAATAATTAATAATGTATAATGAGGCTTTCGACTTTGTTTGTAGATATAATGTATAACTAATAAAAAGCTGGAACTCTTTATTAATTATACATTATTAATTATGCATTATCAATTAAGCATTTGCTGCATCGATCCAGCCCTGGATGTCATCAACAGAAGGCTTCTCGTAACCGAGCTTGTACTTCTTGTTGATTTCTCCAATCTTCTGCTGCAAGCCTTGTGCTTTTTCTTCACGGATATCAGAGATGAGGTTGAAGCCTGCCTTGCGGAGCACGTATGCCCAATCCTCTGGCACGCCAATCTCTTCCCATTCCTTGATGGTGCTCTGTGGCATCTTCTTCTCTGGCTTCATCTGTGGGAAGAACAGTACCTCCTGAATGAAGGTTTTGCCTGTCATCAACATGACCAAGCGGTCGATACCGATACCGATACCTGATGTTGGAGGCATACCGTACTGGAGGGCACGGAGGAAGTCCTGGTCGATGATCATTGCCTCGTCATCACCCTTGTCGGCAAGCTTCATCTGGTCGATGAAACGCTCTTCCTGGTCGATTGGGTCGTTGAGCTCAGAGTATGCATTGGCAAGCTCCTTACCGTTTACCATCAACTCGAAACGCTCGGTCAAGCCTGGCTTAGAACGGTGCATCTTGGTCAATGGAGACATCTCTACAGGATAGTCGGTGATGAAGGTTGGCTGGAGGAAGGTTCCCTCGCAGAACTCACCGAAGAGCTCATCAATCAACTTACCCTTACCCATAGTCTCATCTACGTCCATGCCCTTCTCCTTGCAGAATGCGCGGATTTCTTCCTCGGTCTTGCCGTTGCAGTCGAAACCGGTCTTTTCCTTGATGGCATCGAGGATAGGCAGACGGCGATATGGAGCCTTGAAGCTGATGATGTTGCCATCAATCTCGCGCTCTGGCTTGCCGTTTACGGCGATACAGATCGTTTCGAGCAACTTCTCTGTGAAAGCCATCATCCAGTTGTAGTCCTTGTACTGAACATAAAGCTCCATACAGGTGAACTCAGGGTTGTGGTTACGGTCCATACCCTCGTTGCGGAAGTTCTTGCCGATTTCATAAACACCCTCGAAACCACCTACGATGAGGCGCTTCAGGTAGAGCTCGGTAGCGATACGCATGTACATATCCTGGTCGAGCGCATTGAAGTGGGTGATGAATGGGCGGGCTGAAGCACCACCGGCAATGCTCTGCAGGGTAGGAGTCTCTACCTCAGTATAACCTGCGTTGTCGAGTACGCTGCGGAGTGTGCGGAGTACGGTAGCACGCTGCAGGAAGGTCTCCTTTACGCCATCATTAACGATGAGGTCAACGTAGCGCTGGCGGTAACGCAACTCTGGATCATCGAACTTGTCGTAAGCCACGCCATCCTTATACTTCACGATAGGGAGTGGCTTCAAGCTCTTAGAGAGCAGGCACAGTTCCTTGGCGTGAACAGAAATCTCGCCAGTCTGTGTGCGGAATACGAAACCCTTTACACCGATGAAGTCACCGATATCGAGAAGCTTCTTGAATACAGTATTATAAAGGTCCTTGTTCTCGTCTGGACAAATCTCGTCGCGGGCGATATAGACCTGGATTCTTCCCTTTGAGTCCTGCAACTCAGCGAAGCTTGCTTTACCCATTACGCGGCGACCCATCATACGGCCAGCGATAACTACCTGGCGTGGCTCGTCCTCGTCCTTGAACTCAGCCTTGATATCAGTGCTGAATGCATTGGTTGGAAACTCTGCTGCTGGATATGGATCGATGCCCATCTCGCGCAATGTCTGAAGACTCTGTCTGCGAACGATTTCCTGTTCGCTTAACTCTAAAATGTTCATATTATATTCAGATATATCTTTTTATTTTCTTATTTTTGGTGCAAAAATACAAATAATTTTCCAAACTCTTGTGCTATTTTTATGCTTTTTAATATAAATAAGGTGATTTATATGCAATCAATCACTTCCTTTGCCACATCTATAGGGCTTCCTTCTGCTTTCGATGAATATGGGTTCTTCTGCAGAGTCCATGGTTCCTCCAGTCCGTACCAGTCGATTCGTGGAGTATCTTGCAGCGATAATTGACTGGCTAGCGATTTCATGAAGGTGCTCCAGCGCAGGTAGTAGAAATCCTTCAGCAATCCTTGCCATTCCTTGTGACCGTAATCGTGAAGCCCGCCATTATCAGCACAGATTCTGTTGCCCCAGGTGGTTATCTGCACGCGGGCGTTCCATTCGTAAAGGTCCTTTTCTTTGGCTGTCTTTCCTAAGTTTCTGGCTTCTTCTATCCAGTGCCCCAGACGGAACTCCTGACGGGTGCCGAGCAACTTGTCCTGTAGCAGAATCATCTTCAGGAAGCGATTGGAATCCTTCTTGAATTCCTGTCGTGAGAATGACTTGTAATCAGCCATGGTCTTCAGATACTGCTTGCGCCCCTGGTCGGCGAGAGCCTGGCGACAGATGTCTACCAGGTCGTACTCGAAGTTGTTGTTGCCCCGATATTTCTCTGCTACGCTGGTAAGGAGGATGGCAGCCTGGCGGGTATCCTCCGGGTCGTAGTAGTTGCTCATCAGCGACCAGGTGGAAACCTGATAACTGTTCAGCGATGGACGGGCGCAGAAGATGCTCTCGTGGGTGCCCTGCTGAATGTTGCCCTTCGGACAGTTGTAGATGCTTTGTGCAAGAAGAATCCATGCCTTCTCTATTGTGGCATCATGAACGCCATATCGGGCATAGCAATATTCCCTGATCCAGTCTTCCTTGGTTATCTTTTCTGCACGCCATGGCAACTCGCTCATCAGTTCGAACATCACGGGGTTGTTCTCTGAACCTTCCATGGTGAAGCCCCAACCTTTAAGTGAAGAGTGAAGAGTGAGGAGTGAAGAATTCTCTTGTTTTGGGGTGTCCTTTTTCCCCGTTGCCAGATAGAAGTTATTGAGAAGTTGGTCCATTCGTCCATGAAGTCCCACATTGCCTCCGAAGTTTTCGAGCAGACAGAAGAGCCACTGGTGCTTGCCATAGATGCCTTCTTTCTTACTCGTGCTGAAATCTTTCTTCCCTGGGCTGGATGTATTTTCCCCTGTGCAGAAATCTTTGAAATTCTGGCGACTTTCAGAAAAAAGGTCGAGAACAAGCAGGTCGCCTACCTTCAGATTGGCTATCATCTGGGGTCTTGGATTCTCGTTCCATCCCTGTACCACCCAGATAGCATGCGGATTGGCTCGCTTCATCGCACTCATCAAGGCTTCTCCTGCCTTGCCGTAATCCACCGCAGCATCGTTGCCGCTTTCATGGAATGGGTCCATGGAGTAGTAATCGGATTTGCCGTAGAGTCGGGTCAGCTCCTTATAATATAGGTCTGCGATTTCTGCAAACCGGCTATCGGTAGGGGATAGGTTGGCTGGGCGCTGGTAACTGTTCCATCTACCGGCATCGGTTACGTTCAGTCCCAGTTTCTGTTTGGCATCGTGAGGTACCATGCCGCAATATCCTGGTAAAACGGTTTTCATGCCCATCTCCTTCATTCTGGCAAGAATCTTCTTCTGCAGGGCTTCCTGCTGCTTGTACCAGTTCAGGGGCAGTGGACCGCCCCAACCTTCCAGGTTGTTCATCTCCCACCAGGCAAGGAAGGCAGGACCGGCGATGAATTTGCCTACTTCCTCCTCTGAGTATCCCAGTTTCAGAAGCATGTTGCGCCATACGCTTTCTGTGCCCACGGCGGCAAGCGGCATATTGATGCCATGCAGCGCCATCCAGTCTATTTCTTTCTGCCATCGGTTCCAGTCCCAGAATGCCATTGTATAGGAAAAGGTGCAATAGTTGAAGTTATAGCGCAGCTTCAGGTCCGTTTCGTGGCGTTCCTTCTGTTTCACGGCAGGAAGAACGGCTGGCAGCTTCACGTTCATGTTGTTCCAGGAGATGTGGATGCCGGCATGGTGCTTCAGATACCAGTTGATGCCCACGGCGATGTTCACCCAGGAGTTTCCCCGGATGATAATTGGGTTGTTTTTGCCTGTGGCAGATTTTGAAGCGGCTGATGTGCTGTTTCCTTTTCTGGTTCTGGCTTGGTCTATCTCGAAGAAATCCTTGTCCGATTTCACAAGCACGGTTTTAAACTTGGCGGCGGCTCCCTTGTCTATTCGATTCAGAAGGTCGTCTGCCGGATTGGCGAATGCTCCAAGAGCAACGGTGCATAATAGTCCTACAAGTACTTTTCTCATAAAGTTGTTATTAGTATTTTAATTGCCGAATGCAGCTATATTTCGGGACAAAGATAACGGAAAAAGCTGATAATACCAAGTAAAAAGTGCTTAAAAGATTAAAAAAGACTTATTTATTTTGTTTTGTCTTGGATTTGCATTACTTTTGCAAGAAAATGAGGGATGGGGTGAAGCCCTGAAATCTCAGAAACAACCAACTTAAATTTTGATAAGGATGAACATAGACGAATTAGTAAAAAGAATAAGTAAAACCGATGGACTCTCTAAAACCCTCGGAATGCATTTTATCTCAACCCCTGAGCCTGATACGCTTCAGGCTTCAATGAAGGTGGATGAGCGCAATCGCCAACCTTTCGGCTTCTTGAGTGGTGGTGCTTCTCTGGCGCTTGCCGAGAATGTAGCAGGCATCGGTTCTCTGGCTCTTTGTCCAGGACAGATTGCTGTGGGCATCAATGTGAGCGGAACTCATGTGCAGGCTGTAAGTGAGGGTGATACGGTTACGGCATACGCCAAACTCGTACACAAGGGCAGAACCTTGCATACTTGGGAGGTTGCTATCAAGAATACTGCGGGTGAATTGATTTGCACCGTGCAGGTAACCAACTATGTGTTTACTCCTAAAAAGAATGAGGCGAAGAAAGAAACAGATAAAGAGAATTCTAAAAAGACAGAAGAATAAGGTATGACAGCATTTGCATACTATCGTTTGCCTTATCTGCATCACGCAAATTTTGTGGCGCAGCATCAGGGAGAGCCGGAGGTGCTCTCCTCTGTGGCAGAACTGAATGGCAAGGAGGGCTTTGTAATAGCTCCTTTCTCGCCGTCCAGCGACTGTCCTGTGCTGCTCATTCATCCCGATGAAAGCAGACTTCTGGCTATCTCTGATGAAAGAACGGCTTCTAGTTCGGAAACGGAATTAAAAGAAAGTATTTCTGCTCATGATATCTATGCCGAGGATTTTGAATGTTTCCATCGGGAGTTGGAAAAAGGAACTTTCAGAAAGATTGTACTGGCAAGAAAGGCAACCTTGCGAATGGCCGATAAGGATTTCGAAAAGCTCTTTATGAAGGCTTGCCGCATGTATCCCCGTCTCTTCGTCTCCCTGGTCTGCACTCCGCAGTCGGGAATGTGGCTGATGGCCACTCCTGAAATCTTGCTTAGGGGAGAACAGGGAAAGATGCAGACGATGTCGCTTGCCGGAACCCAAAAGGCGGAACCTTCACGGACCATAGCCGATTATCCGATAGAGGGTGTGGAGTGGTCGCTGAAGAACAGGGAGGAACAGCAGTATGTAACGGATTATATCGAAGATTGTATCAGGGCTTTCTCTGATGATTATCAGTTGAAAGGTCCTTATACCACGATGGCGGCAAATCTCTTTCATCTCCGCACCGACATCACTTTCCTTCTTCGTGATGAAGGCAAATTAGGAGACGTGATTCATGCGCTTTATCCTACGCCTGCCGTCTGCGGTATCCCGAAGGATGAGGCTCGCCAGTTTATCCTTCAACATGAACATCAGTCTCGCAAATACTATAGTGGTTTTGTGGGGCCTATCTCTCCGCAGGGAAAGACCCATCTTTTCGTCTCTCTCCGCTGCATGAATATCCTGCCAGAAGGTATCTGTGAACTCTATGCCGGTGGCGGATTGCTCAAGGAGAGTGAGATGGAAAAGGAGTGGAAGGAAACAGAAGCTAAGATGCAGACCATCAGGCGGGTTCTGATTTAGTTAACAGTTTATAGTTTATAGTTGATAGTTCATGTATAGTAATATAGATAATGTCAATATCCTGACGGGTGTTCTACAATCGCATGGTGTGAGAAGGGTGGTGGTTTGCCCGGGAAGTCGCAATGCGCCTATCGTACATAATCTCAATGAAACGGAAGGTATTACCTGCTATCCTGTTACCGATGAGCGCAGTGCCGGTTTTGTGGCTATGGGCATTGCCTTGGGCAATCCGGCTCCTTGTCCAGCTCCTGTGGCAGTATGCGTCACATCCGGTTCGGCATTGCTCAATCTCTATCCGGCAGTCTGCGAGGCATATTATCAGAAGGTGCCTATCATCGTGATTTCTGCTGACAGACCCGAAACCTGGATAGGACAGCAGGATGGACAGACCCTTCCGCAAGCCAACGTCTTCGGAACGATGGTGAACCGGAGCGTGAATCTTCCTATCATATCCAATGAAGAGCAGGCTTGGTATTGTGAACGGTTGGTTCATGAGGCTATTATCGATTGCGTGCATCGAAAGATTGGTCCGGTACATATTAATATACAGCTTTCCGAACCGCTTTATCAGTTTACGCTCGATAGACTCCCGAAGATACATTGGGTGGATTATGTGAAGAGTAATCTCTTTGGTGGAAGTTTCCATTATGGTGACATGCTCGATTTTCTGAATGCCAGAAAACCGATGATAGTGGTGGGACAGGATTATCCATGCAGTCAGCTTGTTGGTATCAAACAGATAAATTGGCGAACCGTTACGCTAATTGAGCCAACTGCTTTGGGAACATCGAGCGAAGATCCGGCATGCCGGGATTTCTCTCGCAATCTCCTGGTTACCAATTTCGATGAAGTATTGAATAAGGTGGGGGATGACGAGGATTATATGCCCGACTTTATCCTCTATGTAGGCGGCACTCTGGTAAGCAAGCGCCTGAAGCAGTTTCTTCGCCTTGCCGTGAAGGAGGGAGCCAAGGTATGGCGTGCTAGTACCGATGGTGATTACATCGATACCTTTATGCGTATCGATCGCATTTTCCAATGCGATACCATCCTGCTGGCGGATGCCATGACTTCTTACGATCTGGCTTATCAGGATGATGTGAATGCATACAGGGAGCGTTGGGAGAAGGCACTTTTGGCGGCAAAGCGTCATGCCTTTGATTACGAACCGCCATTCAGCAGTATGGCAGCCGTAAAGGCATTCCAAACGGAATATCTGGCTCATTCGCTGGATGATACCCGTGAATGCCGTCTGTTTTATGGCAATAGTATGGCGATTCGACTGGCCTGCATCTATGCTCGCCAATATGTGCATTGCAATAGGGGCGTGAATGGCATCGAGGGATCTCTATCTACTGCTGCAGGTTTGTCAGTCTATCTCTCGGAGTATCATCATCCTGATGCCAGGAACCAGCAGAAGGTATTCTGTGTGCTGGGTGACCTGAGCTTCTTCTATGATCAGAATGCTCTCTGGAATCAAAATCTTAATGGCAGCCTTCGCATTCTTTTGCTGAATAATGGCGGTGGAGCCATCTTTGCCAAGTTCAAGGGATTGAAGGAGAGTGCGGCACGTGAGAAGCTGGTGATGGCTGAGCACTGCACCTCGGCCTATCACATCTGCCAGGCACAGAATGTTGCCTATCAGAATGCCGATGATATGAAGTCGCTACATGAGGGCATCGACTGGCTCATCCATACCGAGTCTGACAGACCGATGCTCTTGGAAGTGCTAACGGATATAGAAACAGATAATCAAGTAATAGAAGAATATTATAATAGTTTTCAAATATGAGAGAATGGAAAAAGATAGAAGGTTTTGATTTCAAGGAAATCATCTTCGAGGAGTATAATCATATCGCTAAGATTACCATCAATCGTGAGCGTTATCGCAATGCCTTCACCCCATTGACCACCTGGGAGATGGCGCAGGCTTTCAACTATTGCCGTGACTGCTTGGATATCCGAGTGGTTATCTTGACGGGTGCTGGCGACAAGGCGTTCTGTGCCGGTGGCGATATGCATGTGAAGGGTAGGGGCGGATACGTAGGCAACGATGGCGTGCCTCGTCTCAATGTGCTTGATGTACAGATGCAGATTCGCCGTTTGCCTAAGCCGGTTATCGCCATGGTGAACGGTTATGCCATCGGTGGCGGCCATGTGCTCCATGTGATGTGCGACCTGACCATTGCTTCAGAGAATGCCATCTTCGGACAGACCGGTCCTAAGGTGGGAAGCTTCGATGCCGGTTTCGGTTCTTCTTATCTGGCACGAATGGTAGGTCAGAAGAAGGCACGCGAAATCTGGTTCCTCTGCAAGCAGTATTCTGCAAAGGAGGCAGAAGAGATGGGAATGGTTAACAAGGTGGTTCCTTTCGACCAGTTGGAAGATACCTGCGTGGAGTGGGCTGAAATCATGATGGAGCGTTCTCCGCTGGCTCTCCGCATGATTAAGGCTGGCTTGAATGCCGAGTTGGATGGTCAGGCAGGTATCCAGGAGTTGGCAGGCGATGCCACCATGCTTTATTATACCATGGATGAGGCGCAGGAAGGCGGCAAGGCATTCCTGGAAAAACGTAAGCCACGCTTCGAGGATTATCCTCAGTTCCCATAAACAATCTCACGGATGATAAATTCTGTGTTTGATAAATAAAAGTCCCACAGATTTCACAGATTTACACAGATATTTTTTTTCTTCCGAAAAAGCAGGGCGTTAGCCTATCTGTGTAAATCTGTGAAATCTGTGGGAGATTTTTGCTTATATTTTGAAAATAGATATATCGCTCAGTGGGGTAAAACTCCATAGAGCGAAATCGAGCTTACTCGTGTGTGGCGAAACGCTGCTCAGCGAGCTTTTCGTATTTCGTGCCTGGCTTGCCATAGTTGGCGTAAGGCCAGATGCTGATGCCGCCACGAGGAGTAAAGATACCTGTTACCTCGATATACTTAGGATCCATCAGCTTGATGAGGTCCTTCATGATGATGTTCACGCAATCCTCATGGAAATCGCCGTGGTTGCGGAAACTGAAGAGATAAAGCTTCAGACTCTTGCTCTCTACCATCTTTACATCAGGAATGTAGCTGATGCGAATCTCTGCAAAATCAGGCTGACCCGTAATAGGGCAGAGGGAGGTGAACTCTGGGCAGTTGAAACGTACCCAGTAATCATTGCCAGGGTGCTTGTTTACGAAGGTTTCCAATACCTCTGGCGCATAATCCATTCTATATTGGGTCTTGGCACCCAGTGCCTTCAACCCATCTTCTTTTCTATCCATAGTTCTAATGTTTAATGTTTGGTGTTTAATGTTAATTTTGGGTGGCGAACTTCTGCTGAAAGGACTTTCTTTTTGGGCTCTAGATAGTCCCCAGTTTGAAGATGTTGTAGGAGATGTTGTTGTCATACACATCCTCGCCCTCGTGTTTCTTAATCGCATTGACCACACGGATGGTGACAGGAAGCACGATGATTTCGTACACGGTCTTCAATACCACCTGCCAGAGCATCAGCCAAGGAAGTTCTGATGTAGGCACCACTCCACCCAGGGCAAGAGGGAAGAAGATAAGACTATCGCAGCTCTCGCCTGCTACGGTGCTCCAGATGGCACGGGCGGAGAAATGTTTGCCGCCATCACGAATCTTCATCACGCTCATCACATAGGCATTGGCAAAGGAACCAATGATGAATGCTACGAAAGAGGCAGCGGCAATGCGGGGAGCAAGACCGAAGATGGCATGGAAACCGGCATCGTTCGTCCAATAGGGAGCAGCTGGAATCCAGTCGCAGATGGCGCCCAGAGCTACAAAGAAGAAGTTCATGGCGAAGCCTGTCCAGATGAGAAGGCGGGCTTTCTGATAGCCCCATACTTCGCACACTACATCGTTGATGATGTAACTTACCGGAAACACGATGAGACCGCCAGTCAAAGAAATCGGGCCTACTGCAATTTGCTTTGTTTCGAGCACGTTTGCTGCAATGAGACAAACGCAGAAGAGGATGCTGAAAAGCATAAACAGCACACTCACTTGAGTTGTTTTCTTTTCCATTTTCTTGTTTTTTACGAGGTTTACCAAGCACTCGGATTATACTTACTTTTTAATTCGGGCTGCAAAATTACAACTTTTCTCTCTAACTGCCAAATATTTACTCAAGTTTTTCAAATAAAAAAGCCCCAAGTACTATCTCTAGCACTTGGGGCTTCTATCTAACTAAACCTAAACTAATCTAACAATCTAACCTAACTTCTAAACAATTTAACCTAACCAAACAATCTAACCTAATCAAACAAACTTTTTATGAAAACTTATCAACTTATTGACACTTCCTCTTATTGCAATCTCCATACCAAAGTCTCTATTTCTGCCAAATAGGCAGAAAAGAACGAGAAAGACAAAAAAAGCCCGCCATTCTGTCGTGAATGCCGGGCCTATCATATTAATAACCTCAGTTCTTTTTTCATAAGAGAGCCACTGTTCCTCTCGGGGCCACCGAGAGTCCTCAGCTCCCAGTCCCCCCAGTCTTTATTTCTCCATAAACTTCTTGGCAGCTCTGAGCTGGTGTCTCATCACGCTCAGGAACTCCTGGCTCTCCTGCAATACATTCAGATAAACCAGAGAAATCTGCATCAGCGAGTTGTCTGAAAGATGCTGGATGCGGTCGATATGCTTCTTGCGAAGTGCGCTCAGTTCATCCTTGCAGGCATCAGCCTCGGCGAGAATCTCGCGATAGTTCTCATAGCGGCTGGTCTCTATCTGCTCACAACTCATGCGCATCAGGTCGTTGATCTTCTGTCGAACAGGAGCAAACTCCTTGGTGTACTCTTCTGGCAGTGGGTTGAAGTTGTTGTCCACGTGCTCCTTGATAGGGTCGAGCATACGACGCAGAGAGTAGATAAACTGCTGGTTGCTGTTGGCTCCCAGATGGAACCAGGTGTTGCGCTCGATGGCAATCTCCATTGGCGATTTCTTCAAGCCGAGCATCTCCTGACGACGGAGCTTCTTCAGCATATCCTGCTCCTTCTTCAATTCCTTGTTGGCATGGCGAAGCTCTTTAGGCTTCTCGTTGGCAAGACCATCCATAATCTGGTTGAACTCGTTCAGGGCGAAGTGGCAAACGTAAGCCTGGGTGCGTGATACCTGGCGACGAAGTAAATCCCATACGATCTCTGGGTCGTGTGAGCGCATCATCAGCTGGAAGGTGCTGCCCTTGCTCTCTTCCTTTGCCTTTTTGTTATACTGGATGTTGCTGCGGATGAGCAGGAAGATAACCAATGCTATGAAGCAGGTCTGGATACCTACACCGCCGAAGTGCATAATGATACAAACAATGGCGCAGGCTGCGAAAGCCACACCGGCTGTGATGAACCATCCACCAATCACACTCAATACACCGGTTACACGGAACACGGCACTCTCACGGCTCCAAGCTCTATCGGCAAGCGAAGAACCCATAGCCACCATAAAGGTAACGTAGGTAGTAGAGAGAGGCAACTTCAGGTTGGTACCGATGGTGATAAGCATACTTGCCAATACCAGGTTTACGGCTGCACGAACCACGTCGAAGGCAGCGCTCTCTTCCAGCTCTACATCGTTCTTGTCGAATCGGCTGTTGATCCAGTTCATCAAAGACTTTGGCAAGAACTGCTTCAACCATGAATCTGTGGCCTGGCAGTTGCGTACAATCACGCGGGCTGCAGAAGAGCTTCCGAACATCTCGTCGCCCTCGTCCTGACGGCTCAAATCCACAGAAGTCTTGATTACGTTCTGTGCCTTCTTGGAAGTAGCCATAGCGATGATCATCACCGCACCGGCTGCAAGCAGATATACTGGAGTGGTCTTGGCACTATCCATCAGAGAAGTCATCATAAACTGGTCTGGAGCAGCACCATTGGCATTTGCCATATAGTCTTGGTAAGAAGAAAGGCCAGCGAGAGGCACACCGATGAAGTTCACCAGGTCGTTGCCGGCGAAAGCCATCGCCAGGGCGAAAGTACCCATCAATACGGTAAACTTGAAGATGTTGATGCGGCAGAGATGCAGGAATTCCATCACGATGGCTGAACCCACGAAGGTGATGCAGAGCAGCAAGCCCAGGTTCTGGTCGATATAATCACGCCATTCTGCAGGCAGATAAGGACTCTTACCCAATCCTTTCATGAAGATGAAGTAAGAGAGGGCTGTGAAGGCGATGCCACCGAAGATGGCAATGCTGTAGCGTGAATGCTTGCGATAGTTGAAGGTGAAGATGATACGGGAAAGCCACATCACGAAAGCACCGAATACGAAGGCGATGATGACGGATGAGAAGATACCCATGATAACCTCCAAAGCTTTGTTACTGTTGAGCAATACGCCGTAGTTGAGGCTATCGTCGCCGTACATCTTCAATGTAGCGAGGATAAAGGCACCTCCCAGGAGCTCGAACACCAGCGAAACGGTGGTTGATGTCGGCATACCCAGCGTATTGAACACATCCAGGATGATCACATCCGTCACCATCACGGCTAGGAAGAGCGTCATCACTTCCTCGAAGGTGAAGTGATCTGGACTCATGATGCCGTGTCGGGCGATATCCATCATTCCCGATGACATGATGGCACCCAGTACCACACCGCAGGATGCGATGATCAGCACCGTGCGAAACTTTGCCACCTTAGCTCCGATGGCAGATTGCAGGAAGTTAACAGCGTCGTTGCTGACTCCTACGAAGAGATCAAACACTGCCAAACAGAGCAGGAAGATCACGATACAAAGATAAATCGTACTCATTACTTATTTAATGTTTATTGTTATTATCCTAATTCCTTCGTTTTCGGGTGCAAAGGTACGTAAGGGATGTTACAGGCTATTTAAACAGGTGTTACAATCTGGTTAAAATGGAGAAATGGCTAGGGCCCTTAGGTTCGATATAATTCTTCCCTTAAAGGAATTACTTTCTACCTTTAAAGGAAAATGTTTCTAGAGTTAGCAGAAAGTTTCGTTCAGCGACGTTGAATGTCCGTTCAGCGACGTTGAATGTAGGTTCAACGACGTTGAACGGAACTTTCTTCTAGTCTTAAAAACAATTTCGTTGTGGTTTCTTGGGAAAAGAAAAAGGAGATAAAGATAATAAAAAACAGATTTTTCCGATAATATTAGAAAAGAAAAAGAATATGATGGAGAAATTAAAACATACCAAAGCGATAGCTTTTGATGCCGATGATACGTTGTGGGCTTTGCAAAACTACTTCGAGGAAGTGGAACATGAGTATTGCGAACTGCTTTCGGAGTATGGAAGCGAGAAGGAAATCTCTGCTGCCCTCCTGGAAACGGAGGGTAAGAATATGCCCGATCTAGGCTACGGCTGCAAGGCGTTCACCATCTCGCTGGTGGAGAATGCCGTAAAGGTGAGCCATGGAAAGGTGGAGGCAAACGTCATTGCGCAGATCGTGGATTTGGGCAAGAGTCTGCTGCATCTCGATGCCAAACCTTTGGAAGGCGTAGAGAAGACAATAGCCTGTCTGAAGGATAGATTAATACAAAATGCAGGAAATGCATCTTTGAAATACAAGCTCGCAGTTTTTACTAAAGGCGAGTTGATGGACCAGGAAAACAAGTTGTGGCGTTCGGGGTTGCAGCGTTATTTCGATGTGGTGAGCATCGTGAGCGATAAGACTCCCGAGGCTTATCGCCGCCTTTGCAGGGAGTTGGATGTGAGTCCCGAGGAACTCGTGATGGTGGGCAACAGCTTCAAAAGCGATATTGCTCCGGCATTAAAAATCGGAGCTTCGGCTGTCCATATCCCTTTTCATACCACATGGGCGCATGAAAAGACAGAGGAATTTGAACATCCCAAGCTCCGTCGTATTTCAAGATTCGAGGAACTTCTCGATATCTTGTAACTCTATATCTTATAACTCGATATCTAATTTGATATTTTATAACTCGATATTTTATAAGGGTCTTATAAAACCCTTATAAAATACTCATATAATACTTTTATTCTTCTCCTTCTTCATCTTTCAGTGATTCCAAAGTCTCAACGAATGGACTGTGGAAGGTGCTGAAGAGATGTAGAATCTCCTTGCGCTGCTCCTCTTCCTCATCCCAGAGGCTGATTTTACCCTTCTGATGAGCCTTGATGAGCTTGGCGCAACGCTTAATCTTGCGCTTGTTGTTGCGAGCCTGCAACTGGTCGCCCTGAATTGGCTTTTGGGTAACGAACGAGAAGGCTACAAGCTGGTTCATGAACATGTCGAACATAGGGTCGTCGTGACTCCAGTCGCTGTCTTTCAGCCAGAACCACTGGAACAGATACTTCTGCTCCATGGCAATGAGCTGCTGTCCCAGGGTATCCATGTCAATGCCCTTAGCCATCTGCTCCTTGATGAAGCTTACCAGACTTTCCGGATTGATCTCCATTTCTGCCTCGCGGGCAATAGAACTGCCTGCAATATTGATGCGCCAACGGTAGTTCTTGTTCTTGATAAGTGCAGAGTGAGCATTCATCATCAGCTCGCTCAACTTTCCCTCTGATGGAATCTGGTCAACCACGGCAAGGCGCTGGCGCTGGTCGCGTACCACCAGCTGGGCATCCTCGTGGCGCAATACGCAGAGATATACCAACTTGTTCTCGTCGAGTTGCAAGGTGAAGCGGTCGTTGTTGTCATCGCCCACGAACTCATAACGGTAGTTGTCCACCTGGTCGTGCGGAATCTCAATCTCCTCGTGCACCTTGTTGTTCTCGGCATCATAGAGAGAGAAACCGATATAAGGAATCTGGATGTTCATGGTGAAAGGATTACCTTCTTCAGGAATCAGCGTCAGGCGCAAGCCCTCGTCGCCGAAGTCTTCCTTCTTGCATACAAATCCGTCGTCGGTCTTCTCTGCCTTCTCCACCTTCACGTCGCCATGACGCCAATAGATGTCGAAGGTGATGGTGCTGTCATCCTCGGCTGTCACCTGGATGAAGTCGTCGATGTCCTGACCCAGATAGACCACGGTGGCAGGTTCGTAAACCTCCGTATCATCGTCTTCAAGTGGTTTCACCTGAATCAGACCCGGCATTGGGTCATCTTCCCATTCGTCCTCTTCGGCAGCGGAAGCCGATTTGAAGACGAGGAAAATCATTCGCTGTTCCTCCTTACTGCCGTCTTCACGGCAGAGAAAAACCTTCGACTCCTTAGGGATAAAGAAAGGAGAGGATAAGTAAGGGTTCTTACATAATGCTGTGTATTCCACCTCAGTCCAGACAGGCAAGGTGTGCTTGTTCGTATTATTTGTCATATCTGTTTTTTATGTATTATCCTATTTTACTGAATTGCGGAATTGAATTTCCGAAAACGGCTGCAAAGTTACGGAGAATTACAGACAATACAAAATTTCGAGCCGTTTTTTTTAGTATAATTGCCGTGTTTTCTTCATTTTTGAGCTTGATGATTTGGCTCTTTCAAATATTTATAGTAGTTTTGCAGAAAAAATTAGCTAGATTAATGAGTGATATGACAATGAAAATCAAGACATGGGGGGCGATGGCGCTGGCTGTGCTGGCGCTGGCGGCGTGCCATAGGGGTGATAAGCGCCCTCCACGCATGGATAATTCCAAGCTAGCCATCAGTCTTTCCAAGCCTGCCAAGGGCGATAAAGCTATCTACGGACTCGCCTGCATGGGCTGTTCTGATACTGCCGTGGTGCTGCTGCCCAATGGCGGCGGCGACCCCGTGAGATATAATATCCTGGATGCCAGCAGAAACCATCAGGTGTTTGGCGACATTGAAATAGGCGACTGGATCTGCGTGATGCCTTGCACCGGCAAGAACGACCGCAATGGGGCGGATATGGTGATAGACCTCGACAAGCTGAAGGCCACCTGGACCTATCCTGTGATGCCTCGACTGCGTGATGTTTCGCATCTGTCGAAGCGCCAGCAGGCGCGCATTCTTGCCAATATGCCCGATAGCATTGTAGAGAATTATATGGTGCCACGCCAGTATGGCTTCACTTTGAAGCGCATGAGTGAGGCGCTCTCCGTGGGTCATGTGATGGCAAATGCCGGTGTGGAGGATGATAGCCCAGTGGAATATCCGGAAGTACCTTTCTATACAGAATGGCATCCTTATAACGGCAAGCTGATTCTGGTGAAAGGCAGAAGGGAGTTGGGAGAGATGGTGGTTAACGAGAAGACCACCTACGATACCCTCTCCTTTGTCTACATGAAGGGCGATTCCCTGGCTCTGCGCAATAGTGCCGGTGTAGTGACTGGCTACAAGCGTAGCAAAGATGCCCGCACCGTGAATGCCAAGGCGGATGCAGCGGCTGCCAAACTCAGCGAAAAGTTAAAGCGAGAGTTGAGATAAAGTAAGAAGATTACATAATAAAATTAAAAAAAAAGGAGATTAGACCGATTTCTCGATTTTTTTGTCTAATTTTGCACCTTGGTATGGAATGTCTGGGCTTTCTGATGGCTTTCAATAAGCTTTCTGATAGTTTTCAGAAGAGAATATGATGGCTTTGGCTTCAGAGGCAAGACAAGTCCTATACCTTATTATATATAATAGGAATATAAGAAATTTAAGAATAAGAATGAAGAAGAAAATTCAGTTCAGTCTCGTTTATCGAGACATGTGGCAGAGTTCTGGTAAGTTCCAGCCACGCAAAGATCAGTTGGCTAAGATTGCCCCAGTTATCATCGAAATGGGTTGCTTCAGCCGTGTAGAGACCAATGGTGGTGCTTTCGAGCAGGTTAATCTCCTTGCTGGTGAGAACCCTAACGATGCAGTACGTGCTTTCTGCAAGCCTTTTAACGAGGTGGGCATCAAGACTCACATGCTCGACCGTGGATTGAACGCTCTTCGTATGTATCCTGTGCCAGACGATGTACGTGCCCTTATGTACAAGGTAAAGGCTAAGCAGGGTACCAACATCACCCGTATCTTCGATGGCTTGAACGATGTGCGCAACATCATTCCTTCTATCAAGTGGGCTAAGGAGGGTGGCATGACTCCACAGTGTGCGCTCTGTATCACCAACTCTCCTGTTCATACACTCGAATATTATATGAACATCGCCGACCAGCTCATCGCTGCCGGTGCTGAGGAAATCTGCTTGAAGGATATGGCTGGTATCGGTCAGCCTGCATTCCTCGGTAAGCTCACCAAGATGATCAAGGACAAGTATCCTGAGATTATCATCCAGTACCACGGTCACTCTGGTCCTGGTCTCTCTATGGCTTCTATCCTCGAGGTCTGCAACAATGGTGCCGACATCATCGATACAGCCATCGAGCCATTGTCATGGGGTAAGGTTCACCCAGACGTAATCTCAGTTATCAGCATGCTGAAGAACGAGGGCTTCGAGGTACCTGAAATCAACATGAGCGCTTATATGAAGGCTCGTGCTATGACTCAGGAGTTCATCGACGAGTGGCTCGGCTACTTCATCAACCCAGGTAACAAGATCATGTCTTCACTCCTGCTCGGTTGCGGTCTCCCAGGCGGTATGATGGGATCAATGATGGCAGACCTCGGCGGTATGCGCCAGACCATCAACAACATCCGCAAGAAGAAGGGTGAGGAAGAGTTGTCTATGGACGACCTCCTGATCAAGCTCTTCGACGAGGTAGAGTATGTATGGCCACGCGTTGGTTATCCTCCATTGGTAACACCATTCAGCCAGTATGTAAAGAACATCTCATTGATGAACCTCCTCACCATGGAGCAGGGCAAGGGCCGCTTCGTAATGATGGATGATTCTATGTGGGGTATGATCCTCGGTAAGAGTGGTAAGATTCCTGGAGAGATTGATCCAGAACTCGTAGAGCTTGCCAAGAAGCAGGGCCGTGAGTTCACAGATGTAGATGCTCACACATTGCTTACTAATGCACTCGACGACTTCAAGAAGGAGATGGACGAGAACGGATGGGAGTATGGTCAGGACGACGAGGAACTCTTCGAGCTCGCTATGCACCCAGAGCAGTATCGCAACTTCAAGAGTGGTCAGGCTAAGAAGAACTTCCTGGCTGACCTCCAGAAGGCAAAGGATGCTAAGCTCGGCAGCACCTTGACTCCTGCTCAGCTCGCTGAGTTCAAGCACGCCAAGGCTGATGCCATCGTATCACCAGTAGCCGGTCAGATTTTCTGGGAATTCCAGGGCGAGGGCGAGTGCCAGCCAGCTGTAGAGCCATTCATTGGCAAGGAGTACAACGAAGGTGATGCCTTCTGCTACATCCTCACTCCATGGGGTGAGTTTGAGACTGTTCCTGCCGCTTTGGGTGGTAAGCTCGTAGAAATCAATGCCAAGCAGGGCAGCAAGATCCGCAAGGGTGACGTCATCGCTTACATTGAGCGAAACGCTGAGTAAACATTAAATTTATGAATTATCAAGCAATTATTGATAAGTATTATCCTGAGGATAATGAGCTTCGTCATATCCTCATCACACATAGTCAATCTGTAGCGCGAAAAGCGCTACAGATTGTTTCGTATCATCCCGAATTGCAGCTCGACGCACAGTTTATCGAGGAAGCAGCCATGCTTCACGACTTGGGAATCTTCCTCACAGATGCACCTGGCATCCAGTGTTTTGGCTCGCAGCCATACATCTGCCACGGAAGACTGGGAGCGGAAATCCTGCGTAAGGAAGGGTATGAGCGTCATGCTCGGGTATGCGAGCGCCACACAGGTGCAGGCATCACCAAAGAGCAGATAGAGAAGCAGCAACTGCCTCTGCCTCACCAGGATTTTCTGCCTGAAACCATGGAGGAGAAGGTAATCTGCTATGCTGATAAATTCTTCAGCAAGACTCATCTCGACAAAGAAAAGAGTATCGAAAAGGCAGAGAAAAGTCTCGCTAAGTTTGGCGAGGAAGGAGTAAAGCGCTTCCAACAGTGGGAGCGGATGTTTGAAAAGTAGAATATAATTTTCTGAAGTTTTATTGGGTTTATGAAACTCTAATATTTTTCTGAATGAGAAAACAATCAACCATAGCTGTTCTGTTGCTTGCCTCCATCGCTTCCATGATGGTGGCAAACCCTGGTATGCCTGCCGTCGTCAATTCCCTGGAGGATGATGCCGCCAGCGATACCACGAAGATGGATTCCCTGCAGAAGGCTATATGGAAACACAATAAGGTGGTGGATGACAGCATCCGGCTCGATAGTATCAATCGAAAGAAGTCGGGCGGCATCGACGCACCTGTCAATTACCAGGCCGACGACTCGCTGGTGTATGATGCCCACAGCAAGGTGGCGCATCTCTATGGCAACTCGAACGTGAAGTACGAGAACATGGATCTCACCTCCGACCGCATCTCGATGGATTTGGACAAGAGCAACGTCAGGGCGAGCGGTACAGCCGACTCTACGGAGGAGGGTGGCGTGAAGGGTAAACCTGTCTTCAAGATGGGCAGCGATACCTACGACACCGATACCATCAAGTTCAATTTCAAGAGCAAGAAGGCACTTATTAATAATGTATATACCGAGCAGCAGGATGGATTCCTCACGGGTATGAAGTCGAAGCGAGATTCCTCGGGTGTCATCTATCTGCAGCATGGCAGATATACCACCTGCGATGATCCGCACCCTGATTTCTATATCTCGCTCTCCAGGGCTAAGATGCGACCGGGCAAGGACGTGGTCTTCGGACCGGCTTATCTCGTGGTCTGCGATGTGCCTATGCCGCTTGCCATCCCATACGGATTCTTCCCATTCACCAAGAGCTACAGCAGCGGTTTCATCATGCCTACCTATGGCGACGAAACGGCACGAGGCTTCTATCTGCGTGATGGCGGATATTATTTCGCCATGAATGATAAATGGGATTTGAAACTGTTGGGTGAAATCTACACCAAGGGTTCCTGGGGTATCTCGGCTGCCAGCAACTATCGCAAGCGATACAAATATTCCGGCTCGTTCTACTTCAGCTATCAGGATACCAAGAATGGTGATAAGGGCATGCCTGACTTCACCGAGCAGGAGAGTTTCAAGATTCAGTGGAGCCATCGCCAGGACTCGAAGGCAAATCCGTTCAGTTCGCTTTCGGCAAGCGTCAACTTCGCCACATCGAGCTACGAGCGCAACAACCTCAACTCGCTCTACAATCCGCAGACGATGACGCAGAGTACGAGAACCTCTTCCGTAAGCTGGAGTACCAACTTCTCGAGCATCGGAATGTCGCTCAGCTCTACCGCCAACCTCTCGCAGAATATGCGCGACTCGTCGATAGCCATGACGCTGCCCGACCTGAACATCAGCATCTCGCGCTTCTATCCGTTCCGCAGAAAGAAGATGGTGGGTGACGAGAAATGGTACGAGAAGATTGCCATGAGCTATACGGGTCACATCTCCAACAGCATCAATACCAAGGAGGATAAGCTGATGCACAGCTCCCTGATCAAGGATTGGCGCAACGGATGGCAGCACCAGATTCCGGTGAGCGCATCGTTCACCCTCTTCAAGTATCTCAACGTAACGCCATCGTTCAACTTCACCGACCGTATGTACACCAACAAGGTGGAGAAATCGTGGGATGCTACCACCCAAAAGGAGGTGTGCGATACCACCTACGGCTTCCACAACGTATATAACTGGAACATGAGCGTGGGGATGAGTACGAAGATTTATGGCTTCTGGACACCAAGCCGAAAGATATTCGGTGATAAGATTCAGACCATCCGCCACGTCATCACCCCAACGGTGAATTTCAGTTATGCGCCAGATTTCGGAGCATCCCGCTATGGCTACTGGGATACTTATCAGAAGACTGATGCCGACGGCAATGTGTCGCTGGTAAGCTATTCGCCTTATCAGAATGCCCTCTATGGAGTGCCGGGCAAGGGAAAGAGCGGAAACATCTCTTTCACCCTGGGTAACAACCTGGAGATGAAGTGGAAGGATAAGAATGACAGTATCAAGAAGATTAGTCTGATTGATGCGTTCGATATCAACATGAGCTATAACACCGCAGCCAAGGTGCGCCCTTGGAGTGATATGAACATCAACCTGCGCCTGAAGTGGTGGAAGAACTATACATTCAATATGAATGCCGTGTTCGCTACCTATGCCTACGAGATGGACGATAAAGGCAACGTGTATGTGGGTAACCACACGGAGTGGGGCAAAGGTCGATTCGGACGATTCCAGGGTATGTCGCAGAACTTCTCATTCACGTTGAATCCGGAAAAACTGAAGAAACTCTTCGGTGGCGGCAGCGATGAGGACGACCGCGATAAGAACAAGCGTAAGGATGACGACGATGAAGGCTTGGATACCGACATCGAGAGCAACGTGGATGATAATATCGAAAAGGGTAAGACGGCTGCCAAGAAGAGCGGAGGCGGAAAGGCTAAGACCGACTCGGATGGCTACATGGCATTCAAGATGCCTTGGTCGCTCACCTTTGGATATGGTGTCACCATGCGTGAGGATACCCGCCGTGAGAAGTTCAACGAGAAGACGATGCGCTATCCGTATAAGTTCACCCAGACGCTGAACATGAGTGGTAACATCCGCATCAGCGACGGCTGGAACATCAGCTTCTCTTCTGGTTATGATTTCGATAACTCGAAAATCAGTATGACCACAGCCAGTCTGGCACGCGACCTCCACTGCTTCAACATGAGCTGTTCGGTGGTACTTGCACCATACACCAGCTACAACTTCACCTTCCGATGCAATGCAGCCACATTGACGGATGCCTTGAAGTATGACAAGCGAAGCGGCTATTCTAATGCCGTGCAGTGGTATTAAGCAGAGTATAATCGAATGATATTCTGAGAAATTATCAGAGTAATAACTAAACGAGGACAGCTAGTATTTAAAAAAATGCTAGTTTTCCTCGTTTTTTTTATGATATATTTTGTAATCTCGGATAATAATCGTATTTTTGTACCGAAGATTTTGAAAATAAATATTATACGTAAATTTATAAAACCATGAGTAAGAAAATTACAACTATCCTAACTTTCGCTATGATGGGGGCGCTTCAGGCTTCAGCACAGCAGCAGACACAGTTATCTTATTGGTTCGACACGCCTGTCACCCTGAAGGGACAGCAGATCTGGTATGGCGGCCATCCTGAGAAATGGACGAACAAGAAGCCTATCTCGGCTGGTGATACCGCCCGCAATCCCGATCCTGATTGGGAGTCTAAGTCGTTGCCTATCGGTAATGGCAGCATCGGTGCCAATATCCTGGGTTCCGTGGAGGCTGAGCGCATCACGCTGAATGAGAAGACACTCTGGCGTGGCGGTCCGAACACCAAGAAGGGCGCAGCCTATTATTGGAATGTGAACAAGAATTCTGCCCATGTGATGCAGGAAATCAGAGATGCCTTCGCTGCCAACGATTGGGAAAAGGCATCCCAGCTCACCCGCAAGAACTTCAACAGTCCTGTGCCTTACGAATCTTATGCCGAGGACCCATTCCGCTTCGGTAGCTTTACCACAATGGGCGAGGCGTATATCGAGACGGGACTGAGCACTGTGGGCATGTCGAAATATCGCCGTGCCTTGTCGCTTGATTCAGCCTTGGCTTCGGTTTCCTTCGTCAAGGATGGCGTAAAATATCAGCGTGAGTATTTCATCTCTTATCCTGCCAATGTGATGGCTATCCGCTATAGGGCTTCCCGTCAGGGTAAGCAGAATCTCGTGTTCTCCTATGCGCCTAATCCTGTCTCTACAGGCACGATGGTGGCTGACGGCAAGAACGGCTTGCTTTGGAATGCCCGTCTCGATAACAACGATATGCAGTATGCCGTCCGCATCCGTGCCATCAACAAGGGCGGTAGCCTCTCTAACGAGGGCGGAAAACTGACCGTGAAGGGTGCCGATGAGGTGGTATTCCTCATTTCTGCCGATACCGATTATAAGGCAAACAATAACCCTGATTACAATGATCCTAAGACCTATGTGGGCGTGGATCCGCTGGCTACCACCCAGGATTGGGTAAGCAAGGCTGAAGGCAAGAGCTATGTGCAGTTGCTCGACGAGCATTACAAGGATTACAGTCGCCTGTTCAATCGGGTAAGTCTGAACCTCAATGATGCGTCTCATGCCAACGATATGCCTATCGACCAGCGCCTGGCCAACTATCGCAAGGGTGCCAAGGATTTCTATCTGGAGCAGCTCTACTATCAGTTTGGCCGCTATCTGCTCATCGCCTCTTCACGTCCTGGCAATATGCCAGCCAACCTGCAGGGCGTATGGCATAACAATGTGGATGGTCCTTGGCGTGTTGACTACCATAACAACATCAATCTCCAGATGAACTACTGGCCAGCCTGCACCACCAACCTGAGCGAGTGCGAGCTTCCGCTCTTCGACTTCATCCAGACACAGGTGAAGCCGGGTGAGAAGACAGCCAAGTCATATTATGGTACTCGTGGCTGGACCACATCTGTATCCAGCAATATCTTCGGCTTTACCTCTCCGCTGGCAAGCGAAGATATGTCGTGGAACTTTTCACCATTCGCCGGTCCATGGTTGGCTACCCATCTCTGGGATTATTACGACTATACCCGTGATAAGAAGTTCCTGAGCGATACGGCATACGATATCATCAAGGGAAGTGCCAACTTTGCTACGGATTATCTGTGGCATCGCAAGGATGGTGTCTATACAGCGGCTCCTTCCACATCTCCAGAGCACGGACCGATAGACGAGGGCGCCACCTTTGCTCATGCCGTGATTCGTGAGATTCTGCTCGATGCGGTAGAGGCCAGCAAGATATTGGGCAGGGATGCCAAGGATCGCAAGCAGTGGGAAGATGCCCTGAAGCACATTGCTCCTTATCAGATAGGCCGTTATGGTCAGTTGATGGAGTGGTCTAAGGATATCGATGATCCTAAGGATGAGCATCGCCATGTGAACCATCTCTTCGGTTTGCATCCGGGCCGCACCATTTCGCCTATCACCACTCCTGGGCTGGCAAAGGCTTCCAAGGTGGTGTTGGAGCATCGTGGTGATGGTGCCACGGGATGGTCTATGGGTTGGAAGTTGAACCAGTGGGCTCGTCTGCACGATGGTAATCATGCCTACAAGCTTTATGGAAACCTGTTGAAGAACGGTACGCTGGATAATCTCTGGGATACGCACGCCCCATTCCAGATTGACGGTAACTTTGGCGGCACTGCGGGTGTCACCGAGATGCTGATGCAGAGTCACATGGGCTTTATCCATCTCCTCCCAGCCCTGCCTGATGCATGGCAGAAGGGTTCCATCAAGGGCCTCCGTGCCAAGGGTAACTTCACGGTAGATATCTATTGGGATAACGGTCGCCTTACCAAGGCTGTCATCCTCTCAGGTTCCGGTGAACCTTGCCAGGTAAGATATGGAGATAAGGTGAAAAAGATGAAGACTCAGAAGGGCAAGACCTACGAGGTTAAGTTCTAACAGGCTGCCTGCAAGGACAGTCCCAGACTGATTTTATTGTTGGCTTCTGCCAGGCACTTGTTGCCGATATGCAGATATTTCTGTGTGGTCTGTATGCTGCTATGACCCAGAAGTTGGGAGATGGTGTAGATATCCACGCCCTGCTTCAGAAGGCGAGAGGCGTAGGTATGGCGCGCACAATGCACAATTTAAGCAAAAGCAACGGAAAGTGAAGATGAGAGAAATGAACTGCAAG
>ONZR01000130.1_pt1 | contig 40615 bp, 30 predicted proteins | sample 1671691 | NCBI WGS metagenome assembly ONZR01 (sample SAMN06348182, study PRJEB24527) | human gut metagenome | biome: human gut; feature: ankylosing spondylitis patient; material: feces | host: Homo sapiens | place: China | collected 2015-10 | reverse complement strand
TTATAGTGATATACCATAGATATTAACGAGTAAAAGATTTAATGCGTCTGCCCTGTTACTTCCTAGCACCCGGAATGATACTTTCTCCAACCCGAGAAGATACTCTTTCCAACATGGTAAGAAGCTCTTTCCAACTCGTAAAGATGATGGTGAAGGGTGGTGAACTCCGGGTGCAAAAATACAGAATTATCTTCATAATCCCACATTATAGACACAGGAATTTACTGGTGCGCCAAAAAAAATCAACCTGTACGGTTGAATTTACCCAATACACCCTGAAAGGGCAGAAGCTCCTAGCCCAGGGCATCGCCCTGGGTAATTATGAACACAAACCCGTCGCCCTGAAAGGGCAAAAGCTTTATAAATGAACAAGACATGAACATGATCTCCTACACCACCTGCCTTTATCTCGACACATCCCGTAGTTTTAACAAGTTTACCGATATAATTATGAAGTCGCTCCAAATCATTTTCACGGATTTTTGGGCTCGTGGTTTTGATGTGGAAAATCAAATGGATATAAATTTTTGCTAATGATTGTGCCATAATTGTAAAGCTTTTGCCCTTTCAGGGCGTTGGTTTATATTTCATTATACCCAGGGCGTTGCCCTGGGCTAGGAGCTTTTGCCCTTTCAGGGCGTATTGGGTAATTTCAACCGTACAGGTCGAAAAAATCCCATGCCCTTATTGCCGGAAAGTAATAAGGACATGGGATTTTTGCTGGTTTTATTTTTCCTTATAGAAAATCTTGTTGGCACCACTGGTTATCTTCAGCGCCTCTGGATGCTCCTCTATGAAACTGTTGATGTGGCGAACACGCTTCTCTTCCAGAATCTCATCCACGGCTATGAGAATACCCGTTTCCTCTACATCACCGAAACCATAGTTGATGGCGGTGCCGAAAAGTTTCATGGTAGGACTCAGGTTCATATACGCATTCACCAATGGAGGAATGTTGAAGCCCAACTCTCTGATTTCACGATTCAAGATGCGATAATCAGCTCGGAAATCTTCCTCGGTGAAAATCTTCTCCATCTCGCTCTCAGGAGTCTCCAACTTCAATGGTTTCATCGGAATCACCAGGTTCTCCTTGTCATCAAAATGCTTCTTGAGGAAGTAGAGAATCATGTCGCGACCACGACGGATGTAAGATGGATACATCGTCATCTTGCCAAAGAAATACTTCACCTCTGGGTAAAGCACAGTCAGGGCACCCAAGCCATCCCAGAGATTATCCAGAGCAAAGATGCTCTTGCTGTTCTTGCGAACATTCTGATACTCAATAGAAACGAACGAACGGCCCAGCTCCACGGTGTAAGGCATGTAATCCTTCAGGAACTTGTCGGAGAAATGGAACATGTGGCTGGTGGCGAGCTTTGGCTGGCCCTTCTCGTCGAGCTGCCAGTCCCTGCCCAGCAGATAACGGTAACCACCGATAATCTCGTTGGCCTCCGGATTCCAGACGATGAGCTGCTTATAGCAGTTGTCGCCAAAGTCGAATTCGTCAAGATCCATCGATTTCCCGGTTCCACCGCCAGCCTCACGGAAAGCGATTTCACGAAGGCGCCCAATCTCCTTCAATACATTTGGCGAGTCATTGGCCGTAACGATGTAAATCTCGTTATGGCTCTTATTGGTCATGCGAAGCTGCTTGTCGGGAGTCAACTCGCTCTTCAGCAGCTCGCGGTCAATCGGTTGGATGATTTCTTCTTCCATACTACTCTATCTCTATATAAAAACTATATTCTATAAATCTATATTATGTTTTACGATGCTTATAATGCTTTGCGTATTATAATGCTCTGTTATAATCTGTTATAATTCGTAGACCTTATCTTTCACATACTGTGCCCACTCGGTGGCCGACTTGCTATGGTCGAAGGTCTGCCAAGGAATCGGTTTGCCGATGGCGATGCGGAAATGCTTGCCCACATTCTTGTACATCTCGTCTACCAGGAAAAGCATGGCGAGATTGAACGGCAGATGCTTGTCGCTGAAGCGGGCGATACGATAGAATCGCTCTGAGTTGCACCCACCAAAGTGGATAGGCACCACGTCGCGCTGATACTCCACGCTCTTGGAAATGAAAGTCTTCTTCCAAGGCAGGTCGCGGATGCTGCCGTCAGGCTGCTTGCGGCTGTTCAGGCCAGCAGGGAACATGAGCATGTGGTTGTCGCTCTGGAAACCAGCCTCCACCATACGTGGAAAGTCACGGCTCTGACGACCGGTTTTATTGATACCGATGCTTACAGGCTTGAGTCCCGGAAGATTGAGCAGAAGGTCGTTGACCAGATAACGGAACTTGCCGTCATAATGCTTTCCGATGATGGAACCCAGGCACACGCCGTCCTGTCCGCCCAGCGGATGATTAGACACGAAGGTATAGAGCTTTCCATCGTTCTTATCCGGCAGATTCTCCAAGCCCACAATCTCTACATCCATCTTCAGATAGCGCACGCATTCGGTGAGCCACTCCGTACCGGAAAGGCCACGACTTTCCCACAAGAACTTGTTGACCTCGTCCTCGTGAATGATTTTCTTAAGCCAAGAAACCAGGAAACCCGGCACAAACTTCGCCTTGCTTCCCATCTTGCTCTTCAGTATCTTTTCTATATCTATCGTTTTCTCAATTGAAGCACTCATGTTCATTAAAACTTATAAGTACGTGCAAAATTAGTTCTTCTTTTTTAAATACGAGTCATTTTTTCCAAAAAAATATCATTTTTGCCTAAATTTCCTATAAAATAGCATCATTCGTGCAGAAATCAAGACAAAAAACAGTGTTTTCGGAGTTTCCGTGACATTCGGTTCAGCAGGGCCCCAAAGGCGGGAAAACAACTTTTTTATAGCCGTTTTTAAAATTTTGCACGGAAAAGTAGCAGTTTGTGGGGATTTTTATGTACCTTTGAACCCGAATTCCTTATAAATAGGTACATACACGTGGTAAATAGGTACATACACGTGGGAGGAATGAGTTAAAAATAAGAAACTTATAAAGAAAAAATAAGAAAAGACGATATGATTAAGACAGCAGAAACATACCACGTACCCGTTCTCCTGAAAGAGAGCGTTGACGGACTGAATATCCAGCCAGGAGGCATCTATGTAGATGTTACCTTCGGCGGTGGCGGACACTCCAGGGAGATACTCTCCCGACTCAGCGAGGGCGCCCACCTGTATAGCTTCGACCAGGATGCCGACGCCGAACGCAACGTGGTGGCGAATCCTGACTTCACCTTCGTTTGCTCCAACTTCAGATACCTGAAAAACTGGATGCGATACTATGGCGTTGACGGACTCGACGGACTGCTTGCCGACCTCGGCGTATCGAGCCATCACTTCGACGACGAGACCCGCGGCTTCTCGTTCCGCTTCGACTCTCCGCTCGACATGCGCATGAACAAGAGAGCCGGAAAGACTGCTGCAGACATCGTGAACGAATATGAGGAAGAAGCCCTTGCCGACATCTTCTACCTCTACGGCGAGCTGAAGAATTCGCGCCGCATCGCCTCTGCCCTGGTCAAGGCGAGAGCCACCAGCCCCATCAAGACCACCAAGGACTTCATGGCAGCCGTGGAACCCCTCTTCAAGCGCGAGCGAGAGAAGAAGGAAATGGCGAAGCTCTTCCAGGCGCTGCGCATAGAGGTGAACCACGAGATGGATGCCCTGAAAGAGATGCTCCGATCTGCCACCGAACTGCTGAAGCCGGGCGGCAGGCTCTCGGTGATTACCTACCACTCGCTGGAAGACCGCATCGTGAAGAACATGATGAAGGCGGGCAATCCGGAAGGAAAGATAGAACAGGACTTCTTCGGAAGAATAGAAACTCCGTTCAAGCTCGTGAACAACAAGGTGATCATTCCTGATGCCGACGAGCAGGAGAGAAACCCGAGAAGCAGAAGTGCTAAACTTAGAATAGCAGAAAAGAAATAAGAAAATGGAAGAAAAAAAAGAAAAACAGATAGTCAACAGCCAGGCGGAAGAAACAGCTCCTGAAGGGACGCCGAAGGCTGCTGCGTCCGAAGGTCCAGCCAAGGAAGCAACTCCCGAAGAGTCGCTCAAGGCAGCTCTAGCCAAGCAGGCCATCGAAGAGGAGGCTTCGGGATCGGCAAGCTTTACCCTGCGCAAGATTCTGGGTGGCGATATCCTCACCGCCCAAATCATACGCAAGCAGATATGGCTGTTTGTGCTCATCGTGTTTTTCGTCATCATCTACATATCCAACCGATACAGCATCCAGAAGGACCTTATCGAGCTGGACCAACTGCAAAAAGAGCTGCAAGACACCAAGTACAAGGCTTTGTCTACCAGCAGCCAGATAACAGAAAAGAGTCGTGAGAGCAATGTGCTCGACGTGCTGAAGCACAGCAAAGACAGCATCCTGCACATCGCCACCCAGCCTCCTTACATCATTAACGTACCCGAAGAATGAGCAAGTTTGAACATAAGAAAGTAATGCCCCGCTACAGCGCCATCGCCATCATCATGACCCTGATAGCGGCTGCCATCGTGGGCAAGGCATTCTACATCATGACTGCCAAGCACGACTACTGGATGAAGGTTGCCGAGCGACAGAAGAAAGATTCCGTGACCGTGAAGCCTAACCGAGGCAACATCCTGAGCTGCGCCGGTCAGCTGATGGCGAGTTCGCTGCCTGAGTTCAAGGTGTTCATGGACTTCCAGGCATTGTCTACCGCCAAGAACGACTCGCTGTGGGATGTGAAGCAGGATTCCATCTGCCAGGGGCTGCACAAGATATTCCCGGAGAAGAGCGCTGAGGAATTCAAGCGCCATCTGATAGAGGGACGAGGCAAGAAGAGCCGCCACTGGGCAATATACGGCAGCCGCATCGACTACAACACCTTCACCGAGGTGAAGAGTCTGCCGGTGTTCCGCATGTCGCCCTACAAGAGCGGTTTCCACTGGGAGGAATATAATGCCCGCACCCGTACCTACGGTTCGCTTGCCGGACGTACCATCGGAGCCATGTTCGGCGCCAAGGATACCGCCCGCTTCGGACTGGAGCTGAGCTACGACTCCATCCTGCGTGGAACCAACGGTATCGTGCATCGCCGCAAGGTGCGCAACAAGTTCCTCGACATCACCGATACCCCTCCTATCGACGGAGCCGACATCGTGACCACCATCGACGTGAGCATGCAGGACCTTGCCGAGCGTTCGCTCATCGAGGAGCTGAAGGAAATCAACGCCAACGTGGGTGTAGCCATCGTGATGGATGTGCCTACCGGCGACATCAAGGCCATCGTGAACATGGAGAAATGTTTCGACGGAGAATACAGAGAGATTCACAACCATGCCGTGAGCGACCTGCTGGAGCCGGGTTCCGTGTTCAAGCCAGCCTCGCTGCTCGTGGCCCTGGACGACGGCGTGGTGGATACCACCTACCATGTGGAGACGGGCTGCGGCGTATGGCAGATGTATGGCAGAGACATGAAGGACCACAACTGGCGCAAGGGCGGATACGGCATGCTGAGCTTTGCCCAGACCCTGTGGTACAGTTCCAATATCGGTGTGAGCCGCATCATCGACGATCATTACAGGAACAATCCTGAGAAATTCGTGAAGGGCATCTACCGCACCGGTCTGCACGACGACCTGAAGATTCCGCTGATGGGTGCTACCCCGGCAAGAATCCGTATGCCGCACAAGAACAGCCACGGACAGTATGACAACTGGGCTAAGACTTCGCTGCCATGGATGAGTATCGGATATGAGACGCAGGTGCCACCTATCTCTACCCTCACCTTCTACAACACCATCGCCAACAACGGCAAGATGATGCGCCCTAGATTCGTGAGCAAGGTGGTGAAGAACGGAGAAACCATCATGGAATTCCCGCCAGAGGTGATGCGCCCGCAGATAGCCAAGGAGAAGAGCATCAAGGAGTTGCAGACCATCCTGGAACAGGTGGTGAGCGTGGGACTCGGAAAGAAGGCTGGTTCGCCTAACTTCAAGGTGGCAGGAAAGACGGGTACGGCGCAGGTTTCAAAGGGTGCCGGCGGATACAAGAACGGCGGAACCAACTATCTGGTTAGCTTTGCCGGCTATTTCCCTGCCGACAATCCGCGCTACAGCTGCATCGTGTGCATCCAGAAATCGGGCTTGCCTGCTTCGGGAGGAAGCATGAGCGGAAAGGTGTTCCACGACATCGCCGAAGGCATCATGGCGCAGAGTCTGAAACTCGACGTGAAGGACGCCAAGGATTCAGCTTCCATCTTCGTTCCCGACGTGAAGAACGGCAACGTGCTTGCTGCCGACTATGTGCTCACCCACCTGGGCATCAAGACCAACACCAACTGGGGCGGCAGCTATGCCAACGGAAACCCTATCTGGGGCAAGGCAGAACGTTCTGGAAGCCGAAGCATCCGACTCATCAGAGAGAAGCAATACGGCAAGGGCACCGTGCCTGACGTGATGGGCATGGGCGCAAGAGACGCCATCTTCAACATGGAGAGCCGAGGCATCAAGACCCGGATTGTGGGCAGAGGAAAGGTAACCAAGCAGAGTCTGGTTCCCGGAACTCCGGTCAAGAAGGGAGCCGTATGCTCCCTTGAACTCAACTAAACCAGAGCGGGACTCAACTCTCGATAGCATCCAGAGCTGAGTTCGGCACCCTATATATAAATAAGGTGTAAATCTCTCTATATATAATAAGGTGTAAATGATATAATTAAGGTGTAAATTTATAAAAAACAATTATATGAAGTTACAAGAATTACTCAAAAACATCGAGCCGATTCAGATTATCGGCGATGCAGATGTAGAGGTGTCGGGCATCAACATCGATTCCCGAAAGATTAAGGAAGGTCACCTGTTCGTTGCCATGAAGGGCACACAGGTTGACGGCCACAAGTTTATACCAAAGGCATTGGAACTGGGTGCAAAATCGATTTTGTGCGAGGACTTGCCTGAGGAGAAGGTTGAGGGCGTAACTTACATTCAGGTAGCATCTACCGAGGATGCTGTAGGCAAGGTGGCAACCCTTTTCTATGGCGACCCATCCAGAAAACTGAAGTTGGTTGGCGTGACGGGTACCAATGGCAAGACCACCATCGCCACCTTATTATATAATATGTTCCGCAAGTTCGGACATAAGTGCGGTTTGCTCTCCACCGTGTGCAACTACATTGAGGACGAGGCGATTCCTGCCGACCATACCACTCCAGACCCTATAGAGCTGAACATGCTGCTGGGCAAGATGGTAGAGGCTGGCTGCGAGTATGCCTTCATGGAGTGCTCTTCGCACGCCATCGCACAGAAGCGTATCGGAGGTCTGCAGTTTGCCGGCGGATTGTTTACCAACCTGACCCGCGACCATCTGGACTATCACAAGACCTTTGAGAACTATCGCAACGCCAAGAAGGCATTCTTCGACGGACTGCCAAAGACAGCCTTTGCCATCACCAATGCCGACGACAAGAACGGCATGATCATGGTACAGAACACCAAGGCTACCGTGAAGACCTACTCCACCCGCTCTATGGCCGACTTCAAGGCAAGAATCCTGGAGTGTCACTTCGGCGGCATGTATCTGGAAATTGACGGCAGAGAAGTGGGCGTACAGTTTATCGGCAAGTTCAACGTAAGCAACCTGCTTGCCGTATATGGTGCAGCCATCATGCTGGGCAAGAAGCCAGAGGATGTGCTCGTAGTGATGAGTACCCTTCACAGCGTAAACGGACGATTGGAGCCTATCCAGTCACCAGAAGGCTATACTGCCATCGTTGACTATGCCCACACACCAGATGCCCTGGAGAACGTATTGAACGCCATCCACGAAGTGCTCGACGGCAAGGGCGGCGAAGTAATCACCGTATGCGGAGCTGGCGGCAACCGCGACAAGGGCAAGCGCCCGCTGATGGCGCAGGAGGCCGTAAAGCAGAGCGATAAGGTAATCATCACCAGCGACAACCCACGCTTCGAGGAGCCACAGGACATCATCAACGACATGCTTGCCGGACTCAACGCCCAGCAGATGAAGAAGGTGATCAGCATCGTAGACCGCAAGGAAGCCATCCGCACAGCCTGCATGATGGCAAAGAAGGGCGACGTGATCCTCGTAGCCGGAAAGGGACATGAGGACTATCAGGAGATTAAGGGCGTGAAGCACCACTTTGACGACAAGGAGGTGATTCGCGACATCTTCGGCATTCCACAGAAGTAAAACAAAGAAAAAGAAGAAAAATGTTATATTATCTCTTTAGATTTTTAGAGCAGTGGGGCATCTCAGGCTCTCACATGTGGGGTTACATCTCGTTCCGAGCCCTGCTCGCATTGATATTGTCACTCGTTATCTCAGCATGGTTTGGCGAGAAATTCATCAAGTATCTCAAAAACAAGCAAATCACTGAGACCCAGCGCGATGCCAGCATCGATCCGTTTGGAGTGAAGAAGATTGGCGTGCCTTCTATGGGTGGTGTCATCATCATCCTTGCTATCCTCGTTCCGGTGATTCTGCTGGGACGTCTGCGCAACATCTATCTCATCCTGATGATCATCACCACCGTATGGCTGGGTTTCCTGGGCGGTATGGACGACTTCATCAAGATTTTCAAGCGCGACAAGGAAGGCTTGAAGGGTAAGTACAAGATTGTGGGACAGGTGGGCATCGGTCTCATCGTGGGTCTGGTGCTCTGGGCTTCGCCTGACGTGAAGATGAACGAGAACCTCGCCATCGAACGCCAGGGACAGGAGACCGTGGTGAAACACCGCGCAGAAGCAAGGAAATCGCTGAAGACTACGATTCCGTTCTTCAAGGGTCACAACCTGGATTACTCCAACATTACCAGCTTCTGCGGCAAATACAAGGTGGCAGCAGGCTGGATTCTCTTCGTGATTATGACCATCTTTGTGGTGACAGCCGTATCCAACGGAGCCAACCTCAACGACGGTATGGACGGCATGTGTGCCGGCAACTCCGCCATCATAGGTGTGGCACTAGGCATACTTGCGTATGTGTCATCGCACATCGAGTTTGCCGCCTACCTCAACATCATGTATATCCCTGGTTCAGAGGAACTGGTGGTATTCTTCTGCGCCTTCATCGGAGCGCTCATCGGTTTCCTCTGGTACAACGCCTATCCTGCCCAGGTATTCATGGGCGACACGGGTTCGCTGACCATCGGCGGTATCATCGCCGTGGGTGCCATCATCATCCACAAGGAGCTGATGCTGCCTATCCTCTGCGGTATCTTCTTCGTAGAGAGCCTCAGCGTGATGATGCAGGTTTACTACTACAAGCTGGGCAAGCGCAGGGGCATCAAGCAGCGCATCTTCAAGCGCACGCCTATCCACGACAACTTCCGCACACAGGATAGCCAGCTGGACCCTGAGTGCAAGTACTTGTGGAAGAAGCCTCGCAACTGCTACCACGAATCGAAGATTACCATCCGTTTCTGGATTGTAACCATCATCCTGGCGGCATTGACCATCATCACATTGAAGATTAGATAAAACACAGGCTCTTTTCCAGCCTGATTAGACAAGAATAAGACAATGAGCAAAATTGTAATTTTAGGAGCCGGCGAGAGCGGCGCAGGTGCTGCCGTGCTGGCTAAGAAGGAGGGATTCGAGGTCTTCGTATCAGACATGTCGAAGATCAAGGATAACTACAAGAAGTTGATGGATGACCACAACATTGAATGGGAAGAGGGTCACCACACAGAAGAGAAGATCTTAGACGCCGACGAAGTCATCAAGAGCCCGGGCATCCCTAAGGAGGCACCTATGGTTCAGAAACTGATGGCGAAGGGCACTCCTATCATCAGCGAAATAGAGTTTGCAGGCCGCTATACCGACGCCAAGATGATCTGCATCACGGGCAGCAACGGCAAGACTACCACCACCTCGCTGATTTACCACATCATCAAGTCGGCTGGCTACGATGTAGGTCTGGCGGGCAACATCGGAAAGAGTCTGGCGCTGCAGGTGGCAGAGACTCCTCATAAGTACTACGTCATCGAGCTGAGCAGTTTCCAGCTCGACAACATGTATGAGTTCCGTGCCAACGTGGCTATCCTGCTCAACATCACCCCTGATCATCTGGACCGCTATGAGTTCAAGATGCAGAACTATACCGATGCCAAGATGCGCATCACCCAGAACCAGACAGAGGAAGACAGCTTCATCTTCTGGAACGACGACCCTATCGTGAAGAAGGAACTGGAGAAGTATGACCTCAAGTCACACCTCTGCCCATTCTCAGAATTCAACGAGGAAGGATGCGTGGGCTACATCGAGGACGGCAAGTACAAACTCAACTTCCCATCAGCCTTCGAGATGCCACAGGCAGACATGAGCCTGCGCGGCAAGCACAATATCTACAACAGTCTGGCTGCCGGACTTGCCTGCAACATCGTGGGCATCGACCACGAGACCCTGCACAAGGGGCTGAGCGATTTTCCTGGCGTAGAACACCGTCTGGAGAAGGTGGGCAAGTTCAAGGGCGTTTACTATGTGAACGACTCAAAGGCTACCAACGTGGATGCCTGCTGGTATGCGCTGGAAAGCATGACCACTCCTACCATCCTCATCATCGGAGGTAAGGACAAGGGCAACGACTACAACCAGATCAAGGACCTGGTGAAGGAGAAATGCGCAGGTATCGTATATCTGGGAGCCGACAATCAGAAGTTGCACGACAACTTCGATGCCCTGGGCATCCCTGTGCGCGACACCCACAGCATGAAAGACTGCGTGGCAGCCTGCCAGGAACTGGCTAAGCCAGGCTACACAGTATTGCTGAGCCCATGCTGCGCCAGCTTCGACCTGTTCAAGAACATGGAAGATAGAGGTGAGCAGTTCAAGGCATTGGCAAGAGCCATCGGAGAATAAAAAAACGAGGAGTTAAGGAAACAGGCATCCCTGACCTTAACTCCTTCACTTTCAAAATAGATAGAAAAGAAATGAACAATAAAACCATAGGCAACATATTCAAGGGAGACAAGGTAATCTGGATGGTTTTCTTCTTTCTCTGCATGATCAGTATCGTGGAGGTGTATTCCGCCTCCAGCTCCCTGTCGTACAAGAGCGGCAACTTCATGGCACCTGTACTCAGGCACATCGGCTTGCTGGGATTGGGCTTGATTACCATGATATGTATGCTCAAGGTTAAGTGCAAGTACTTCAAGATAGTAACTCCTTTCGTCTTGCTCCCGTCGCTCGGACTGCTCGTCTGGGTGCTGGTAGCCGGGCAGTCAACCAATGGTGCATCCCGATGGATCAACTTCATCGGCATCCAGTTTCAGCCATCCGAGATAGCCAAGGGAGCGGTGGTGCTGGCTGTGGCACAGATTCTGAGTGCCATGCAGACACCCAACGGTGCCGACCGTAGAGCATTCAAATACGTTCTGACGGCTTGCAGCATGTTTGTTTTCCTCATCTGTCTGGAAAACCTGTCAACCGCCATGCTTCTATGTATCACCATCTTATGCATGATGATCATAGGCAGGGTACCGATGAGTCAGATAGGCAAGTTGGTGGGTACAGTCCTGATAGGCATCTGCCTTATCTTTGCCGCCGTCATGATAGTAGGTCAGGACAAGGGAGAAACGGCGCAGAAACCGGAAAATACCTTGACGGAAAACGTGAACGAGGAGAAAGAGGCACCGGGAAAAATAGAGAAGATGTTCCACCGCGCCGACACCTGGAAGGCACGTATCGACAAGTTTCTGAATTCCAAGCCAGTGGCACCGGAAGACGTAGACCTTGACAAGGATGCCCAGGTGGCACATGCCAACATCGCCATCGCCTCATCCAACATCGTAGGAAAGGGTCCGGGCAACTCCGTGGAGCGCGACTTCCTGTCGCAGGCATTCTCCGACTTCATCTATGCCATCATCATCGAAGAGATGGGCATCTGGGGAGCCGTGTTCGTAGCCATGCTCTACATCATCCTGCTGTTCAGAGCCGGCAAGATAGCCAACCGCTGCGAGAACACCTTCCCGGCGTTCCTCTGCATGGGTCTTGCCATCATGCTCGTGGTGCAGGCATTGTTCAACATGGCAGTGGCTGTGGGCCTGGCTCCGGTGACCGGTCAGCCGCTTCCGCTCATCAGCCGAGGCGGTACTTCCACCATCATCAACTGTCTCTATCTAGGAATCATATTAAGCATCAGTAGAACAGCAAAAAAGAAAGATTTGCCTCAAAATGAAGCAAATATTGACAAATTTGCTGCTGCATAACAAAAGACTATCTAAAATTAGGTAAAAAATGCCATTAAATGGATTTTTTTGCTTACCTTTGCGTGGGATTTATTGACCCTATGGGTCAGAAACAAGAATGGACATGGACAATGAATTAAGAATCATCATAAGTGGAGGCGGTACAGGCGGTCATATATTCCCTGCCGTATCCATCGCAAACGCCATCAAGGCCAAGCGCCCTGATGCCAAGATTTTGTTTGTAGGAGCACTCGGCAGAATGGAAATGCAGCGTGTCCCTGCAGCAGGTTATGAAATCAAAGGATTGCCTATCTGCGGTTTTGACAGAAAGCACCTGCTCAAGAACATCGCCGTGCTCTTCAAGATCTGGAAGAGCCAGCACATGGCAAAGAGCATCATCAGGAATTTCAAGCCGATGGCGGCTGTAGGCGTGGGCGGATATGCCAGCGGACCTACTCTCAACGTTTGCGCCAGCAAAGGTATTCCATGCCTCATCCAGGAACAGAACTCATACGCAGGTGTGACCAACAAGCTCCTGGCAAAGAAGGCAGAAAAGATATGCGTGGCTTACGAAGGAATGGAACGTTTCTTCCCAGCCGACAAGATTATCATGACGGGAAACCCAGTGCGACAGAACGTGCTGGAGACTACCATCACCAAGGAAGAGGCAAGAAAGCAGTTTGGACTCGACCCTGAAAAGAAAACCATCCTGCTCGTGGGCGGAAGCCTCGGAGCAAGAACCATCAACGAGAGCGTGCTGCAGCACCTGGACCTGGTGAAGGAAAGCGGCGTGCAGTTTATCTGGCAGACAGGTAAGTACTACAACGCAGCCATCATGGAGCAGATGAAAGGCAAGGAATTGCCAATGCTCAAGGTTACCGACTTCATCAGCGACATGGGTGCAGCCTACAAGGCAGCCGACCTGGTTATCAGCCGTGCCGGTGCCAGCAGCATCAGCGAGTTCTGCCTCATCGGCAAGCCGGTAATCCTGGTTCCTAGCCCTAACGTGGCAGAAGACCACCAGACCAAGAACGCCATGGCACTGGTGAACAAGGATGCTGCCATCTACGTGAAGGATGCCAAGGCACCAGAGGTATTGCTGAAAAAGGCAGTAGATACAGTGAAGGACGAAGCCAAGCTCGCCTCACTCTGTGAGAACATCAAGAAATTAGGTTTAAAGAACTCTGCCGACGTCATCGCCGACGAAGTCATCAAATTAGCAACAAAGTAATGGAAATCAAAGATATCAAAGCTGTTTATTTTGTAGGTGCCGGCGGTATCGGCATGAGCGCCATCGCCAGATACTTCCTCAGCAAGAAGTTGGTAGTAGCAGGATACGACAAGACTCCTTCCAAGCTCACCCATGAGCTGGAGAAAGAGGGCATGCTCATCCACTACGAGGAGAACGTAGACCTCATCCCTGAGGCCTGCAAGGATGCCAAGAGCACCCTGGTGATTTACACACCAGCTATCCCAGCAGAGCACAAGGAGCTGGTTTTCTTCCATGAAAACGGCTTCACCATCGAGAAGCGTGCTCAGGTACTGGGCACACTGACCCGTACACACAAGGGCTTGTGCGTAGCCGGCACACACGGCAAGACTTCAACATCTACCATGTGCGCCCACATCATGCACCAGAGCCATGTAGATTGCAATGCCTTCCTGGGTGGAATTTCCAAGAATTACGGCACCAACTACATCCTCTCTGACAAGAGCGACTACGTAGTAATCGAGGCAGATGAGTTCGACCGCAGCTTCCACTGGTTGCGCCCATGGATGAGCGTCATCACATCTACCGACCCAGACCACCTCGACATCTACGGCACCAAGGAGGCTTATCTGGAAAGCTTCCGCCACTACACAGAATTGATCCAGCCGGGCGGTGCCCTCATCATCCACAAAGACCTGGAGATGAAGCAGCACGTGCAGGACGGCGTCAAGATATACGAATACAGCCAGGACGAAGGCGACTTCCACGCAGAGAACATCAAGATAGAGAATGGCGGAATCACATTCGACTTCATCTCTCCTATCGAGAACGTAACAGGCGTGGAACTCGGACAGCCTGTGCCAATCAACATCACCAACGGTGTGGCTGCAATGGCAATGGCACAGTTGAATGGCTGCACAGCCGATGAGCTGCGCAATGGAATGAAGACATACGGAGGTGTGGACCGCCGCTTCGACTTCAAGATCAAGAACGACAAGCTCGTATTCCTCTCCGACTACGCTCATCACCCAAAAGAGATTTACCAAAGTGCGAAGAGCATCCGTGAGCTATACAAAGATCGCAAGATTACTGCCATCTTCCAGCCACACCTCTATACCCGCACCCGTGACTTCTACAAGGACTTTGCCAACAGCCTGAGTCTTCTCGATGAAGTCATCCTCTGCGACATCTATCCAGCCCGTGAGCAGCCTATCCCAGGTGTAACCTCCAAGCTCATCTACGACAACCTGAAACCAGGCGTAGAGAAGAGCATGATACACAAGGAAGACGTACTCGACCTGGTGAAGAACCGAGACTTCGACGTACTCGTCATCCTGGGAGCCGGCGACCTGGACAACTATGTTCCTCAAATAACAGAAATATTAGAAAAGAAGTAAATGCATATCAATTGGCAGAAAACCATCATCATCACCCTAGACGTGGCATTGGCCACCTACCTGGGTTTCGCTTTCACCAAGTTTAACAAACCTGATGAAAAGAACCTGGTGTGCACCAAGGTGAACATCAACATACAGGATGAGATGACCAACGGTTTTCTGAATGCAAAGGAAATCAAGAAGAGACTGGAGATGAAGAAGCTCTACCCCCTGGAGAAGCCACTCAGCCAAGTGAACTCCAGGATGATAGAGGAGGCACTGAAAACCAGTCCCTTCGTGAAGACCGCAGAATGCTACAAGACCCAGGAAGGTCTGGTAGATATCTATCTCACCCAGCGCATGCCAATTGTTAGAATCAAGAGCATCAACAACGAGGACTACTATGTAGATGATCATTATCAGATCATGCCGAACACCAACTATACGAGCGACATCATCATCGCCACGGGCAACATCAACAAATGGTACGCTCAGAAGTATATCTCACTGGTGAGCAAGACTCTGATGACGAACAATCTTTGGAGAAATCAGATTGAGCAGATCAACGTACTGCCCAACAGGGGCATCGAACTAGTTCCCCGGGTAGGAAACCACATTATATATATAGGTAACCTGCCCGAGAGCAACATCATCAGCAAAAGAGAAAAGGACGTAGAAGCGTTCATCAACAAAAAGATGGACCGATTGGAGAAATTCTACAAATATGGACTATCTCAGGCTGGCTGGAACAAATACTCATACATCAATATCGAGTTTGACAACCAGATTATTTGCAAAAAGCATCATAACAGCTAATTTAAGGTTAAATAGAAACAGAAAAAGATAATATATAAGGACTATGCCAAAGGAATTTATTGTAGCTATCGAGCTTGGCTCATCTAAGATGACAGGTATAGCAGGTCAGAAGAATTTGGACGGCAGCATCACCGTACTTGCTGTCGTTCAGGAGAATTCATCTTCTTGCATCAGAAAGGGTGTTATCTATAACATCGACAAGACGGGGCAGTGCCTCATCAGCATCATCAAGAAGTTGAAGAATATTCTCCAGCAAGACATCACCCAGGTATACGTGGGTGTAGGCGGCAGATCTATCAGAAGTCTGAAAAACGTCATCGTGAAGGATCTGCCTGGAGCTTCCATCATCTCGCAAGACATGATCAACGAGCTCATGGACATCAACCGCAACATGACGTATCCAGACCAGGAGATTCTGGATGCAGCAACCCAGGAATACAAGATAGACAACCAGTATCAGATAGACCCTGTAGGCATACAGTGCAATCATCTGGAGGGTATCTTCCTGAACATACTCTGGCGCAAGAACTTCTACAACAACATCAACACTTGCTTCGAAAACGCCAATATCTCTATTGCAGAGATGTACTTGGCTCCTTTGGCTATGGCAGACAGTGTCCTTACTGACTCTGAGAAGCGTGCAGGATGTATGCTCGTAGATCTGGGTGCTGATACAACGACCGTATCCGTATATTATAAAGGTATATTGCGCCATCTCTCTGTCATTCCATTGGGCGGCAACAACATCACCAAGGATCTGACTTGCCTGCAGCTTGAGGAAGCTGACGCAGAGAAGATGAAACTGAAATACGCCAAGGCATACACCGACATCGCCAATATGGACCAGGCACTTCTCTATCCTGTAGATAAGGACAGAAGCGTGGAGAGCAAGAAGTTCATCGAAATCGTAGAGGCTCGCGTTGAGGAAATCGTGGAGAATGCCTGGTTCCAGGTTCCTGCGGAATTCTCAGACAAGCTGATGGGCGGCATCGTATTGACCGGTGGTGGCAGCAACATGCCGGAAATCGACAAGGTATTCAAGAACCATACGCATATTGACAAGGTGCGCATTGCCAAGTTCGTTACCCAGACCATCAATTCGAAGGACCAGAAGATCAACAGCCGCAACGGTATGATGAACACCATCCTGGGACTCCTGGCCAAGGGCGACATGAACTGTGCCGGCAACGAATTCGGACAGGATCTCTTCGACAATCTCGACAACCACACTTCTACCGTTGATACCCACAGAACTACACGCAACCCTAACGACACCACAGGTTTGGGCGTAGTTCAGACAGAGGAAATCAAGAAGAAGGCAGAGGAAGAGGCTCGCCGCAAGAAGGAACAGGAGGAAGAGGAAGCAAGACGCCTGGCTGAGATTGAAGCCGAGGAAGAAGCCAAGCGCAGAAAGGAGAACAGCCTCGTCCACAAGTTTATGAGAGGATTCAAGAAATTCGTCAAGGATACCATCTCAGAGGAAGAATAAGAAAGAATAACATTTTAGAATTATACTATTATGCTAGATAACGGAAATACTCCACATATTCTGGACTTTGGAGAGCCAGAAAAAGAAAACAGCATCATCAAGGTGATTGGTGTGGGTGGTGGCGGCGGTAACGCCGTAAACCACATGTATCGTGAGGGCATCCACGACGTAAGCTTCGTATTGTGCAACACGGACAATCAGGCACTCAACGATTCTCCTGTACCTGTCCATCTGCAGTTGGGTAAGGAAGGATTGGGAGCTGGCAACAAGCCTGCCAAGGCACGCCAGGCAGCAGAGGAAACCCTGGAAGAAATCAAGCACATGCTCAACGACGGAACCAAGATGGCTTTCATCACCGCAGGTATGGGTGGTGGTACCGGAACGGGTGCTGCCCCAGTCATTGCCCGCGTGAGCAAGGAACTGGGTATCCTGACCGTAGGTATCGTTACCATCCCATTCCGCTTCGAAGGTCCAAAGAAGATAGACCAGGCGCTGGATGGCGTTGAGGAAATGTCAAAGCACGTTGATGCCCTGCTGGTTATCAACAACGAGCGACTTCGCCAGATTTATCCAGACCTCGCCGTGCTCGATGCATTCGGCAAGGCGGATGACACCCTGAGCGTAGCTGCCAAGAGTATCGCAGAAATCATCACCGTTCACGGACTCATCAACCTCGACTTCAACGACGTGAAGACCGTTTTGAAGGATGGTGGCGTTGCCATCATGAGTACAGGTTACGGAGAAGGAGAAGGTCGTGTGAAGAAGGCTATCGAAGATGCCTTGAATTCACCATTGCTCAACGACAACGACGTATTCAACTCTAAGAAGATTCTGCTGAGCATCGCATTCGCCAGCGAGAAGAAGGACAACCCTGGTTTGACCATGGATGAGATGAACGACGTGAACGACTTCATGGAGAAATTCGGCGAGGACTTCGAGCTGAAGTGGGGACTTGCCATCGATCCAGAGCTGGGCAGCCGAGTAAAGGTAACCGTACTGGCTACCGGTTTCGGACTCGAAGACGTGGAGGGCATGAACCGCCACATCAAGAAGCATACGGAGGAGGAAGCCCGCCGCATGGCAGAAGAGGAAGAGACAAGAGCCGAGCGCCAGAACCGAAGAGAGCGCTACTATGGTTCAGACGGCAACTCTACGCAGTATAAGCGTCATCCACACATCTTCCTGTTCCGTCCTGAGGATCTGGACAACGAGGATGTAATCCTGCAGGTAGAGAATACTCCTACCTACAAGCGTACACGCCAGACTCTGGAAGACATCCGCAACCTGGCTTCAGGCAATGTGGAAGTGGAAGAGGCTAAGAAAAAAGACGATAACGACTCTATTCAGGGAGTTATCAGCTTCGCCTAACTGCCCTATCTCATGATGAAGCCTCCCCCCTCATCCCCTTGCCACAAGGAAAGGGGAAAGGGGGAAAGACTAGGCAAAGAGTTCCTTCAGAACAGAAAAGCTTTTCAGTTCCGGGAATCCCGGAACATGAATCTTATAATATTGCAATATCACCTCTATACAGCGGTTCCGATCCATTCGGGACATTGTATAGAGGTGCATTGTTTCATAGCTCAGCCTGAACAGGCTTACCATACGCAGGGAATCCTCCTTATTTAAATAATGTGTATGCGTAGGCACGAAGGAAACAAAGCGGCCCTCCTCCAAGTCAAAGTAATCGCCCGTGACTCCACTTTCCAGATTCGGTGAGAAGCCCAGGAAGAAGGTAAGGCGAACCATGAAGACGATGTGAAAGTTGGCAAAGCCCTCTCTGGCACGGTCGAGCCACAAGACACTTTCCTCGATAAACGAGAATAAAGGCATGTTAGCCTGTTCGTTGCGGGTAGCCTGCCCCAGGAGTTCAGCAAGAAACATCGACATAGCCAACTTAAACGGCGAGAAGGGAATATCCACGAATGGAGAGGAGATGGCAACATCCCTGATTCGTTGCAGACTTGCTTTCGGACGATGGTCAAACTCCAGGTTCAGCAACATCAGGGGCTGGAACAACTGTCGCTTCATCTTCGACTTGGAAGATTTGGGAATTTTAACCATAAAAGAGAGTCTGCCCAACTTTTCCGTGAAGAAATCCACGATAAGCTGTGCATCACCATATTTAATCGTTTGCAGCACAATGGCTCTAGTTTTTACTTCCATTTTGTCTATAATTGTTTAAAAACAGGGCAAAATTACAAAAAAACAAGCATTTAGCGAAAATTTTCCCGAAAAAATTTGTGAGATTCGAAAAAAAGTAGTAACTTTGCACCCGCAAATAAGCAATGGTCCCTTCGTCTATCGGTTAGGACGAGAGATTTTCATTCTCTAAAGAGCAGTTCGACTCTGCTAGGGACTACAAACATTATAAAGAATAAAAAAATATAAACATAGAGATGGCAAATCACAAATCATCAATCAAGAGAATCCGTCAGGACAAGAAGAAGGCTTTGCATAACAAGTACTATGCAAAGACTATGCGCAATGCCGTTCGCAAGTTGCGCAACATGTCTGACAAGGAGGAGGCTGCAAAGCTTTATCCTACAGTTCAGAAGCTTTTAGACAAGTTGGCTAAGATCAACGTTATTCATGAGAACAAGGCTGCTAACTTGAAGTCTGGTCTTACTCAGCACATCGCAAAGTTGGCCTAACTTATAAGTCAAAGCAAAAGACATAAATAAGGCTGCATTCCTTTCAAGAGGATTGCAGCCTTATTCTTGTTTTCCAAAGTATGTTTTCCTTCCCTATTTTGTTATCGGAAACAGCACGTTTTACCCTCTTTTTTCCCCTATTTCTTCTACATATTTGAAAACTTCACGTTTTCTTGTTTTTTTCGCTATTTTTCACAAAGAAAACCTTCTGAATCTCAGCTTTTTTTAGTATCTTTGCACGGAAATAAGACAATTCTAAAAATGGCAGAAAATCAAAACAACGCAAATAATTACTCTGCGAGTAACATCCAGGTCCTCGAAGGCTTAGAGGCTGTTCGCAAACGTCCGGCGATGTATATTGGTGACATCTCCGAAAAGGGTCTTCATCACTTGGTAAACGAAACTGTAGACAACTCTATTGACGAAGCAATGGCGGGCTACTGTACCGACATCGAAGTTACCATCAACGAAGACAACTCTATCACCGTAGAAGATAATGGTCGTGGTATCCCTGTGGATATGCACGAGAAACTACATAAATCAGCCCTCGAAGTCGTTATGACCGTGCTTCACGCAGGTGGTAAGTTCGACAAGGGTTCTTACAAGGTATCTGGCGGTTTACATGGTGTGGGTGTAAGTTGTGTGAATGCACTTTCTACCCACATGTTGTCACAGGTGTTCCGTGGCGGCAAGATCTACCAGCAGGAATATGAGAAGGGTAAGCCTCTCTATCCTGTCAAGGTGGTAGGCGAGACCAACAAGCGCGGTACACGCCAGCAGTTCTGGCCAGACCCAACCATCTTCACCCACACAGTCTATAAGTGGGACATCATCGCCAACCGTATGCGCGAGTTGGCATTCCTCAACGCAGGTATCAAGATTACCTTGAAAGATCTGCGCCCAGACGAGGAAGGCAAGACCAAGGAGCAAGTATTCCATGCCAAGGACGGTTTGAAGGAATTCGTCCGCTACGTAGATCGCCATCGCACTCACCTCTTCGACGACGTCATCTATCTGAAGACAGAGAAGCAGGGTATTCCTATCGAGATTGCCGTGATGTACAACACAGACTATTCAGAGAACATCCACTCATACGTGAACAACATCAACACCATCGAGGGTGGTACCCACCTGACAGGTTTCCGCATGGCGTTGACCCGTACCTTGAAGGCTTACGCAGAAGCCGACCCAACTATCTCTAAGCAGATAGAGAAGGCAAAGGTAGAGATTGCACCAGAAGACTTCCGCGAGGGTCTCACTGCAGTGATCTCCATCAAGGTGGCAGAACCTCAGTTTGAGGGACAGACCAAGACCAAGCTCGGCAACAGCGAGGTGCAGGGTGCCGTTCAGCAGGCTGTGAACGAGGCTTTGTCTGATTACCTGGAGGAGCATCCAGACGAGGCTAAGCGCATCTGCGAGAAGGTGGTATTGGCTGCAACAGCACGTATCGCTGCCCGCAAGGCACGCGAGAGCGTACAGCGCAAGAACTTCATGACTGGTGGAGGTCTGCCTGGTAAGCTCGCCGACTGCTCTATGAAGGATCCTAAGGAATGCGAAATCTTCCTCGTCGAGGGTGATTCCGCTGGTGGTTCAGCCAAGCAGGGCCGCGACCGTTTCCGCCAGGCTATCCTCCCATTGCGTGGTAAGATTCTGAACGTAGAGAAGGTTCAGTGGCATAAGGTCTTCGAGGCAGAGTCTGTCATGAACATCATCCAGAGTATTGGTGTCCGCTTCGGTGTGGATGGCGAAGATAGCAAGGAGGCAAACACAGACAAGTTGCGCTACGACAAGATTATCATCATGACCGATGCCGACGTCGATGGTTCTCACATCGACACATTGATTATGACACTCTTCTATCGTTTCATGCCAAAGGTTATTGAAGAAGGCCATCTGTATATCGCTACCCCACCACTCTACAAGTGTACTTATCGCAGCAAGGTAAGCGAGTATTGCTATACAGAGCAGCAGCGCCAGGCATTCATCGACAAGTATGGAGATGGATTAGAAGACAAGAATATCCACACCCAGCGATACAAAGGTTTGGGTGAGATGAACCCAGAGCAGCTTTGGGAAACCACCATGGACCCTTCTACACGCCTGCTCAAGCAGGTGACCATTGAGAATGCAGCTCAGGCAGACGAGATCTTCTCTATGCTGATGGGCGACGACGTGGAGCCACGCCGTGAGTTCATCGAGCAGAACGCTACTTACGCCAATATCGACGCTTAAAGTTAACACGAACATATTGGGGGCAGACTCAACAGGAGTCTTCCCCCTTTTTTAGGTTGCTGCCCTCCAAGGAACCGCAACCCCAGGCATCATATTTTAACAACTAACAAAACAGGATTTATGAAGCATCTGCTTTTCACGTTTGCACTGGCTGCCTCAGGCATTCTGAGCAACCAGGCGGCAACAGTAAGTAAAGGGCCACTGCCCAACAAGCTGTGGTACAACAAGCCTGCATACGCCTTCGAAGAGTCACTGCCGCTAGGCAATGGCAAACTGGGTGCGCTGGTTTACGGTGGAGCCAACAACGACTCCATCCAGCTCAACGACATCACCCTTTGGACGGGCGTGCCTGTGAATCCCAACGAAGGTGGCGAAGCCTACAAGTGGATTCCGAAAATCAGAGAGGCGCTGTTCAAGGAGGATTACAAGACCGCTGATTCCCTGCAACACTATGTGCAAGGCCATAACTCGGAGTTCTATCAGCCACTGGGCATGATCAACATCAAAGACTGCAACCAGGGCGAGTTTACGGATTATTACCGCGAACTGAGCCTCGACAATTCCCTGGCTACTGTTCGTTACAGGCGCAACGGCATCCAATACACCAAAGAGTATTTCGCTTCTCATCCCGATAAGATGATTGCCATCAAGCTGAGTGCCTCCCAAAAGAGAGCAATCAACAGCGACATCTCACTCACCTCCCTCATCCCCCATCAGGTGAAAGCATCCAGAGGACAGCTCACCATGACGGGACATGTTCTCGGAGATGAAGCCAACAGTACGCATTACTGTGCCATGCTTCAGGTAAAGAACACCGACGGAAAGGTGTGGGCAAGCGATTCCGTACTCCATCTGAAGGATGTGAGCGAGGCTATCATCTATCTCATCAACGAAACAAGTTACAACGGCTTCGACAAGCATCCCGTGAAGGAAGGAGCTCCATACATCGAGAACATAGCCGATGATGCCTGGCATCTCGCCAACTTTACATACGGCGAATTCAAGCAGCGCCACATCGCTGACTATAAGAAACTCTTTGATAGAGTAAGCTTGAGCCTGAAAGGAGCCAAGTTTGATGCCACCCGCCCTACCGACAGACAGTTGCTCGCCTACAGTGACAACCACGAGAGCAATCCTTACCTGGAACAGCTCTATTTCCAGTATGGCAGATACCTGCTCATCAGCAGCAGTAGAACCAAGGGCGTGCCAGCCAACCTGCAGGGACTCTGGGCACCAGCCCTCTATTCGCCATGGCGCGGCAACTATACCATCAACATCAACCTGGAAGAGAATTACTGGCCGGCAGAAGTCACCAACCTCCCAGAACTGGTTGCCCCGGTAGACGGATTGGTTGAAGGCATGTCGGTGACAGGCCGACACAATGCCCAGCACTTCTATGGCATCGATAAGGGATGGTGCGCCGGACACAATACAGACGCCTGGGCGATGAGCAATCCTGTGGGAACCGGAAACGAGAGTCCACAATGGAGCAACTGGGCGATGGGTGGAGCCTGGCTCGTAGAAACCCTTTGGGATCACTACGACTATACCCGCGATACAGAATATCTTCGCACCACCGCCTACCCGCTGATGAAGGGTGCAGCCGACTTCCTGCTTGCGTGGCTCATCCCGAACCCACACAACCCCAACGAGCTGATTACCGCCCCTTGCACATCGCCAGAGGCTGACTACATCACCGATAAGGGCTACCGTGGCAGCAGTTTCTATGGTGGAACCGCCGACCTTGCTATCATCCGCGAGCTCTTCAAGAACACCATCAAGGGAGCCAAAGCCCTGGGCATCGACAGCGATTATCAGCAGCAGTTGCAAGCAGCTCTTAATCGTCTGCGCCCTTACCACATCGGCAAGCGAGGCAATCTGCTGGAATGGTATCACGATTGGGACGACCAGGATTGGCATCATCGACACCAGTCGCACCTGCTCGGACTCTATCCGTTCCATCAGATTTCGGTAGATAAGACTCCGGAGCTTGCTGCTGCCGCAACCAAGACTCTGGAAATCAAGGGCGATAACTCCACCGGTTGGAGTACAGGCTGGAGAATCAATCTTTGGGCTCGTCTGCATCGTGCCGACAAAGCTTACCAGATATACCGCAAGCTGCTCACCTACGTAAGCCCAGAAGTTTACAAGGACAGCAAGCACCGCAGCGGTGGCACCTACCCTAACCTCTTTGATGCCCATCCACCTTTCCAGATTGATGGCAACTTCGGAGGCACAGCAGGTGTATGCGAAATGCTGATGCAATGCGACGGCGAGACGATGGACTTGCTCCCTGCCCTTCCGCAGGAATGGAAGGCAGGCGAGATGAAAGGTCTGAAAGCCCGTGGCAACTATGGCGTTTCGCTTGCCTGGAACAATGGCAAGCTGACCTGCGCCACCATCACCAGCAAGAACGAGGGAAATCTTTCTGTCAACTACAACGGTAAGCAGAAAGTCCTCTCCTTCAAGGCTGGAGAAACAAAGATTATCAAATAACAAGAATCACATCGGTTTTAAGAAACTGGATTAAAAGACAGAAACAAAGCAATGAGATATTTAACTACTCTCATCTTTTCAATACTCTGGGTACTGAGCTCCCATGCACAGGAGTTCGGTACCCATTGGATTTCGTATCCCCTTCCCAGTGACTCTGCCGAAGTATTATTCCGACAGCGTTATCTTCTGGAAGGTCGCCCCCTGCAGGCATCGCTCAGCATTGCCAGCACAGGAAGCTACCGCCTCTATGTAAACGAAAGAAACGTAACCCGAAGCGTGAAGTTTGACGGCATCAAGGACAGCACCTTGCTCAACCGCACCATCGACATCACGAAATATCTGCGAAGCGGCGAGAACGTCATTGCCGTATGGTATTCGCCGGAAGGCAAACCGAGTCACGGCAAACAGCTTTCATTGGAGTTTTACGGATGGAATCAAGACACCACCTCATTCTATCATCAGGCAGACGGAAAATGGTACTGCCGACAGTTGAGAGACTGCACCCATGGCACCATCGAACGCTTTGACGGAAGAACCAACACGCTGGCATGGAAATCGGAAGAATATGAGCCCTACGGCTGGATTCATCCCACAGGAAGTATGGATTTAGCAGAAAGCGAAGACAAACCAGATGGTCAACCTCGCCAAGAAGACAAAGGATATAAGGAATACAAAGACTACAAGGTTTTCAAGGCAGAGAACACATTATATAATGTATTGGAACCTGTATGTACGTTTACAGATTCCCTGGGTGGTTACAACATCGACTTCGGTCGCCCTTTCCATGGCACCATCCGCCTCACTCTGCGAGATGCCCACAGAGGCGCCAAGCTGCACATCAATGGTTATCAATACATTTGCAACGGGGAATTGGATGAACAGGCCTTCTTCCGTTTCAAATTTCAGAACAGAAGAATCTATACGATTACCTGGAACGGAAGATTCAAAAAGAGCGATATAGTCCATATTGAAGGATTAGAGATTTCGGAATAAGCCCAAGAGCTTTTCGAAATCTCTTTTTTTATTAATCTTCCAAGTCGGCAAGCAATTGCTCTGCCACTTCGCAAAGCTCACCATACCATTCCTTACCGAACTTCTCAATCAGCGGACCTTCCAGGAACTTATAAACCGGAAGATTCAACTCCTCACCCTTCTTGATGGCATCCTTACAGATGCGCCACTTGTTATAGTTGATGCCATACACCTCGTTGCCGAAATCCTTGGCACGGATAGGGTACAAGGCACAGGAGATTGGCTTCTTGAACTTCGACTTGCCTTCGCGATAAGCACGTTCCAGGGCACAGAGGCAACAATTCGGAATTGTATGTCCATCTTCCAAGTCTTTCAAATCCTGGTAGCAGGTAAACACACAATCCTTACCGTTCACGATGCTCGTTACCAAATCGCCTTCAATATCGGTATAAGCCACACCCTGCTTATCAATGATAGCTTGGGCAGAAGCCGAGAGATCATCCCAAACCACATCGAGCGCATCCTCTATCTCCATGATTTCATCCAGGGTAACAGGAGCTCCCGCATCGCCTTCGATGCAGCACTCACCCTTGCAGGCATCAAGGTCGCAACAGAATTTTTCGGTGATAATATCAGGTGAAACCAACACGTTGCCCACCTGCAGAATACGCAGTTCGTCTTTCTTCATAATGTTTCTTGAGATGAATAAATATCTTTGAGATAGCCTACCATTGGATAGGCGCAATTCCGTTCTGCTGCAGATACGCATTGCAGCGGGAGAAATGATGATTGCCAAACCATCCGCCACGGTTGGCAGATAATGGCGAAGGATGCACACTTTCCAATATCAGGTGCTTGCTCGTATCGATGAGCTTTGCCTTGCTTCGGGCATAACCGCCCCAAAGAATAAACACCAGGTGTTCCTTATCCTTGCTGAGCGCCTGGATAGCGGCATCTGTGAATTGCTCCCAGCCCTTGCGCTGATGGCTCGCTGCCTGATGGGCACGAACGGTAAGCGTGGCGTTGAGCAACAAGACTCCCTGCTTTGCCCAGCGGGTCAAATCGCCCGTGGCTGGCATCGGAGTGCCGAGATCCATCTGAATCTCCTTGAATATATTAATCAATGATGGTGGGAAAGTGATTCCGTCCGGCACAGAGAAACTCAGTCCCATCGCCTGACCCGGCTCATGGTATGGATCCTGTCCGATAATCACTACCTTCACATCATCAAAAGGACAGAGATTGAAGGCATTGAAAATCAAGCGGCCAGGAGGATAACAGGGCGTACGCAGGTATTCCTCTTTCACGAAGTTTGTGAGGTCAACAAAATACTGCTTGTCAAACTCTTCTCCTATATGTTGTCTCCAACTTTCTTCTATCTTTACGTCCATGATGTTTTAAGTTAAAGAAGTCAAGGCTCCAAAAAGCCTTGACTTCCGAAATTATTATTAGTCAATAATCAAGTTCTCACCTGTCATATCAGCTGGCTGCTCCAAGCCCATAATGTGGAGGATAGAAGGAGCAACGTCTGCCAAACGGCCATCCTTAACGGTAGCTGAGTTGTTGTCAGTTACGTAGATGAATGGAACTGGGTTCAAAGAGTGAGCGGTGTTTGGTGTACCGTCCTCGTTGATAGCGTGGTCTGCATTACCGTGGTCAGCGATGATGATAGCCTCATAATCGTTAGCCTTGGCAGCCTCGATAACGTCCTTTACGCAGTTGTCAACAGCGTGAACAGCCTTAGCGATAGCGTTGTAGATACCAGTGTGACCTACCATATCACCATTAGCGAAGTTTACAACGATGAAGTCGTACTCCTGAGTGTTGATAGCACCAACCAACTTATCCTTTACCTCGTAAGCGCTCATCTCTGGCTTCAGGTCGTATGTAGCTACCTTTGGAGAAGGAACCAGGATACGGTCTTCGCCCTCGTATGGAGTCTCACGACCACCATTGAAGAAGAATGTTACGTGAGCATACTTCTCTGTCTCTGCAGTGTGGAGCTGCTTCTTGCCCTGTGCGCTCAAGTACTCACCGAGAGTGTTCATTACGTTCTCCTTAGGGAAGAGGATGTGAACACCCTGGAAGCTTGCATCGTATGGAGTCATGCAGTAGTACTGCAAGTCCTTGATGGTGTGCATGCCTTCCTCTGGCATATCCTGCTGAGTCAATACCTGTGTCAACTCCTTGGCACGGTCGTTACGGTAGTTGATGAAGATAACAACATCACCCTCCTGGATAGTACCGTCAACCTTAGAGTTATTGATTGGCTTGATGAACTCGTCTGTTACGTCCTCATCATAGCTCTCCTGCATTGCCTTCACCATATCGTCAGCCTGCTTACCCTTACCCTCAACGAGCAAGTCGTATGCTTCCTTCACACGGTTCCAGCGCTTGTCACGGTCCATAGCATAGAAACGACCTACGATGCTTGCGATGTGTGCACCATTCTTGTCGCAGCAAGCCTGCACCTCCTCGATGAAGCCCTTACCGCTCTTAGGGTCTGTATCACGACCATCCATGAAGCAGTGAACGTATGTCTCCTTCAAACCATATTCCTTACCAATCTCAATCAACTTGAAGAGGTGATCCAAAGAAGAGTGAACACCACCGGTAGAAGTCAAGCCCATCAAGTGGAGCTTCTTACCTGTCTTCTGAGCATAGCTGTAAGCGTTGATGATCTCCTGATTCTTCAAGATGTCACCGCTCTCGCAAGCCTTGTTAATCTTAACGAGGTCCTGATATACCACACGACCAGCACCGATGTTGAGGTGACCTACCTCTGAGTTACCCATCTGACCGTTAGGAAGACCTACGTCCTCGCCACAAGTCTGGAGAGTAGAATGTGCTGAAACTGCTGTCAAATAATCGAGATAAGGAGTTGGAGTCTTGAAGATAACATCACCCTTATCATGCTTACCGATTCCCCATCCGTCGAGAATCATTAAAAGAGCTTTTTTTGCCATAATTACATAAAATGATTTAAATTCGAATTTCGACTGCAAAAGTACATAAAAAAGGGCGAATTGCAAAACAATTCACCCTATATTTAATTATATTTATCATGCTTCAGGGCGACACCAAAGCCCTTTTTCGGAAAAGTGTAGTTTTATATAGTCGAAATCATCAGAAAAGTGTATTTTTCTAGTGCCATTTTATAGGAAAAGTGTATTTTTATTTGGTTATTTCATAGGAAAAGTGTATTTTTGCAGTGCTAATTTTAAAGGAAAAGTGTGATTATGCTGTACAGAAAGATAGAAACATATATCGTAAACCACTTACAATCAAGGTCTGACAAGATTTTGGTTATTGACGGAGCACGCCAAATAGGCAAGTCGTATATCATTAGAGAAGTAGGAAAGAAACTATTTCCCAACTTTATTGAGATAAATATGGAGACTGACAAGGTGGGAGACAGAACCTTTGCTGATGCCAAGACGGTAGACGACTTTTATATGGCTTTGAGCATTGTGGCAGGTGATAGGATGAAAGAAAAAAACAACACATTGGTGTTTATCGATGAGATTCAAGCCTACGACCATCTGCTTACTCTGCTCAAGTTCTTGCGCGAAGACAATAAGTTCACTTACATTTGCAGCGGTTCACTCTTGGGAGTAACACTCAAGACCACCTCTTCCATCCCTTTAGGCAGCATAGAAATCAAGCACATGTATCCTCTGGATTTCGAGGAATTTCTGATTGCCAATGGAGTGGGACAACTTGTACTTGACACGATGCGCAAGAAGTTTGCCGAGCGTAGCAGCATGCCTGAAGCTATTCATAACAAGTTGCTGGATCTCTTCAAGAAGTATCTCTTGGTGGGAGGTTTACCAGATGCAGTCAATGAATTCGTTGCAACTAAGAACATCACCGCCATCCGAAAAATACAAGATAATATCCATCACCTGTATGGGGTGGATGCGGCTAGATATGAGGAGATACACAATCGCTTGAAGATTCAGCGCATCTATGGCATGGTGCCTTCCAATCTTGAAAACAAGAAGAAGCGCATTGTGGCTAAAAACATCGAGAACAAGCAGGGCAAGCGTATGAGTGATTATCTGGAGGAGTTTGATTACCTCACCTCTTCCGGTATCACGCTAGAGGTAAAAGCCATCAGCAAGCCTAGCTTCCCATTGATAGAGAATAGTGGCAAGAATCTGCTCAAACTCTATATGAATGATGTGGGCATCCTGACCAATATATTCTTTGGCACTAACATCAAGACAGTGCTGGATGACATCGCCAGCATCAACCTTGGTTCTGTGTATGAGACGGTAGTGGCGCAGGAGCTGAAAGCCCATGGCTTCAACCTTTATTATTATGACAACAAGAAAATTGGTGAGGTAGATTACTTGATAGATGACCGTCCTCATCTTTCCGTTCTGCCGATAGAAGTGAAGTCCGGCAAGGACTATCAAGTGCATAGTGCCCTAGACAAGTTCTTGAAGATTAAGGAATACAACATCCATGAAGCCTTCGTCCTCTCCAATGCCCAACAGGTGGAAGTGAAGGACGGCATTACTTATCTCCCTATATATTATATAATGTGTATAGAGGCAGAAGATCCTGATAAAGACATATATTTATAAGAGAACTGATACACATACTATAAGAGTAAAGCAAATATCATAGGTTCTTTAGGGATTTTGAGTTTTTAGTTCATTTTTATTTGGAACATAACATTATTTTTTGTATCTTTGCAACTGATAATATTTTGTTATTATCCCAACGATTATGCAAGAAACGAATAATATATTAGCAATATTAGACAGCTACCTCCACGACAATCCTGATGAGATTGCAAAGGAGATGGCAAACGACTTCAGAAAACGAAGAATAGAAAAGAATCTGACACGTGAGCAAGTGGCAGACAAGTCAGGCGTTGCCGTCAGCAACATCACCAGATTCGAGCAAAAGGGCCTCATCTCCCTCAAAAATCTGATAGGTATCGCCATAGCTTTGGAATACACATCAGAAATCAAGAACGTCTTCTCGCAACCCAAGTACTCCACCATGGAGGAGTTGCAACAGATAAAAAGAAACGCTAACAAGAAAAAGGCTTACAGACAATGAAACATATAGAATCTTTAGCCGTGAAATATCACCAGGATAAAGTCGGCACATGGGAAAGCAAGAGTATCATTATAATGAGATAGCCGAGAAATCTACGAAGAGTTATCTTTACAGATTAATTGTGGTGAAAGATAGCGTGATTTTACCAAAAAGTGCTTATAATAGCCCAAAAGTCATTTTTTTTAGGACTTTTGGGCTATTATAAGCACTTTCAGGGGCGTTTTGTGCGCCATTCTGTTGGTGTTTTGCCAGTCTTCTCTTTAAAGATGCGATAGAGATAGGTGCGAGCGGAGAAGCCGCACTCGGCTGAGATAAGGTCGTTGCTATATTGGGGGAACTGGCGCATCATCGTCTTTGCTGCCTCGAAACGGATGTTGGCTAGCCAGATTCTGAAGGTGGTATCAAGACACTTGTCGAAGTATAGCGTCAGCTCCGCCCTGGTGATGCCTATGCTGTCCGATAGGGTGAGCATGTTGACGGCGGTGTCTTTATAGCCATTGCCGAGGCACCACTGTTGCAGTTTCTCTTCGATGATGGCTTTTTGCTCGTCGGTGAGAGACGGCTCTGAAGATTGATTGCCACCTTCAGTGGTTGCATCAGCCGACAGTTCGGCTTCGGAAGAGGTTACAGAAGATGCCCCCCCATTCCTGGTTTCTGCATATCTCTGGGCTACGATTCGCTCGGCTTCGTCATCAAGAAGCGACTCGGTAGGCACATAGTTGGTGCCCAGGGAGATGAAGGTGAGGGTGAAGAAGAGCAGGGCGCTGAGCACCATAGGACCTACTATTATTAATAAGGTGGTGGAAAGGATGGCGAAAGGCATTACAAGAGCGGCAAGGCAGAGGAGGATGAGGCTCACTCGGGAGTATCTCACGTAGGACTGGATGTCGTTGGCTGTCATCCTCTCCAGCATCTTCTTGCGCTTCTTCATCTCGCGGCTAACCATTACCACGTCATAGACTACGCTGGCTGCATAGAAGAGGAGCATCACGTAGAGCCACCAGCCGATGTGCTGGCTGCCGCTATGCAGATAACCGATGGCGCAGGTGAGGTAGATGGCGGCGCAGAGCACCGTACTCACAATGACCATGTGACGGCGACGGGGTTGGGTGGCCTCGACATTGTAGATGCCATAGGCGATGAGGGCGAAGCTTGGGGTATAGATCAGCATGTTGACGATGGCTCCGAGGTCATTGCCCGAAGCCCTGATTCCACCCTGTATCTGTGCGAGATACTGAAAGGCGAGCATGAAGAAAGCGATAACGATGAGCCAGCGAGAGTGCTCGTATCGCTTGTTCTCCCATTTTACGTACAAACGGCTCATCACCAGCAGGGCTGCATTAATCACCATGAAGATGAGGCAGCCAAATTGAAGCAGGTATAATGTGTTCATTGTTTCCATTCAATGTTACTATTCAATGTTTCTATTCTTTATTTTGCTGCAAAGGTACGTTTTTTATTCGACAATGCCAACAAGGGGGAGGATTTTTTCAACGTTTAGTTTTAACTTTTATCACGATGAAAGGGTCTACACACCCTTTTGTCGAGGTGTATAGACCCTTGGAACAACCGCAAAATGTAGGGTTGTAAAATATGCCTGCTACTCTATTGAGTAATTCGGCTTTTATAAAACACTATACTATGCAGGATCACAATCTTCATCAGTGAAATAGATCTTATCATAGTTTTTGGGTGGATAATTCTCTGACCCAGCTAAAAGCGTAGTAGAAGTTTCCAACTCAACTACAACCATTGATGGTTTCTGATATTTCTTTTTCATACTTATTATATTTTTTATTTTACATATTTCTTTCCATTCTTGATATAGATACCCTGGGTAGGTTCCTTGCTGAGCTTGCGACCTTGCAAGTCATATATGCCAGCTTTTGCAATGTTATCAGCCTCGTTACTGGTTATCACTTGCACGTCTTTTATACCAGTAGTCGCACCCTCGCCAATCATATCAATGCGAATAGAGCGTGACTTCGTATTCTGAGGCAAACTGGAGCCATTGCGATCACTTACCGTGAGATACCAACGTTGTGCTCCAAGAGTCGTTTCAGATTTGAGTGGTGCTATGCGACCTTGTTTGTCAAGAGCATATACTGTGACAGATGGGTCATCTTGTCCTAATCCACTTTGTGGTGTGTAGATGCCGATGAAGTCATACTTGCGAGTCATACTCATACAATCGTATTTCTTCGATTCTGCCTTATGCAATTTGGCATTACTAATGGTGATGGTCTTGCTTCCACTGTCACTGCCGCTTGTTCTTGCCACGTATGGCATGTTGGCATCGAACTCTCCAGAAGTGGCTTTCTTCACTTCGAGCACCGTCTCATAGCCACTGCCATCTTCCTTTTCATACTCATGGAAGTTATTGATGCTTGCCACGGTGATGCCGTTGTCGGTCCAATCTGTAGCTTTAGCCTCGAAAGGAACATATACAGCCTGCCACTGGTCTGCGCCAAGATAGTTGCGGGTATAGTTCAGCGTTGGGGCGGTGAAGTCCACAGGGCTGTCGTAAGCCGCATTGTCATTGATGTCAACAGGTGCGGCTGCCGTGTATGAACCGTCAGTATTAGCAGTCAGCTCCAAGTCGTTACCATCAATGTCGCAGAAGTCCTTGATGTACATGAAGTTCGCCTGGCATCGCTGGCAGGTGGAGCTATAAAGACCATCTGCCAACAGAGTCTCCGTACCCTTGTCGTGCTTGTCGTACTTCTCATTCTCCGTATTGCAGTAAATCTTCACTTGCTTGTCAACGCAGGTGCAATAGCTGTAGTATACAGTATTGCCATCTTTTGGGGTAAGCACTGGATACTCATCGCCATTCTCGCCCAACGTCTGATACCATGCCAAGGTGCTTCCTTCTGCAGGGATAGATGTAGAGCCGTTAAGTAGCCATGCCACCTCACCGCTCTTTATCTGCTGTTTGGTGAATGCCTTGACCACGTCAGCTTCAACCTTTCCGTCTTCGAAAGTCAGACTTCCGCTACCAACTATTTTAATGTTCTCAGATGAATTATTCAGCAATGCCTCCTTGTTGTAAGCTACAATGCCCTTTGCGGTTAGTGTACCATATACATTACCTATAATGATTCCTGGCTTGTCATTTGTATTCGTATTCGTCACATCTCCATAACTGAACACATTCTGGATACTGCTGTTAGCCCTCGTTTTTCCTACTATGCCACCGGCATACCAATCTGTGCTTGTAATCTTGCCATAGTTGGCGCAATCTTCGATACTTGTTCTATAAGCATCCCCTATGATTCCACCAACACGTTCATCATTGTTTTCAACGGTTCCATAATTGGTACAGCGCTTGATGTTTTTTTCAACGCTAGAACCTGCAATTCCGCCAACAAGACTTGTACCCTTCACGCTGGAGCGATTCTCGCAGTTTTCGAGATTTATTTCAGCACATCCAACAATACCGCCAGTATATTTTTGTCCTATTACAGTACAATTGTTTGTGGTTTTAATGCCCTTTATATGTGATGGAGAGTCCCCGTATGCATATCCTGCCAAGATACCAGTGTACATTGTTCTCGTGCCTGTAGTGTTCACATTCTCCACCTTGGCATTGTCAAAGATAAGGTCTTGGATAGTCGCACCGTTAGTAACGCCGAAAAGCCCCACATAGTTTTGTGCTGTCTTGATATAGAGATTGGAGATGGTATGTGCCTGACCGTCCATCTTTCCCTCCCACGTATTATTGTCATTGCCTATCGGAATCCAGCTCAAGAGTTCCTTGCCTTCTTCAGCCGCATGACAATAGTTCTTGAGGTCGATATCCGCAGTCAGCATGGCAGATGCTGACGGGTGAGCAGTTCCAGCAGTTTCGCCTTCGTCCACGATCGTTCCGTTCACATAGTCGCGGAACCAAGCCAAGTGGCAAGGTTTGACTATCAGGTACACCCCACTTTCCTGTGAAGGCTTAACAGCCACATAATGCTGGCAACGGTCGCAATAGCCATCCTCATTGTTGTCGTGTCCAAGGGCAGGATGCTCTGCGTCCGTTACATCAGTCAATTCCTTGGTCAACTGGTCATCGGAATATGTCCTAAGGCAGTCCTGACATTGCCAATATTCCTTGGTTGCCGCCTCTGTACAAGAGGCGCCTGTTGCAACGTGGTGATTTATAGTCTGTCCGTGTTGATAATTGATTGCGGAACTGGTAGGATTGTTGGTGAAACTACCTGTCACCACCTCATTGTTTTTGCAATTTAAAGTCAGATTGTCAGGATAAACCTGATGTTCCGAGCCAATGACAGGATAGATGTCTCCATTATTAGCCAGATTTTGTCCCCATTTTGCTTCGCTCGAAGCGTTTTGCAGGAACAGATAGGCAACAACACCGCTCTTCAGCTGGGTTTCTGTAAATCCTGTTGCTTTATCTTCAGAGAGATTGCCGCTTCCGAAGGCTTTAACCGTAATCTCTTGGCTGTTTACAGTCAGCTTTGCGCTACTATTGTATGCCACCATGCCTTCAGTAGTCCCTTTGAAAGAATAGCCATAAGCCATGCCTACCTTTTGTGTGTCGTCCGTGGCAGAAACATTGCCATAGCTGAACACGTTCTGTATTTTGCCTTTGTCTACAAAACCTACCATGCCAGCAACACGATTTGTACCTTTTACATCTCCATAGTTGGCGCAGTCTTGGATCGTTTCACTATCGAAATAGCCAACCAAGCCACCTACATTCTTACTTGTTGCCGTTACTTTTCCATAGTTGGCACAGGCGGTCATAGAATTACCTTCTCTGCTGTATGTGCTGTATCTGCCGAAAAGACCGCCGACATCTTCTTGTCCTTGTACCGTGGCGTAGTTCACGCAGTTGCTCGCGTTGCCTTCAAGGAATCCTGCAATACCACCAGTATAGTCATTACCTCCATTTATCTGGCAAGTTTTTGATATTTTGATATTTTGAAGGGTGTTTCCATATCTTGCATAACCAACCAAAATTCCTGTGTAATTTGCAATATTTGTCACATTTGCATTATCGATGGCAAGGTTCTTGATAGTGCTTTGAAAGGTATAACCGAAAAGTCCTGCTTGCTGTTTCTCAGTCTTGATATAAAGGTTGGTGATGGTCTTTCCATTTCCGTCGAAAGTACCTTGGTACCAATATGTATCATTGCCAATAGGCACCCAGCTCAGTTCTACTAATTTTTTAGACGCATCAGCCGCATGGCATACTTTACTCATGTCAATGACCTCAACATTATCTGCAATCTTTGCGCAGATTTTAGTTTTTCCACTATTCACCTGCTCGCGGAACCACACCAGTTCGGCAGCTTTTGTGATAATGTAAGGATTGCCTGTACTTCCGTCTCCCTCTGACGGTTGACTTGCCGTCTGTGCCCATCCCCATTGCGGAATAAGCAATGCCATCACGAGCAGCAGCATCGTGAATAGCATGTTTCTTTGTCTTTTCTTATTCATATCAATATGTTTTATTGTTTGTTATTTTGCAAAATTACATTCTTTTTCTTATCTATCCAAGCCTTTCCACCAGACGACCGAAATCGTCATCCGAACGGCTTATTTTATCCATGTTAACAGGCTGGAGGTTATGACGACTATAAGTATAAGCCAGAGATATAGATAAAATTGCTCCTGCCTGATGAAATCGGCAAGGCTTGGACGAGCCTTGTAGTTGTCATCAAGATACATTCTATACTCACGTATGGCTACGCAAGCGAAGAGGATGCCTAGCAGGATAACGGCTGAGCCTAAGATGAGGCTGAACTCCTGATCTGCTGTCATTGTTGTATTGAATATCTTTTCCATGGTGCAAAAATAGTGTTTTTCTTTGTAAAAAGGTGTCTACTTGCTCAACTTTTGTGTCTACTTCCTATAATTTAGGTGTCTACTTCCTAGGAAGTAGACACCCCAGTACGCCATTCTGTTGGTGTTTTGCCGTTTTTTATTCATGAAACAAGTCATCTGCCACGACTGAGCATCGTGGACAACGGAGACAAGAAAGATATCTTTATATATTAATTATAGTGAAAATATCTCTTAAGGGAAGATTTTATTTCCCTTAAGGAAAAATATATTTTCCCTTAAGGCAAAAAATAAATAGCCTTAAGGGAAAATTTTCAATCTCTTCTTCCCCCATTTTACGGGAGTTTCTTCTAGATTATCTCTTTCTGGAATATTATTTACATAGACTACTTCTGCTTCAGATAGTTCATCTGAACATTAGGAGCGCAGACATTGCTTGTCTTCTCGGTGTATTCTGCCACCTTCAATGTAGCAGTACCCTTGATGTTCTCTACGTCACTACCTACCTTAAAGAGATAGTTACCTGCATCTACCTTCCACTGACTGTTGGCCTCATCGAAGCTGGCAAGATCACGCTTCTCGAGGGTCATCTTCAAAGTCTGGCTCTCACCTGGATTCAGCAACTTGGTCTTGCCGAAGGTCTTGAGTTCCTTGGCTGGCTTCTCGTAAGCGCCCTTAGGAGCGGTAACATAAACCTCAGCAACTTCCTTGCCGGCAACCTTACCGGTATTCTTGATAGTTACGCTAACCTCGATATTGTTGCCTTTAGCCTTGACTGATGGCTTGCCAAACTCGAAGGTAGTATAGCTCAAACCATAACCGAAAGGATAAGCCACATTCTTCTTGAAGGTGTCGAAGTAGCGGTAACCTACATAGATATCCTCCTCGTGGTTGCTATAGTCGTAACCCTTGATGTTACCCTTGCTCCAATCCTGCAGATTCTTGTAGGTGTACATATCGTAATCCTTGGCGAAGTTGGCAGTAGATGGATGATCGGTAGCAGCGATAGGCCAGGTCATGGTCAACTTACCCGATGGATTCACTTTACCGGTCAGGATATCAGCAACAGAGTTACCACCCTCGATACCTGGCTGCCAAGCTACGAGAATAGCATCCACACGGTCTCTCCAGCTGGCTGTCTCCATCACAGAACCAGAGTTGATGATGACAATCACCTTCTTGCCCTTGGCATGGAAAGCATCAGATACACGGAAAATCATATCCTGCTCTATCTGACTGAGGTTGAACTCACCATTGATCTGGCGATCCATTCCCTCACCTGCCTGACGGCCGATGGTGATGATGGCAGCATCCGCCTTTGGCTCCTCGCTGGCTACACAACGCTCGGTAATCTCGATTTCATCGAGCTTTGGCTGACCCTGATCCAGAAACCACATCATCGGATTCTTATCTGCCTTCAACTTAGCCTTGGCATACTTCACATAATTCTGATAGATTTCCGTAAGCTGAGGAGTAGTTGCCACGCCGATGTTCTTCAAACCGGTGACCATATCCACAGAATAGCCTACATTAACGGCTCCACTGCCAAGACCACCCGACATGAAGTCGTAAGAGTTGACACCAAAGAGCGCCACGGTCTTCAAGCCCTGGATAGGAAGAGCGGCATCATTCTTCAGGAGCACCATACCCTCGGTAGAACTCTGACGGGTGATAGCTGCATGAGCCTTCAAGTCTGGCTCACCACTATATTTATATCCCTTGAATCGAGGAGTCTTCACGATATATTCGAGCATACGGCGAACATTGCGGTCCACATCCTTGATATCCAGCTTGCCATTCTTTACGGCATCAACAATATCCTGCACCTGTGCTGGATAACCCGGCATCATCAGGTCGTTGCCAGCCTCAACTTCCTGTTCCAGCGGAAGGTCGGCACGCTTACCAATCCAGTCGGTCTCCACGATTCCCTTATATCCCCAGTCGTTGCGGAGAATATCAGTCAAGAGCCCCTTGTTGCCCTGCGCATAAACACCATTGATTTTGTTATAGGCAGACATAATAGTCCAAGGATTGCTCTTGCGAACCATCATCTCGAAACCCTTCAGATACAACTCACGGAGAGCACGCTGGCTCAATCGCTCATCCACCTTGGTACGGTCAGTTTCCTGAGAGTTCACGGCAAAGTGCTTGGCACTTACACCCACGCCCTGGCTCTGCACACCCTGTACAAAGGCGGTTCCGATAAGACCCGTTACGATTGGATCTTCTGAATAATACTCAAAGTTACGGCCACAGAGCGGATTGCGATGCAGGTTCATACCCGGTCCGAGCACAACATCACAGCCATACTCCAGGGTTTCGTTACCGATAGCCTCACCCACCTTGCGCACCAGGTCGGTGTTCCAGGTAGAAGCCAGACAGGTTCCGATAGGGAAACCGGTAGCAAAGTAGCTACGGCTGTCACCTTCGCGATGAGCATCGATATGAACACCGGCAGGACCATCACACTGAACGGTAGTAGGAATGCCGAGACGAGGGATGGCTACAGTAGTACCCGCAGCACCCGGCACGAACTTCTTCTGATGTCCGAGCATAGCGCCACTGCCCACGAATCCATCGTTACCACCGCCCACCAGCATCTGGGCTTTTTCTTCCAAGGTCATCGCCTTGATTACTTCGTCGATGTTGTTGGCATTCAATTTTGGTGCAGATTGCGCCATCATTGTAGTTGCCATTGCTCCTGCCGCAACGGTAAGAGCCAATTTCTTGTAGTTCATCATTTTGTCGTTTATTTAGTTAGTTATTACTTTTCTGTTCTTTTAGTCGTTTCGTCAGTTCCATGCAGTCCCTGAGAATACTGCATTTCTTCAAAAACTTGCTGCAAATATAATAAAATAAGGTGGAAACACCAAGCATTTCCACCTTTTTTTTCTTGAATTCAACAAGATTATTCCCAGATTTAACAAAAGGTATAGGAAGAAAATAACATACTATACATATCCCTAACCTAAGGCTAGTCCTGATACCCCATCTTCTGCGCAAACTCTTTCACTGATATATAATCCATATTTTATCGGCAAGTTTACGTTTGTATTTCGACTGCAAATATAACACTTTTTGCCGATAACGGCAAGAAAACAACGAAAAAAGCAATCATCCTCCCTCTTTTTTGCCGATAACGGCAAGAAAGTAACCCTCAAAAACGAATGCTTTCCCTAAGACAAAACCATTTCAATCTTTCGCAAGTTTCATCAAAAAGAAGAAAAAAAATACTAGAAAACCTTGTAGGAATCAAACAATTATCGTATCTTTGCCGAATTATCCAAAAGTTGGGTACTAGAATAAGAACTTTTAATAAAGAAAGGTATGGAGCAGAGGAATTCATCCATCGAAATCTATCGTTCCCCAGAGGGCAACATAGAGCTGAATGTAAAATTAGAGAATGATACCGTTTGGCTTACACAAAGCCAAATGGCAGAGTTGTTTGCTGTTGACAGAACATCTGTTACACGACACATTCGCAACATTTACAAGAGTCAAGAACTAGACGAAAAGTCAACTTGTGCAAAAAATGCACAGGTTCGTTTTGAGGGTAAGAGACAAATCATTCGTGATATTCCTTATTATAATCTTGACATGATTATTTCGGTAGGGTACAGAGTGAATAGCAAGAATGCGACCTCTTTCCGCCGTTGGGCAACCTCTATCTTGAAGCAATACATTATCAAGGGTTATGCCATCAACCAGAAACGCCTAGACAATTACAACGAACTGAAAGAAGTGGTTCGTTTGATGTCACGTGCGATTACATTGCAAGATCAAGTATCCGAGGGCGAATATAACGGACTGTTCAATGTCATCAGCGACTATGTTTATGCCCTGGATACTCTCGACAAATATGATTATCAGACATTACTCATAGACAAGACGACTCAAGCCGAACCGTTCCATGCCACCTACGAAAATGCAATGGAAGCCATCAATGCTTTGAAAGAAAAGTTTGGAGGCAGTAAATGGTTTGCCAATGAGAAGGATGATTCATTCAAGAGCAGCATAGGTCAGATTTACCAAACCTTCGGCGGTGAAGAACTCTACGCTTCGGTAGAAGAAAAAGCAGCCATGCTGCTCTACCTTGTCGTAAAAAACCATTCATTCAGCGATGGCAACAAGAGAATTGCGGCCATGCTTTTTCTTTGGTTTATGGAGAAGAATGGCATTCTGTATGCAGAAAATGGACATAAGAGAATTGCCGACAACACACTCGTTGCCCTGACTCTGATGATTGCAGAAAGCAGAACTGAGGAAAAAGATGTAATGGTAAAAGTAGTCGTCAACTTGATTAACAAAGACAATCAATA